>Ga0316187_10004877_pt1 | contig 11621 bp, 7 predicted proteins | sample CroRivburrow1_MG_FD_204927 | JGI IMG/M metagenome (GOLD analysis project Ga0316187, IMG submission 204927) | Coastal sediment microbial communities from Maine, United States - Cross River worm burrow 1 | ecosystem: Environmental > Aquatic > Marine > Coastal > Sediment | place: USA: Maine...
CATAATAATCTCCGGTTTCCTTAATCAAGTTATGGCTTTCAGGGGAATAATATTTTGGTCGTCTACCTTCTTTCAGGCAGAAGTTGATCGAATTCTTTGAAAGGGTGATCAGCAATTCCGGCAAGAACCGCACGCATTCAGAGGATGGCAGCTGGTTCAAGTATTCCGAAGGAAGATGCGCTCGATTCGACAGACAGGAAAGTCGACCATATCACATAATCCGAAGGTTTCTGCAGACATCTCAAAGTTGACTATCCCTCAATTGATTTGCAAGGTACAAATGACTATTCAGTCAAAATCAACAGAGCATCTCAGAATAATGCATACTCAGCATGGGGCAGGTTTGTGTCTGAGGAAATTCATTGACAGGACAGCACGGCATGAAGGCGCGGGGCACACAGATCCATTTTTTTATCGCAAGTCCCCTCCGTGGTTCAACTTCTGCTGGTTCCAGCTTCTCGAGACATCATTTCGCACCCTGGGCAATATCGTAAGACTCTTTGAGCCACACCTTCCATATTGATTTTAAAAGAGGCTCTTCGCTGGTGAACCGGGTAGTTACCCAGCCGGTCGAACCGACCTCAAACTTGTCCGGAGCGGATTCCGCAAGCTTTTTTGCCTGTGGCATCGATGCCTTGAGCTTAAACATGGCCTTGCAGCCAATCCCCTTTGCCCCGGGACCAATGAAAAGAAATGATCCTCGCTTTGTTTTAAAAGAGTTCTGGTTACATGAGGTACCGACAACGACATCACTGAACGATGCTGCAGCTTCGCGGATCGGTAAGGTTGGGTCCGTATTGTGGGTCATATTCATTCTCCCGTTTTAGTTGAACTTACCCAGTCAACGCGGCAGGCGGTAAAGTCGGAATTCAATGCCGACTTGAAGTTCGAAAAATTATCAATTAAGACTTCCGGCAACAAACTTTAAACTTTTTACCGCTTCCGCAAAGGCACAAAGCATTTCGGTCTAGATTAAAAGAAGGAAAGCCATTGTCCTTATCCTTTGCCCAAGCCATCACATTGGCTGGCGCGCGGCGATTGCGCAATTCAGAGGCCATAAACTGCATATAGAGATCGATATGCTTAAAAAAAAATTTGTATCCGGCGCAGAGATAATTGAGTCCGGATTCGCCGTCAGGAGTTGTCAGAAAACGATTTTTGGGGCATTCACCATTGCAAATAAAACGAACTTCACATTCGTGGCAGAATCGAGGCAACTTATCCCATTTATCAGAGCCAAACGTTTTTTGCTGTTGCGATTCAATCAAACTACTAATGGGAATTTCCATAATATTGCCCAATTTGTTCTCCGGATAAACATAATGGTCGCAGGAATAAAGGTCGCCGTTGTGCTCAATAGCCAGCGCGCGACCGCACTTTTTACTAAACACACACAACCCCGGCTCCATGCCGTACCAGGCTTCCAGAGCGACATCAAAAATTTGCACATAAACGTGTCCCACATCCCGGCGCACCCACGCGTCAAAAATCGCAACCATAAATTTGCCAAACTGTTCTGGCTCAACCGACCACTCGCTAACTTTAGCTCCTTCGTGACCAGGCAGTGCAAGGCTCAGGCCGTCATCAACCGGATCTTCGGCAATTCTTTCCACAATTGGGATAAATTGCATGAAACCGCTGCCAACTTCTTTGAGGAAATTGTAGACCTCAAGGGGATGGTTTGCATTGTCTCGTTGCAACACAGTCAGTGTATTAAATTCCACCTTGTGCTTCTTTAAAAAATCTATGCCGAGCATCACCTTGTCAAAGGTTGGTTTGCCTCCTTTGTCCACGCGATACTTGTCATGAATTTCACGCGGCCCGTCAATTGAAAGTCCGATCAGGAAATTATGCTCGGAAAAAAAACCGCACCATTCATCATTCAACAAAATGCCGTTGGTCTGAAAAGCATTATCTATCTTTTTGCCATTGGCATACTTTTGCTGCAACTCAACAACTTTCCGAAAAAAATCCACGCCAAGCAATGTCGGCTCGCCCCCCTGCCAGGCAAATGCGACTTGCGGCGTTTGATGGCTTTCAATTTTCTGCCGAATATACGATTCCAAAACGTCCGGGGACATCCGAAAGTCATTTTTGTCAGGAAACAAATTCTCTTTTTCAAGATAAAAGCAGTAGGTGCAATCGATATTGCAGATCGGGCCAATCGGTTTGGCAATAATATTGAAAGGCGCAACTGTTTGGCTATGGATCTCAGACTGAAAATTCATTTAGTCTCACTTTCCTGTTCTAAATTAATCTTGCGGTTCATTTCAGATTGGGTGTCTGGTCAATAAGCAAGTTCATAGAAACGTCAATGCTTTCTCCAGGCTCCAGCACAAGCACACCGCTGCTAATTTCGCCTTTCTCATAAAGATTGAAGCCGTTATTGGCATTGGTGACCGGCTCAAAGGCAAAATAAGGTTTTTCCAGCGGATTATAAAGAACCAAATGTGTGTATTCTGTTGAACATTCAAACGTCACCTTTACGCCGCTTTCCGGCCACGTAATACTGCTGTTGCCGCTAAACCCGGATAAACAATGATCAAAAAAACGATCCGGAGCCAACTCCTTCCCACTAGAAAAATCCAACTCATCCGGCAAGGACACAGGCGATCCGGAAGGTATCCGGTTATCATTTGCATCGGGATAAACGCCCTTCACACGCGCCTTTATAAGAACGGGCTCGCCCTCTCTGGTCAGTGACCTGCTAAAATAAGGATGCCAGCCTAATCCCAAAGGCATCGCTGAATCGGATGAATTCTTCACTGTCAATTTTGAAAGCAGGGAATTGCCTACCATCCGGAAATCAACCTTTGCCGCAAATGACCAGGGCCAGTTAATATCGGAAAAAACTAATGAATCGAATACACAAGAAATATGTTGCGCGCTCGAATCGAGAACCTGCCAGAGCCTGTATCTAACATCTCCATGAATAGCATGAGACTCGGAGTTCGCCAGCCAAAAGTGCTGTCCCGCAAAAGAGAAACACCCGTTTTCTATCCGGTTTGAATAAGGAATCATCAGAAAATTGGCGCAATCGAGATCAACATCGGCGCGCCGCGCATCGGGCATCAATGGCAGCCATTCGTGGTCAAGCCGAATGTCAAAAGCCATTATGGACGCCCCATGTTGAGGGTCAATCACAACACGGAGTTTTTCATTTGCTAGCGTATGCATCGGACAATCATCCTTTCAGGAGCCGGATCTGGCAGGCTCCCCTATTTGGTTCAGTGAAAATTCATGCATTTCAAAGTAAAACAAATATACCTAAATCTATAATTTACAACAAAAACAACCACAAAGCGCTTAACGATAGAGATGCCAGCACATCAACTGGCCGCCTCACAACTTTCCTGAAACCATATCACAACGGGAATTCTCCGGCCAAGGTTCCGGTAAATATAGTTAATTCTTTTTTCATTTCAGTCAAAACATCACTATATTGCGAATCTTGCGCAATATTATTCAGTTCACCTGGATCAGATTCCAAATCATAAAGCTGATCCGCGTCATAATAACCGGGCAGCTTCCCAGTTGAAGACGCTTCGGCCGCCCCGCCGCCTGGCAGCAGCATAATGTGGCTAAACGGCAACGACGGATCATCATAATTATGAACATACTGCTTCCTTTTTTTCCGTTGCTCAACAACCTTCAGCAAAACCTCCCGCCTCTCCTTTAAAGTCCAGTTGAGGGCAAATTTCGGATAGCGCAGCGCAATATATTTATATTTTCCCCGTATGACCGCCTTGCTAAACCCCATTTCAAAAAACATCGAATCATGAATGTTTTCGCGGCTTCCATTCAAAGCAGGGGCAAAGCTATGACCGTCAAATTGATTCGGATCGTAATCCACACCCGCCAAATCAAGAATCGTTGGCGTAAAGTCAATATTGGAAATTTTCGTCTGGCTCACCTGGCCGCACTTCCAACCGCCAGCTTTCCAAACCACACTTGGATTGAGTACGCCGCCCTGATAAACCGTGCCTTTTGCATCCTGTCCATGATCATTAAAGAAGAAAACAATTGTGTTATCTAAAAAACCTTTGTTCTCCAGCTTACCGATAAGCGCGCCAATGCTATCGTCCAGCCAAAGCAGGTTTTCCTTACTCTGACCCGCAAAACCAGCTTCCTTTAAACGCTGCGGAATCGTTTCCCTGCCTGGCTGAACGGTCAACGCCTTTTCCAGAAAACCATCCGGAGTCGCCAGCGGATTCGCATTCCATGATCGCTCAGGCTCATGTGGACCGTGCGTTAAAGTCGCGGCATAATACAAGAAAAATGGCTGCCCCTCATCTTGATCCTCAATAAAATCAAGCGCCCCTTTCGTAATCCAATCCATATTATGCACAGACAGCGCCTCGGCTCCGGTCGCCTCCGGATTTTTATGATAAATGCTCGCCGCATAATCAAAACCAGCGCCCTTTACCGCTGTCTGCACAAGTGCCTTGTTGCTGCGCAACGTTGCCAAAACCTGCGCATCATTTAAATCTGCATTAAATGGCAATTTTTGCCAACCGCGCGCTTGCACAACATGATTTTTTCCGGCAAACCCTGTTCGGTAACCAGCTTTTTTCAGCGCCTTGGCGACCGTGACGTCATCCTCAACCAATTCTGAGTTCCACTGCACCACATTCTGACCCATCTTTGCGGTCTCATTCACAAAATGCTCATTTCTTGCCCTGCCGGCATACAGGCCGGTCAAGCAACTAAACCGACTCGGCGTGCAAACCGGGGAAGATGTATATTGATTCAAAAAGACCGCGCCTTCGCCAGCCAATCGATCGATGTGCGGCGTATAATTTTTTCCCGCTCCACGCGGCAAAAAGTTGCACTCCTCCTGTAACATGTCATCCAAAATAATGAACAAAAAATTTGGCCGCCGCCCGGACGATGAACAACCAGATGGCAAGGCTGAAAAAGCCAATGCGCCCAAAGCTCCGGCTGAAACAGACTTCACAAACTCTCTTCTGCTAATCATTTTTTCATACTCCTTCATTTTTCTCCTTCAAACTCAACGAAAAGCATTTCGCATCCACCTTGCGCTAACCGCTGTCTATCGGCGCGCCTGGCCAACCAAGCATAGCTTCGCCTGGCGTTTTTTCACTTATCGAAAAAAAAGCTATTCTTCTCCCACTCCTCCCAACACCGCATTGTGTTGCCGGGAGGACAAGGTTTCAAATTTTTCAGTGTATTGATACTATCTATTCAGCGTCGTTGTAACGTTTCGGCAGGCCTGTTCGAAACCCAACGGTGACGCCAAATGGCTGGCAAAGCCTTAAGCAAATTTACAAAACAAACTTGCCAGGCAACTTATCCAAATGCTTCTGCATCTCTTTTTTCATCCCTGTCAAACGTTCAGCATAATCAGAACGCTTAGCTAAATTAGTCAACTCTTGCGGATCCTCCGCCAGATTATATAACTGATCCAAATCAAAATACCCCGGCTTTTTACCATACGTCTCATGCTCCGCATGACCGCCGCCCGGAATCACCTCCAGATGGCTGTACGGCAACGAAGGATCATCCTCATTCACCAAAACCATCCGACGAAAACGCCGCCCCTCATTATATTTATCCAAAACCTTGCGCCGATCCTCAAGCGACATATTTTGCGCATAATCCGGATAACGAACCGCGATATACTTCCAGTCGCCCTTTAAAACCCCGCGCGCAAAACCCAACTCAAAATAAAGACTATTCTCAGAAGCAACCTTCTTGCCCGCAAGCGACCCGATAAAACTCTTGCCGTCAAAAGCATCTGAACCATAGCCAGCCCCGACAAAATCCAAAATCGTCGGCGCAAAATCAATATTCGAAACCTGCGTTTCGCACTCCGAGCCGCAAGCAAATCCGCCCTTCCGCCAAATCACACTCGGATTATAAACCCCGCCCTGATACACCGTGCCCTTCGCCTCCTGACCATGATCGTTAAAAAAGAAAATAATCGTATTGTCATCCAGGCCATGCTCTTCAACCTTGGCAATCAAAGCCCCCAGCGTGTCATCCAGCCACAAAATATTTTCCTTATCCTTCTCGGTAATCCCCGCCGCCGCAATCCGCTCCGGCAACGTATGCCTTGGCGGCAGCACATCCAACGGTTCATCAAGATAGCCGTTCGCCGTAATCAGCGGATTCGCATTCCAGGAACGCTCCGCCTCAGTCGGGCCATGCGGAACAGTTGTCGCAAAATAAAGAAAAAAAGGCTCATCCTTATTCTGCTCAATAAAATCCACACCTCCCTGCGCAATCCAGTCCAAGTTTTGCACCGCCACCTCCGTCAACCCGATAAAATCCGGATTGTCCTGATAAAGGCTCTCCGCATAATCAAAACCCGCCTTCTTCACCTGCGCCTTTATCTGCGCCGCATTCTCAACCAACTTGGCTTCAACCTCCGGCTGGCGCGCATCCAAATCATAAGACGGAAAACGATATAAATCAGTAACTTCCACAACATGATTCTTCCCCACCATCCCCGTCTTGTAACCAGCTCTTTGCATCCGCCTGGCAAGCGTATCCTCACCCTCGGCAAGATAAGAATTCCATTGAATCACCGTCTGCCCCTGCTGCTTTGCGGTAAAATCAGTGAACGCCTTATTGCGGGCGCGACTCGCATAACGCCCGGTCAAACAGTTGTAACGGCTCGGCGTGCAAACCGGTGAGACAACATATTGATTCCGCATAATCACACCTTCCCGCGCCAGCCGATCCAGATTTGGCGTCAAATTCTTTCCCTTGCCTTGCGGCAAAAAATTAAACATCTCCGGGCGCATATCATCTGCAATAAAAAAAATGATATTCGGCCTCTTCTCCGTCTCGGAATAACCGGGCAGATGACGCAACGCCGCCAGCGCCGCCGCCGACATTCCAGTCGTCTTTATAAAATCTCTGCGTGAATAATGCTTAGACATGAAACCTTTCTCCCTAATCTGATTTGTAAATGCACAAGTCTACTTTCATCAAAAACCAACATCGACGCCCAATCCAAGCCGGAGCCGCTCCGGCCTCCTCCCCGGCTCAACTATTATATCATGTTGGAGCGCCGGAATGCGGAGTCCTGCGCGGGTTCCAGGCGCGTCCTCCACCGGAAAGCGCTAACGCGCGCAATTTGAAATGACCGCTTGCCGCAGCCTGCCTGCGGGTTCGCCTTCCACTTCATTTTAAAGAAAAGCCAAACAGCAAAAACCCATCGCGGCCTCCAAGCCCGCCTCAACACACCCAATCAATCAATGCCATTCTTATTCCGTAAATATTTCTTTTGAAACTGACCCTGTTCGCTGCCGCTAATCCTGCGCAAATTGCGTTGATGCCCGGAATCGCGCTGCAACGGAATCTGCATTCCGCCGGTCTCCTCCAAAATATCGAACAAACGGCTATTCATCTCCTTCACAACCTCCTTATGCTCAGGCGCATTGATCAGGTTGACCATCTCGTCCGGATCCGACTCAATATCATAAAGCTCATCCGTATCCCAAAGACCATAATAATGAATATACTTAAAGCGCTGGCCGCGCAACGCGTGCACCGTCGGCGTATGCGGATAATTGCGCTCCCAAAAATACTCGTACAGCAAATAATCGCGCCACTCAATTTCCTCGCCGCGCAGCAAGGGCAGAAAACTCTTGCCGTCCATATTGTCCGGCGCCACCAAACCGGCCACCTCCAGAAAAGTCGGCGCAAGATCGATGTTCGCCACCACTTCGTTCAACTCAACACCTTTTGGAATCAGCTCCGGACAGTGAATCAACATCGGCACCCGCATGGAAGCCTCATAAGCGTGACGCTTATCGATAAGACCATGTTCGCCGAACAAAAAACCATTGTCGCCCATATAGACAATGAGCGTGGAGTCAAGCATCTCCTTCTTGCGCAAAAGTTCCAACACCTCGCCAATGCCTTCATCCACCGCCAGCAAAGTCTCCATGTACTGGCGATAGTAATCCTCCATGCTCATATCGTTGTGCCAGGGGAAATCCATACCGTGCCAGCTATTCCGCTGATTAGCCACCCACATCGGTTTGTTATTCCGGGTCTCCTCTGTGTCGTCCATACTTTTTGGCGCAACAAAAGGCTTGTCTTTATAGCGTCCAATATGACGTTCAGCCGGAAGAATCTCCGCCGAAAAAACCTCTGGCGTGCCATCCTCATCCACCGCTAACACCTCATTGTGCGAATGCACCGCTTTATGCGACAAGCAAAGCATAAAAGGCTTGTCCGAAGAACGCTCCTCCAGCCACTGCAACGCATACTCTGTCATCTCATCAGTGATATACCCCTTTTGCGGAACCTTCTTGCCGTTGACGTTCAACCCGTCCTCGTTTGGCCAGTACGAACCCTGCGCCTTGAAACTCACCCAATGCTCAAACCCCGGACGCGGTTTGTCGCTGGCGCCGCCCATGTGCCATTTCCCGACATACGCGGTTTCATAGCCGGCTTTTTGTAAATATTGCGAATAAAAAGTCATGTCTTCTGGCGCCATTCGTTGATTGTCCACCACCCCGTGTCTGTGTGCATACTGTCCGGTTAAAATCGACGCCCGACTCGGCGAACAAAGCGAAGTCGTCACGTAAGCGTTGCGCACCATGATTCCATGTTCAGCCAGATAATCCATGTTTGGCGTTTCCACGAACGGATGACCGGCGCAGCCCATCGCGTCATAGCGATGGTCGTCAGTCAGAATAAAAACAATATTCCGCGATTTGGCTCCCTTTAGGGTTTTTAGTTGCGGCAATTCATCTGAATTCAGCCACTCAGCGTTTGAGCCGCCAAGAAATGGCAGACTTGCGGTTAAGCCTCCCACCGTTCCCAAAAAAGAGCGGCGGTTTATTTTCGCAGTCATTTCCTCTCCTCAATTATTTCCATATTTAAAAAATCAAGCACTCGTTCCAACGCCTTACTGTCTCTGACGCTGGTCGATCGCTTCCGTCTTCTTATTCAAAATCGCGCCTATCGAACCGGCGACGAATGCCAGCGGCGCATTCCAGTTGATGGCAATTTCATTGGTGGAGTAGCTGCATATATCATCGATGTAACACTTTGCCGGATGGAGGGAAGGATACTTTTCCGCGCCGCAATCATGCACAGCATGAGTTTGCGGCCCACCGACGACAAAGCCGGGGATCGGCTCTTCGATTCCATCTGCGGCGGTAATCCTGAAATGCGGATTTGTCGGCGCATCGCTACCGAAACCGGTTACATAACTCTTACCAAGGGGGTTCTTGCCAAAAAGATAATCCATATTGGAAAGGGCGGCGTCAAAATATTTTGGGTCGCCTAAATAATGGTAGCCCAACGCCAGAACCAAAGCCTGGTTCAACACATGCGCGTTGCTGCCCCACTTAAAATCATTGATAGTCGTTCGGTAGGCCGACCGGATATATCTCTCATGGAGGACGTCGGCCATGTCTTTCAACTTATCCTCAATGCGCTGCATATCAATCCATTTGCTGGCGGTTTGCTTGTTGTTCAGGATGGACATGTAGGTTAAGGGCGGCGTCCAGCTCCAGGTGGGGATTCCGAATTCATACGCATAAATATCCAAATCAAAGAGATAATCGACATCATTCGTCGCAATAAATAACTCTACCGAGGCCCAGATCAACTCGTCCTCCAAGCCTCTGCTGCCATATTCTCCCGTCACGATATCCGGCGGATTTTTGAAAAAAACGTTGGGATTTTTCTTCGTCCACTCAAAGGCGTATTTAGCTTGAGCCAAACATGAATCGGCAAACCCCGGAAATTCTGTGTTATAGTCTGAATAAATTCTTGCAGCCACGGCCAGTGTTGCAGAAAAATTCAGAGCCGCACCCGTACTCTTTTGCGCCACATATCGCTCTGTCTGTAATTCAGACGGCATTTTGAAATCAGAGAAGTTCTTGTCTGTCAATTTGTGGTAAACCCCGCCGTCGTTCGGATCCTGCATGGTCATCATCCATTTCAGATTCCAGCGAATTTCGTCCAGGAGATCCGGAACCTTGTTCTCGCTTTCCGGAATATTCAACGCAAGGCGACCCATTGCTTGCGGGAATGTTTCCCACAACGACAGGAGGGTGTAGGTCGTGATACCGGAATTGACGATATATTTGTTGTAATCTCCCGCATCATACCATCCGCCCGGACTCGAAATGACGCTCCCCGCCGGCCTCGCGCTGTCGCCGGCTGTTTCATGAATAAAAACAACATCGTCGGAATGGCCGCCCGATCTCGCCCACTTTCCAGCGTATTTTTCAGGAAGCGGCGTGGAAGCCCGCATGTAGTAAAAGGATTTCATCGCCGCTTTAGAGACGTCGTCGTAAAGATGGCTTGAAATCGTAAAAGGATGCGAGCGACGGTCGCCAACCGCCATCAGATACTCACCTGGAACCTGAAACGAGCTGAAATCTGCAATTCGCACTGTATCTTCAGAATATTCCCAATAAACCGGCGCGCTTAATTCTTTTGAATAGACCACTTTATGATTTTTTACTGAAAACAGGTTAAATGTTTTGCCGTTACTTTTCACAATAGCAGTCTTTGCCTGCAAAGGGTAATATCCCAATTGATTAACAAAGATTTCCGTTGAGTCGCCGCCACTCTGTCCGTTCGCAAACGGGACAAACAGGAGCCAAAACAGTAAGGAGAACGATTGTCGAGTAGACATAATATGATTTCTCCATATTATTAAAATAAACATGTGAGAAACTTCAATGCCCCTCACAGAACCGGACTTGTGGATTTCCCACATCCGGCTCTTCAGTTCAAAACTCACCATACAGGTGACGCGTAAAAATTATGCACTATTTTAGGCTTCGGTAGCGGATAATGCTCAAGGTATTTCGTAAAACCAGCCCAGTTCATTTTCCGCTTTTGGCTGCGTCGGTTCATCCATTTACGTACTGCTCGCAATGTAAATTTATAAAACCGCATAATGCCATTGTAGTTCTCACTGACGCCATAATATTGAAAATGTCCACGCAGCTTCGCTTGCAGGATTTTCCACCACTCTTTGGTTTTAACCTGATTGCGAATAGCTTTAAGCCACGCAGTCATTTCCTTGCATTTTGAGGCGTATTTCTTACGACTGGTCTTGCGGCCAACTTTAAAATTGCCTTTTCGTGACCTGTCGCAATAGTGAGTAAAGCCTAAAAAATCAAATGTATTGGCACGGCGATTTTGACTTTGGGCGTTCTCACGCTCAAATCGACCAAAACTTATGTTTCGACTTTTGGTCGGGTGGATTTCCAGACCATACTTGTTGAATCGGTTTTGCAGACCCCGTTCGATACGACTGGCATCATCTGCATAGCGTACCACGCAGACAAAGTCATCAGCATATCTTACGAGTTCACAATAACCCCTGTTATGGCTCTTCACCGTCTTTTTAAACCACATGTCCAATACATAGTGCAGGAAGATATTGGCCAAAACCGGACTTAGAATACTACCTTGCGGCGTACCTTTTTCCGATTTTACCAGCAGCCCATCATCGATGTAGCCGGCTTTCAGAAATTTCTTTATCAAATTTAGAAACGTCGTATCTTTTACGCGTATCTGGAGAAACTCCAGAAGTCTTTCATGCGAAACATTGTCAAAGAATCCTTTTATGTCAGCTTCTACGAGGTGATTTATCGGCTGGAACATGATCA
>Ga0316187_10004878_pt1 | contig 11621 bp, 9 predicted proteins | sample CroRivburrow1_MG_FD_204927 | JGI IMG/M metagenome (GOLD analysis project Ga0316187, IMG submission 204927) | Coastal sediment microbial communities from Maine, United States - Cross River worm burrow 1 | ecosystem: Environmental > Aquatic > Marine > Coastal > Sediment | place: USA: Maine...
CGGACTCCGGCTGCCCTCAGAACCTCTTCGTCAATGAAGAAATTGCCGCTACATTCGCGACTCGGCCGCGTCAGGACCTCGTACGCCGCATCGGCGACGATCTCGGGATGGCGGGTGCCCTCTCTTGGGATGATCCCCTCGAGCATGCGCAAGGCGGCAGTGTCGATCACCGTCTTGGGCCATAGAGCGTTGACCGCAACACCCTTTGCTTCGAATTCGGCTGCCATTCCCAGGACACACATACTCATCCCGAACTTGGACATCGTGTAGGCGCAGTGGTTCTCGAAGTTGCGGGCCTGCATCTCCAGCGGCGGGGACAGGACCAGAATGTGTGGATTTGCAGACCTCACCAGGTGAGGCAGACACTTCTGGGAACAGAGGAACGTGCCACGTGCATTGACCGACCACATGAGATCGAAGCGCTGCATCGGGGTCGCGAGCGTGCCTCTGAGGAAGATCGCGCTCGCATTGTTCACCAGGACGTCGATACCACCAAAAGTCTTCACTGTCTGTTCGACCGCCTTCTCGACCTGGTCTTCGTAGCGAATGTCCGTTTGAATCGCCAGGGCCCTGCCCCCAGCTGCTTCGATCTCGGCTGCCGCCGACTGGATGGTCCCCGGCAACGTCGGATGAGCCTCTGTCGTTTTTGCGACGACCGCGATATTGGCTCCGTCGGCGGCCGCTCGCAGCGCGATCGCCTTGCCGATGCCTCGGCTGGCGCCAGTAATGAACAGCGTCTTGTTCTTCAAACTCGGCATGGTTGCCTCTCTGTCTCAGATCTCGGAGCTGGGTGCCAGGACCAGCTCATGCATCATCGGGTCCCAGGGCACTCGAAAGTAGCGGTTGCTGCCGTAGTAGGCGAAGTTCGAGACTCGCGAGGTGTACAGGCAAGCATAGGCCTCGAGCTGACTGGCGAAGCGGGTCTTGCTGGTGCCCTGCTTGAAAAAGGGTCCCCAATAGGGATTGAACGTGGCATCGAGCTTCTCCGACCAGCGGGCCTCGCGGCCGAGGACCTGCCGGAGCTCCGAGGTGACCGTGTGCAGACGCTCCTGGATCTGCTCGAGCTGGGCACTTGCGAATTCGGTTTCTCGAGAAGAGCTTTTGGTAACGAGGAGAAGATCGCGCAGGTGGTCCATCTGGTGCCCCAGGTGTGCCAATTTGTGCCGCAGTGCGATGCCCTCGTCGAGGTACGCTGCGAGCTCAGAGCGTTGGCGGATCTCTTCCTCCAACTCGTGGACGATCAACGTCGTGCGCCAGGTGGATTCGAGCTTCGAGGAGACGATGTCGCCGTAGATGTGATCGCCCACATAGAGGACGCTTTCACCAGGGCCTTGGATCAGCTCCATCATGCCTTCCAGGCACCCACCCCGGAATCTGCCGTGCCACTCCGGGGTGTCGACTTCGCCGACCACCTCACCTGCAGCGCAGAGCTCTTGGAAGGCCTGCTTGCGGCTGAAGAAGTCGGGCTTCCCAGCGCCCACGACGATGAGGTCGAAGAACTCCTCCCAACTGTCCAGACCTGGCAGCAGATCATCGAGAAGATAGGACGCAATGGCTTCTGCGTAGCTCCAATCCGAATTGGTGAGCAAGAAGAGCCGTCGTCCGCCAAGGGCCAGGCGAGCCAGCGCCAGGCCGAGCTCCGGATCGCGGTGCAGATAGCGTGGCAGGTCCGCCACAACCTGCTGCTTGAGGGCCCCCTGGGCGTGGACCCAATCGATCGCTTGTCGTAGATCGTTGAAGATTCCGCGAGGCGATGGCAGCGGCGAGTCCTGCTGGTGCTTCGTCAACTCGATGAGCTCGGCGTATAGGTTGGCCTCGGGTAGCTCGAAGAGGCTATCGACGTGGTAGAAGCGATCGCTGGCAGGCTGGATGGGTTCGTAGCGATAGAGATGTTTGAGCTGATGCCGGTCGAGACGCTGCCGTCCCTGATAGGCCAGATTGACGAAACGATGGCGACTCATGCGCAGCACCGCTCCAGATTCCTTGTCGATGAGGAGACCGCGGCGAGGAAAGTCCGGTCTGAAGCGACAGTCGCGAATCGTCTCGGGGTAGCCGTTTTCTTGAATCAGCCGTTCCACAGCCAGTTGGAAGGTGAGCTTCTCGAGAGGCAGCCGCCGATAGTCGGCCAGAGTCCAGTCGAGGTCGAAGCCGACGTACCGTATGCTCTCCATTCTGAGAGCCCGATTGACGAAGATCTGCCGTTCCGGGGGAGGCTCTCCATAGTGCGGCAGAGCCGTAGCCATGCGTTCGGCGAGCTCGGGCCAGATTCCATTGGACAAACGGCGTGACAGTGAGGTCATTGCAAATCTCGAGGGTCGAGGTCTCTCGTCGGAGGAGCGTGGCTGAAGTTCTGAAGGTCGGTTCGTGGTTGACTCACGATGGCGCGATCTCGCGGCGAGTGTGAAGTCGATCGCAGACCTCGGGGAGGAGTTCCTCGGCCGGAGAAGGGAGAATTCTCAGATCGGGCCATGGCGAGGTGCCATGGCCTCCCGGGTCGATGGAAAAGATCGGAATCCGCCTGAGGATGCCTGCCCGGAGAAAAGTGTCCGTGATGCCGACGGAGAAAGAAGTGCCGATGAAGAGCATCAGGTCGGCGCTTTGGGCCACCGCCTCGGCTTCGGAGAATCTGTAGTCCTGATGCTCTCCGTAGTACTCATCGAAAAAGAGGACGTGAGCCCGCAGGAGTGAGGCGCAATCCGGACAGGTCGGCAGCGTCTGCTCGGACGGTGCGGAGACGAAGTCCTCGAAATGGACGTCGTCTGCCGCGAGAGAGCCTCTGGGCGAGCCGAATCGACAGCCGACCTTCGAGCAACGGACTCGGTCGGAGGTGCCGTGAATCTTGATCATTCTGGAGCTGCCAGCTGCTTCGTGAAGAGTGTCGATGTTCTGGGTTACGAGGCAGAAAGAGCCACCTCGCTGGGTGTGCCAAGTCTCCAGGTCGACCAATGCGGAGTGTGCCGCGTTGGGCTTTGCCGCAGCTACGGCCTCGAATCGCTTGAGGTACCACTGCCACTGGCCCACCGGGTCGCGGCGAAAGTAGTCGAACGTGGCGAGCGATACATCGCTCTGTCGCCAAACAGCTTCCGGGTCGGTGCCGCGAAAGGTCGGAATGCCACTAGCCTGACTGATTCCAGCTCCGGTGACGACTGCCAGCGATCCGGCTTCGAGGGACTCGAGGGCCGATCCCAGGGCCTGCACTTGTTCTTCCATTCCCTGTAGAGGATACCAGGCGTTCAGGTGGGCGGGCCGGCGCCGAGAATCAAAGGAAGTAGAGGGTGTCGTCGACGAGGGGGTGGCGAGCAAAGGTGTGTCTTGCCTTGCGGAAGCGAAAGAACTCCTCGAGGGAATCGTCCCCGTCGAGGTCGGTTTCCAGCTCCTCCTCCAGTTGATCCAGATCCTCTCCCGCCTCCATCCGAGCCATCATTTCTTCCATCCGGGGTCCGGGCTCGAGGCCGGCAGATTCGCTGAATCGACGAAACAGCCCCGCCAATTTGCGTGGGTCCTCGTCGTCGCCGACCTGGCTCATCTCCTCCATCATCGAGCTCATCACTCCGGCCAGGCGTTCATCATCGAGGTCTCCGAACGGGTCGGGCTCCTCCTCGCCACTGTGTTTCAGCATCGCGAACCGAGCTGGGCGTCGCTCCAACCCAGGTTTCTCGCACTGCGGGCATGGCGGTCGCGTCTCGGTGTCAATCGTGGCGGAGAAAAAGTTGAAAAGAGTGTGGCAGTCTCGGCAGTAGAACTCGTAGATGGGCATGGCAGTGGATGTCAGGTCGGTGGTCTGAGATAGTGTGGCCAGCGTCGGTGACCATCGTTGCCTTGGCTGCAGAGTTATCTTACACATCGCGAGGCTGTGGCGGCTGAAGAAGTGTCGGTCCCTTGTGGGGAGTTGGTAGGAACATAGAATCAGCTGGACAGGATGGCGACATGACCCACGAGTCCGAACCGCAGGATCGAACCGACGTGCGAGGCCCGACCAAAGAAGCCTTCGTCTCTGGAGGACCTCCTCCGAGCCCTGATGGAGCGCCGGCGGAGGCATCGTCCAGCAACGCTAGTCGAGTCGCTGCCGGGATTCTGTCGAGTCGTGCGTTCGGATTGCTGCGCGAGTCGGTCCTGGCCTTCTTCTTCGGTGCAGGACCGCACGCCGATGTCTTTCGAATCGCCTTGCGCGGTCCGAATCTGCTGCAGAATCTCCTCGGGGAACAGACTCTCTCCGCTTCGTTCATTCCGATCTACTCGCGAATGCTCGCAGCTGGCAAAGCGGAAGATGCCGGGCGTTTTGCTGGTGCCATCCTGGGCTTGCTGATGGCAGTGGGGTCGTCGGTGGCTCTGCTCGGTATTCTCTTTGCGGAGCCCATCGTGGCGATCCTGGCTCCCGGCTACCTGGGAGATGCGGCGCGAGTAGGGGCGGGACTAGCTGAGGTGGACCGCTTCCGACTCGCCGTGCAGGCAGTGCGAATCGTTTTTCCAATGACGGCCGTGCTCGTTCTTTCGGCCTGGTCTCTGGGAGTTCTCAACAGCCACCGGCGATTCTTCTTGGCCTACTTCGCGCCGGTGCTGTGGAACATCTCCATCATCTTGGCACTCTGTCTGACGGCTATTACAGGCTGGCAGGCGTATGGGGGGCCTGTACCAGCATTGGGTGAAACGACCTTTCGCAATCGACTCCTGATCGCCGCTTGCATTGGCGCCCTGATTGGAGGAGTGCTGCAGTTTGCCGTGCAGCTACCTGTCGTCTTTCGACTTCTCAAGGGCTTCCGTCTATCGGTATCGCCCCAGGTGGAGGGCGTTTCCAAGGCACTAGGAGCCTTCGCACCGTTGGCGGCAGGTCGGGGTGCAGTGCAGCTCTCTGGGTACTTCGATCTGGTTTTGGCGTCCTTTCTGGTTCCAGGCGCCATCGCCGCGCTGGGATGGGCACAGATTCTCTATCTGCTGCCGATCGCGCTGTTCGGGGTCTCGGTGGCTGCTGCCGAGCTACCCGAGTTGTCAGTGCAAACGGCTCGCGCCGATCAGGCTGTCCTGCTCTCTCGGCTCGACGCTTCGATCCGAAAGATGGCTTTTCTGACAGTACCGACGGTGCTTGGCTACTTGTGTCTGGGCTTCTATCTGGTCGGCGGGTTGTTCCGGCGGGGCAACTTCGGGTTGCAGGACAATTGGCTCGTCTATCTGGTTCTGGCTGCGTACAGCCTGGGCTTGCTTGCCAGCAGCACTTCGCGCCTTCTCATTAACGTCTTCTACGCGCTGGGAAAGACCAAGGTCCCGGCCCGGGTGGCTGTGGAGCGAGTCGTGCTCTCGGCTCTTGTCGGCGGAGTATCGATGCTCTGGCTCGATCGCGTGCCCGTCAGCCGAGTCGCTGGACCGGCAGCTGGAGGACGTGAGCTATTCATGGGTGCAGTGGGGTTGGCCTTGGGGGCATCGCTGGGAGCCCTGTTCGAGCTGTGGCGGTTGGCGAGCGCTTTGGATAAGCAGGGGTTGGGCCTCCGACTGCCTGCCAGGTCCATTGGCAAAATGTTGGCGACGGCCACCCTGACCGTGGCGCCTGTCGCCGTGATGCTGATCTACATGAGATCGCTGCCAATTCTGGTCCAAGCCGTCGTGGCTGTGCTCGTCTACGTGGGGCTCTATCTCTCCGTGGCGCGGCTCGTCGGGCTTCCGGAGTTGGGCTACTGGTTGGGTAGTTTGGGGAGAGGGACCCGATAGGACCAGGTTTCGAGAGGTACACAGAGAACAACCACTGGAGGGTGGCTATGAAGATAGCGATAGCGTCCGATCACGCCGGATACCGATACAAGGTAGCGCTAGCGACCCATCTCACTGAGCTCGGACACGAAGTGGTGGATTTCGGAACCGATTCCGAGGTCTCGGTCGATTACCCGACCTTCATAAGGCCGGCAGCGCACGCGGTCTCTGCTGGGGAGTGTGAAAGGTTGATCGTCCTCGGCGGTTCAGGGAACGGCGAGGCCATGACGGCGAACCGTGTTCGAGGAGTCCGATGTGCCTTGTGCTGGAGCGAAACCTCGGCTCGCCTGGCACGGCAGCACAACAACGCCAACGGTTTGTCCCTCGGCCAGCGTCTGGTGTCTCTGGAGATGGCATTGCTGATCGTCGATGTCTGGCTGGAAACGCCGTTCGAGGGCGGGCGACACGTCCGCCGAATCGAAGCAATGGATGCAGTAGAGTAAGCCGATCTAGCAGAAAGAGCCATGGAACAATCGCTTGTCAGTGTATTTCTGGGCCTCGGCCTGAGTGCTGCAACCGGCTTCCGCGTCTTCGTTCCTCTGCTGGTGATCAACCTCGCGGCGCGCGGGGGATTCCTCGAGCTCTCACCGAAATTCGGCTGGATGGAGAGCAGCACTGCCCTGATCGCTTTTGGTGCGGCCACGCTTCTGGAGATCGTCGCCTACTACGTCCCCTGGTTGGACAACCTCCTGGATTCTGTCGCCACCCCGGCGGCGGTCGTCGCGGGAATGGTCGCGACGGCGTCCGTGGTCACCGGCATGGATCCGATGCTGCGAATGATCCTGGCAATCATTGCGGGTGGTGGGCTGGCTGGGGCAGTTCAGATGACAACAGCCACTGGTCGACAGATCTCCTCTGTCACCACAGCTGGGCTGGGCAATCCCATTCTTTCGACCATCGAGTTGGCTGGCTCGCTGGGGCTTTCGGTCCTGGCCGTTTTGGTGCCAGTGATGGCAGGTTGCTTGGTGCTGCTGGCCCTGATTCTGGTGGTGCGCAGATTACGCCGAAGACGCTCTGGCCCCTAACGAGTCCTGCAGAGGAGGTTGGTTTGAAATCTCTGACCCAATACCTGTCTATGCACGTGAATGAGCGAATGGGGTTCGAGAACATCACTCGGGAAGTGACGGCAGCGGTTCGTAAGAGTGGTGTCGGCGAGGGACTCTGTCTCGTGAATGCCATGCACATCACCGCCAGCGTGTTCATCAACGACGATGAGACGGGCCTGCATGAGGACTATCGCGGCTGGCTGGAGGACCTGGCTCCGTTCGACCCCAGCCCCGAGCGCTATCACCACAACCGGACGGGTGAAGACAATGCAGACGCCCATCACAAGCGACAAATCATGGGCCGAGAAGTCGTGGTGGCTGTGACGGAGGGGCGACTGGACCTCGGTCCGTGGGAGCAGATCTTCTACGGCGAGTTCGACGGCAGGCGCACCAAGAGAGTGTTGATCAAGGTCATTGGCGACTAGAGCAGGGGGCGGATGCTCAACACCGGGAGCGGGCGCGGAACACGACGAGGCTTGTGGCACCTGTGGGTGGATACGGGTGGCACTTTCACCGACTGTGTCGGTCAGGATCCGACGGGAAGAACCCACAGAGCCAAACTGCTGAGCAGTAGCTGTCTGCGGGGCATCGTAGTCGGAATGCCGGGTCCCTCGAGGTTGGTCCTCGAATTGGGATGGGAGCTACCGGCTGCCTTCCTGGAAGGTGCCGGAGTGCGGCTCCTTGGTGCTGACGGCGAGCTGGCGAGGATCGTTCATCATGTCGGTCCAGGTTGCGAGGTCGAGCTCGATCGCTCGGTCAGCGATGTCGAGACAGGAACTCCGTGCGAGATTGTCATCGCAGAGGAGGCACCCATCCTGGCGGCCCACCTGGTGACTGGTACTCCACTGGCAGCCGCATTACCGCCGATAGCGATGCGTCTCGCCACGACGCGGGGCACGAACGCGCTGCTGGAAAGAAGGGGTGCCCGGACTGCCTTGTTCGTAACCCGTGGCTTCGCCGACCTTCTCGTCATCGGTAACCAGCAGCGCTCGGATCTGTTCGCTCTCGCAGTCTCCAAGCCTCCTCCGCTCTATGACACGGTCGTCGAGGTGGAGGAGCGACTGGACAGCGATGGCGCGGTGGTTGTGCCGCTCGACCTCGAGTCGGTTCGAGAGAGCGCTCGCGAAGTTCTCGGGTGCGGAGTCCAGACCGCGGCTATCGCCCTTCTGCATAGCTATCGGCAGCCGCAGCACGAATTGGCTTTGGCCGAAGAGTTGCGGTCGATCGGATTCAACCACGTTTCATGCTCTGCGGAGTTGGCGCCACGAATCAAGATCGTGCCGCGCGCGGAGACCACGGTGGTGAATGCCTACCTTGCCGAGGTGATCGAAACCTACCTGGGGCGGGTCGTAGAGTCGCTCGCCGGTGGGAGGTTGCATGTTCTGACCAGCGCGGGCGGGCTCGTGCGTGCCGGGGAGTTTCTGCCCAAAGACAGCCTCCTGTCCGGTCCGGCTGGCGGCGTCGTCGGTGCGGCTCAGGCGGCGCTCCGCTCTGGTTTTCCACGTAGCCTGGCGCTGGATATGGGGGGAACCTCGACCGATGTCTCTCGTTTCGACGGCGACTACGACTATCTCTTCGAGACCCGAGTTGGAGATGCCCACCTGATGGCACCAACCTTGGCGATCGAGACTGTCGCCGCTGGAGGTGGCTCTGTCTGTCATTTCGATGGGCATCAGCTCAAGGTGGGACCACAGAGTGCAGGAGCCACTCCTGGTCCGGCCTGTTACGGGGCTGGTGGACCCTTGACGTTGACCGATATCAACCTGCTGCTGGGGCGTCTTCAACCAGACGCATTCGAGATTCCGATCGACATCGAGTTGGCGCGACAAGCTGCAGTCCGTCTTCAGAGCCAGGTCATGAATGCCGATGATGGGCCAATTGCGATGGTAGAGATGCTCGAAGGGCTGCTCGACATCGCCAACGAGCGCATGGCAGAGGCCGTGCGTCGCATTTCCATAAGACGAGGCTACAGTCCGAGCGACTACGCCCTCGTCGCGTTCGGAGGAGCGGGTGGTCAACACGCCTGCTCTCTTGCCGAGATACTGGACATCGAGACCGTGCTGGTACCCGCGGATGCGGGCCTTTTGAGCGCTGTTGGTCTGGGTCAGGCCCGTGTCGAGCGTTTCGCGGAGCGACAGATTCTGCAGCCATTGAACGAGGTGGCCGATAGCCTGGCGTCGATTCTCGAGGTCCTCGGGCGGGAGGCCGCAGAGGCGGTCGAAAGTGAAGGCGTTGACAGGTCCGAGGTGGAAGTGCGTCGTCGATTGGTTTACATCCGTTTCAGCGGGCAAGAGTCCAGTCTTGCGGTAGAAGCGAATCCGGAGAGTCCATTGCGAGAGTCGTTCATTCAAAGCTACACGGATCATTATGGCTATCGACCCGAAGACCGCACCATCGAAGTGGAGTCGGTACGAGTCGTGGCGTCGTCAGCGGGCACCGCACTGGAGTTCATGGAGAGCTTTGAGCCTGCAAGAGAGTCGATAGTAGAGGGTCCCTCACGACAGCAGGCCTTCATCGGCAGCGATTGGAGGTCTGTCATGGCATACGATCGTGCCTGTCTGAGGGCGGGCTTCGATTTTGCCGGTCCTTGCCTGGTGTTCGAGCAGCATTGCTCGACGGTTGTCAATGAAGGGTGGGTCGGGCAGGTCGATGAGCACGGCTGCCTGGTACTGAGTCGGCAGGGTCGAGGGAAGCTCGACAATGACTGAGCGCCAGGACCGATCCAGAGCCGAAGCGGTCGAGTTGGAGCTCTTCGTCCACCGATTTTCGGCGATCGCCTGGCAAATGGGCGAGGCCCTCCGCCGTACCGCACTGTCCGTGAACGTCAAGGAACGATTGGATTTCTCCTGTGCCCTTCTGGACCCGGAGGGAGAGCTGGTCGTCAACGCGCCCCACATACCCGTTCACCTGGGTGCGCTCGGACTCTGCGTGCGTACCGTCAAAGACGTCTTGCCCCTTGGCCCTGGAGATGTCGCGGTAACGAATCATCCCGGATTTGGTGGTTCCCACCTACCGGATGTCACCGTCATCTCCCCTGTCTTTGGTGTGGCGTCTGCAAAGGGTTCGGGCGAGAGGCCACTGTTGGGCTACGTCGCTAGCCGTGCTCATCACGCGGAGATCGGCGGCAGCCGGCCGGGCTCGATGCCGCCGGGGGCGCACAGCCTGGCCGAGGAGGGTGTCGTTCTCGAGCCTCAGTACCTGGTGCGGTCGGGAAGACCGATGTGGTCCGAGATCCGCCAGCGACTCACCGAGGGCCGGTTCCCTTCCAGGGCGGTGGAAGAGAACCTGGCCGACCTGGCGGCTGCTGTAGCGGCGAATCAACGAGGCATCCTGGCACTTCGGGAATTGGCTCAACTGCATGGTGTTGGTACGGTCCACCACTACATGAACGCCCTGAAATGGCAGTCTGAGACTCGGGTCCGCGAGGCTCTCAGGGGTCTCGGGGATGGCACGTTCCGAGCTACGGAACAGCTCGATGATGGCTCGCCTCTCGCCGTGTCCCTAGAATTGTCGGATGGGCGGGGAGTGGTTAGTTTCGAGGGCTCATCGCCGGTGCATCCCGGCAATCTGAACGCCACACCGGCGGTCGTTCGCAGCGTTGTTCTCTACGCCTTTCGCTTGCTTCTCGACCGACCGCTACCGCTCAACGAGGGTTTGTTGAGAACAGTGCGATTGGAGATCCCCGAGGGGATCCTGAACCCCCCTTTTCCGTCCGACCCTCAGATGGCTCCAGCTGTGGTCGGTGGCAATGTAGAGACCAGTCAGCGTTTGGTGGACACCTTGCTCAAGGCCCTCGGGCTGGCCGCATGCAGTCAGGGAACGATGAACAACGTCCTGTTCGGAAACGAGGACTTCGGTTACTACGAGACCGTATGCGGAGGCTGTGGAGCAGGGGAGGGATTTGCTGGGCAGAGCGCCGTCCACAGCCACATGACAAACACCGCCATTACCGACCCGGAAGTTCTCGAGCATCGTTACCCGGTGCGGTTGGAGTCGTTCTCCATCCGGTGCGGCTCGGGTGGACGCGGTGTGTTTCGAGGCGGCGACGGAGTCGCGAGGGAGTTTCTATTCCTGCAACCGATGTCCCTGTCCATCTTGAGTCAGCACCGGGTCGAGGCTCCCTATGGCGCAGCGGGTGGTGGCAGGGGCTCTCTCGGCCGGCAGGTTGTCAGGCGCGCAGGCGGACAGGAAGTGTTTCTGGAAGGTGTCGATGGCTGTGAGGTCGAGCCGGGCGATCGACTGCTGCTCGAGACACCTGGAGGGGGCGGTTGGGGTCGAGCGGAGCCGGGAGATGCCGAGTGAAACGCTTGGCATCCATCCTTCTGTGGTCGGTGATCGCAGCCGCGTTCATCGGACCGGGGACGGTGACGACAGCGGCTTCTGCCGGCGCCACCTACGGGCTGAGCCTTCTCTGGGCGCTGCTCTTCTCGACGGCGGCTTGCCTCGTCTTGCAGGAAGCCAGCGCCAGACTGACCATTGTGTCAGGGCGAAATCTCGGTCAGGCGCTGCGTGATCAGTATCGGGCCGGGCCGCAGAAAGGAGCCGTGCTCCTGCTGGTCCTGGGAGCCATCGTCGCGGGCTGCGCAGCCTATGAAGCCGGCAACATCCTGGGTGGAGTCTCGGGTGCGGTGATGGTGACCGGATGGCCGGCTCACCTCTTGACGCTGGTTAGTGGAGTGATCGCCGGCGCGCTGTTGTGGCGCAGCCCTCCACAGACCGTGGCGCGTAGCCTGAGCCTGGTCGTGGCAATCATGGGTTTGGCCTTTCTTTGCACGGCGGTACTCCAGCGCCCCCCTCTAGGAGAGATTGTGCGAGCCAGCCTCGTACCCTCGTCGC
>Ga0316187_10004879_pt1 | contig 11618 bp, 10 predicted proteins | sample CroRivburrow1_MG_FD_204927 | JGI IMG/M metagenome (GOLD analysis project Ga0316187, IMG submission 204927) | Coastal sediment microbial communities from Maine, United States - Cross River worm burrow 1 | ecosystem: Environmental > Aquatic > Marine > Coastal > Sediment | place: USA: Maine...
TACAATGTATTGCTAACCCGTTCCTCTGATCAATCGGTTTCTTTAAGAAAACGAGTTGAGTATGCTAATAATAATTTTGCAGATTTATTTATATCGATTCATGTTAACTATTTCCCTAGTGAAAAAGTAAATTTTGTGGAGACTTATTATTTTGGGCCGACAACTGATCATAAGACGGAAAAACTGGCGGAGCAGGAGAATGCGAATTCCCATTACGTGTATGCGGAATTTAAAGACATGATCCAGAAAATTGGTGATACAATGAAATTTCAAGAGTCAAAAAAGCTTGCTGTATTGGTCCAAAACAGTTTATATAAAGAAATTCGCAAAATTAGTACTTCATCGACAAATCACGGCATAAAACCCGCGCCGTTTGTTGTACTATTAGGTCTAGATGCGCCCAGTATTTTGACTGAAGTCACCAGTTTAAATAACCAAGCTGAAGAAAAGCGGCTAAATTCACCAGCTTATCGTGATAAAATTGCGAAATTCCTTGAAAATGGTATTGTTAGTTACTTAAATAAAAAGGCAACACTAGGAGAAAAAGTGAATGGCCACGAAGAAAAAGAAAACCTCACCCAAACCAAAGCCACGCCCTAGCGTATTACGTGTTGGTATCGATTTGGGCACGTCAAGAAGTGCCATATCGGCAGATAATGGCAAGCGAAAATGGGTAGAGAGTTATGTTGGTTGGCCCAAAGATTTCATCGCCCAAAAGGTATTGGGTGAACCCATACTTTTTGGTGCCGATGCGCTCGAACATCGTTTGTCGCTGGACTTGTATCGTCCACTCGAACAAGGTGTCATAAAAGAAGGAACCACCAGAGACGAAGAGGCGGTACGTGAACTTGTTGCCCATCTACTGGATCTTATCGAAGTGAAAGAGGCACAAGCCGTATATGCGGTGGTGGGCGTACCTTCCGAATCTTTACGTTCCAACAAGTTGGCGATTAAACGCGCAGCGCAAGATTTTGTAGACTCCCTGATGGTAGTGTCAGAACCATTTTCCGCAGCCTATGGCCGACAGGTGTTAGATAATGCTGTGGTTATCGATATGGGTGCCGGTACGGTTGATTTTTGTATTATGCATGGTTCTATGCCTAAAGACGAAGATCAAAGAACCATCATTCAGGCCGGAGATTACATTGACAACCAGTTATTTAATTTGCTTAAGGAAAAGTATCCTGATTCAGATTTTAATTTAAATATGGTACGTCAATTTAAGGAACAACATAGTTATGTTGGCAATATAAAAGGTAAAGTGGAAGTCGATATGCCAGTTGATGGTAAATTAATGGTCCATGACATTAGCGATGAGATGAAAAAGGCCTGCGAAAGCGTATTACCGGCAATTGTTGAAAATACACTGGAACTTATTGCGAGATTTGATCCAGAATATCAATCAATTGTTCGAGAAAATATTATATTGGCCGGTGGTGGTAGTCAGATTCGAGGCTTGGGTAAGGCCATAGAAACCGCCTTGAGTGAAGATGGTTCTAGCTGTAAAGTATCAGCTGTGGATGATCCTGTGTTTGCGGGTTCCGATGGTGCTTTAGAATTAGCCAAAGATATGCCCGACCAGTATTGGGAAGACCTATTAGACGAATAGCTTAACAAGCTCACGCCTAAGTTACATAAAAACCCGACTTTTTAAGCTCGGGTTTTTTTATTTTGGGCCTACCCCATTCAATCTTGGTGCAAGGCTTGGTCAATAGCCTTCGTACGGTATTCGCTGAGTTGTTGACCAATTTGTTCCCCATTAAGCGACAAATTAATAAAATCTTTTACCTGTACAGCATTGGCAGCGCCAAACAGTTTGCGAAATAAATCGCTTTGTGGAAACGTCTTGTTTTCATAACCTGTCCTGCCCCGTGCGTCAGCCTCACAAGCTAATATGAACTGTTCCAAACGCTCTGGGCGGCGAAATGCATCAATGGCCTTAAATAATTTTAGAAACGACTTGGGTCTGAGTTCATTTGCACGGTGGTAAAACAAATGATATTTGGTGACTACCCTTGCAATATCTCTATAGGCCTTAGGGATACGTATGCGATCACAAACGTCATCGACAAGTTGTACGCCTCTGGCTTCATGTTCAATATGCTTGGGCCACTGCTCTTTTGGTGTCGTGCCTTTGCCAAGGTCGTGTAACAGCGCGGCGAATCTAACTTGGGTATCCTGACTTAGGCGTGCCGATTGCTCTAAAACCATCATTGTATGTATACCGGTATCAATTTCTGGGTGATGTTTTTCACTTTGTGGAACGCCAAACAGCCTATCGATTTCTGGAATTAAAACCGTTAATGCTTGGCATTGGCGCAAAACTTCAAAAAATCTTTGGGGATGCGTGGTGGCTAGGGCGCGTTCCATTTCTTTCCAAATACGTTCTGGAACCAGGGCATTTAGCTCGCCATTTTGAACAAGGGCACGCATTAGCGCGATGGTTTCATCGGCAATAGTAAATCCCATGGGAGCCAACTTGGCGGCAAAACGAGCGACACGTAAAACCCGTACAGGATCTTCGCTAAACGCTGACGATACGTGACGCAGAATCCGGTTTTTAATGTCGGATTGGCCATTGTAGGGGTCAATTAATTCACCATTTTCGTTTTCGGCGATGGCGTTAATCGTCAAATCGCGACGCAGTAGATCCTGCTCCAAAGTAACATCGGGCGTCACGTGAAATTCAAATCCGGTATAACCTGGCGCAACCTTGCGTTCGGTGCGGGCTAAGGCATATTCATCGCGCGTTACTGGGTGCAAAAATACGGGAAAGTCTTTTCCGACGCAGATATAACCTTGACTTTCCAAGTCTACAGGCGTGGCACCGACCACAACCCAATCGTGCTCTACTGGTTTTAAACCCAGAAGTTTATCCCGAACTGCGCCACCCACTAAATACACGTGCATAAAGCTGTATCCTGTCCGTTTATAAATTGCTAATATTATCCTATTAATTTAGGATTATCGCACTAATAAATTCGCTACATGCGCATGTGTGGCGCTCCCAGTTTGATTTTATTACAAAATTTGTCTCGTACAGAGTAATAGCGTATGAAGAAGTGTGTTTTACCGGGGTGCTTGGTTAGCCTCCTGTTTTTATCAGGTTGTTCCAACTTTAGTTACTATTCTCAGGCCATAATCGGTCATTTGAGCATACAAGTAAATCTCGAACCTGTTGCAGATATTATTGCGGATAGTGATACATCTCCAGAGCTAAAGATCCAACTTGAAAAGGTGGTAGAAATACGTGCATACGCAAGTGAACACTTATTTTTACCAGATAATGCAAGTTACACAAGTTACACCGATCTAAAGCGTCCCTATGTCTTGTGGAATGTGGTGGCTGCTCCAGAGTTTTCTCTTGAACCGCGGCAGTGGTGTTTTCCATTTGCTGGTTGTGTGCAATATCGGGGATACTATGCCAAAGAAGCCGCCCAGGCCTTTGCCGCAGAACTCAACAAAAATGGTGATGATACCTATGTCGGTGGGGTTACCGCGTATTCAACATTGGGTTGGTTCGCCGATCCCATGCTCAACACGATTTTGTTTCGCGATGATGTCAGTCTTGCGGGTTTAGTTTTTCATGAATTGGCGCATCAACAATTATACGTAAAAAATGATTCCGCATTTAATGAAGGATTTGCGAAAACCGTTGAGCTTGAAGGGCTGCGTCTTTGGTTGCTTAACCATGGTACAGAGGAGCTTATGCAATCCTATGCAGCAAAAAAGAAAAGGCACAGTGCTTTTATTGACCTGGTGACAAAGACCAGTGATGAATTGAAAATCCTTTATAGCTCAGATATGGAAAAACAATTACAACGTGAGGAAAAGTCGAAAATATTTGACGAAATGCGTAATCAATACCATCGTCTTAGAGCCACTTGGGATGGCTATACCGGCTATGACAAATGGTTTGAGAGAGATATCAATAACGCCCAAATTGCGGCGGTTAATACCTATCGTGATTATGTGCCCGCGTTCCAAGTTTTGTTAAGGCAACAAGAGGGTAATTTGGTCGCATTTTACAAGGCGGCGGCGAAATTGGGAGACTTACCAAAAGACCAAAGAGCCGAGGCATTGATGGCACTCTTGCAGAATTAATTGTTGATGCCCTTTTTTACGAACCACGAACCACATTCTATGACTCTACACCAAGTTATAGGTCTCTCTTGGCATGGGTTCGGTAAATGTAAAATTTTTCACGGGATTTGCTGTCATTCGCTAAATAACCCGGTGCAACCGATTCGATGGACGTTGGCTTTAGGTTGAATATAGCAGGAAACTCGTCATCACATATGCTATCGGTTTTCATTGACTGGTAATTGTCTAATGAAAAAAGATTGCCAGGTGCAAGCTCCATAAGTATGGCCTCTGTTTTGGATAGACCATCACCCAAACCCATAATGGAATGAGGATTTCCGCTAACTTCGGCAACATACTGAACTAATTCTTTTAAGGTGTATACCATTGGCCCACATAAGTTGTAGCGTTGACCGTAGGTGTCTTTGTTTTCAAGTGAGGCAACAAAGGCGGTGGTAATATCTTCGACATAAATAGGTGCGAATTTAGCGTTTGGGCAAGCTAGCGGAAAAGGTAACATTTTAGGTGCCAGTTTTAGTAATTTTGCAAAACGATTTAGAAAGCTATCCCCTTTGCCAAATATTACAGAGGGTCGAAAGCTGGTTACATTAATGCCACTGTTAGTGTGTACCAGGTTTTCTGCTTGACCTTTAGAGCGTAAGTATTTACTGGTACCCCTAGCAGCATCAGCCCGCAAGGCACTCATATGTAACAGGCGAAAAATATCATTCTGGTGACAGGCATCCATAACTTTATGCGTCAAATCAACATGAACTGTTTGAAATTGCTGATGTTTTTTGGAGGTTTCGTTTAAAATGCCAATCAGGTTGATAACCGCGTCCACACCGGCAAATTGCTTTGTCAGATCTTGTTGGTTGTGCACATCAGCCGTTTTTACTTCTACTGTGGGTAATACCAATAATTCTCTATGACGCTCTCGATGTCGGGTTAAAACGCGCACATCATATCCGTGTGAGGCAAGTCGACTGACGATATGTTGCCCAACAAACCCTGTACCACCTAATACACAGATACGCTTTATTTTACTCACGTGTTACACCCCATTGTGACCTGTTGTTGATAGACTTATTATGAGAAATGTTTAGGCATTATTGTGCGTAACAAGTCTCTCGCAGTCAACACTGTTATAAAAATAGTTAGTATCCGATCATAAACGAGGATTATCTTCGAAAGTAGACCCTTTTAAGGGACAGTAAGCCCTTTAAGGGGTGCCGAGTTTTGCCATAGTCCCTATAATACTTCAATATATAATATGCATTCACAAACAAAGAGGGATCGTCATGCCATTTGCAACAATAAATCCAGTCAATGGTGAAACCCTAAAGACATTTTCAAGTTGGACATCAGAAGAAATCAATTTGAACTTGCAAGCTGTTACAGAGGCCAGTAAAAGTTGGTCGCAACGGTCTATGCAATCGCGATGCGAGTTATTATCAACATTAGCGCAGGTGATTCGAGAAAAAAAAGAGGACTTAGCCAAAATAATTACCCTGGAAATGGGGAAGCTATACACGGAATCTTTGGCGGAAATCGAAAAGTGCGCCATATTGTGTGATTATTATGCGCATAACGCCGAGGAATTTTTGGCTGACGAGATAATTGAAAGCGACGCCGGCCTAAGTTTTGTCAGCTATGAACCGCTAGGAGCGGTATTGGCAGTGATGCCCTGGAATTTTCCGTTTTGGCAGGTACTTCGATTCGCGATACCGGCATTAGCAGCGGGTAACGTCGGTGTTTTAAAGCATGCCTCAAATGTACCACAGTGCGCACAAGCCATTGAACAGCTTTTTGTCGATGCAGGATTTCCTTCCGCAGTTTTCAAAAACTTTATGATTGATGCCAGTCAAGTGCAGGCTGTTATTGAAGACAGTCGAATACATGCAGTCACTCTCACGGGGAGTGAACCTGCCGGGCGCATGGTAGCTGCCACTGCCGGGGCAAATTTAAAGAAAAGTGTTTTGGAACTCGGCGGCTCTGATCCATTTGTCGTGCTAGAAGATGCCGATCTTATTGATACCATTAAAAACGCGGTAATATCCCGGTTTCTTAATGCTGGTCAAACCTGCATTGCGGCAAAACGTTTTATTGTAGTGGAAAGTGTTGCCGATTCATTTGTGACGGGATTTAAGAGCGCTGTAGAGCAATTACGTATCGGTGATCCTATGGATGCGACAACCACCTTGGCCTCTCTGGCGAGGATGGACTTGCGTGATGAGTTGCATCAACAAGTCATGGACAGTATTAAACAAGGTGCTGTCGCTTTAACGGGTTGTCAGCCCATAGATGGCAAGGGGGTCTTTTATGCTCCATCCATCTTAGATCACGTGAAACCAGGGCAGCGTGCCTACCAAGAAGAACTGTTTGGTCCGGTAGCCACGATTATTCGTGCTCAGGATGAAGAAGATGCCTTGCGCCTAACGAATGATACGCGCTTTGGCCTTGCTGGTAGCGTTTGGACCAAGGATAGTGGGCGGGGTGAAAAATTTGCCCGCCAGGTTCAAGCAGGAGCCGTTTTTGTTAATGGTTTTGTTAAAAGCGATCCACGCTTGCCCTTTGGTGGTATAAAGGCATCGGGATATGGTCGAGAACTGTCACGCCACGGAATACGGGAGTTTGTTAATACCAAAACCATTTGGATAAAGTAGGTGAATATGCTTACCAATCAGACTATTTAACGTGTTAATTAGCCAGGCAATAGCCATTTACTTTCTGGTGGGCGCCAGTGCTGGAATATTAGCCGGTCTATTGGGTGTTGGTGGTGGTCTGATTATGGTACCTGCATTAGCCTATTTGTACATAGGATTGGGTTTTGATGACGCTATCATTATGCAACTGGCAGTGGGAACTTCGCTCGCCACCATTGTTGTGACTGCGATCTCGTCGACCCTGTCTCACCATAAAAAGGGTGCGGTGTTATGGTCGATTTTCATCCGACTTGCGCCAGCTATCTGCATAGGTGTGAGCCTAGGTGCCGTGTTGGCAGTCAATATAAGTAGTTATACGCTCAAACAGGTATTTGGCGTATTCGAAATGCTGATTGCCATACAAATGATTGTAAATATAAACAAAACGGGTCAGCCTGATGGACAACAGATTCATTCTTCACAAACTGGTCATATTTTTGCTGGTCTGGGTATCGGAACCATTTCGGCTTTAATTGGCATAGGTGGTGGTACATTTACCGTTCCTTATCTCACCTGGCAACGGGTCGGTATTCGACAAGCGGTAGCAACATCAGCGGCTTGTGGCTTACCTATCGCCATTATGGGCTGCATTAGTTATATCGTGTTGGGTTTTAACCAGTCGCATTTACCACAATTCGCCACAGGTTTCGTCTATTGGCCATCTGTATTGATTATGGGTATTGGTAGTGTGATTACGGCGCCCGTGGGCGTTCATCTTGCTCACCGTATTCCCACCAAGGCGCTTAAGTCTGTCTTTGCTCTACTGCTTGTGGTTGTGGGGGCGTGGATGGTAATGGACTAATTCTTTTCATATTTTGCCTCAAACTTCCGGCGCCGTCGTCCGCTATTACCCTTATTGACTAATTTAAGATTATTCGACTTTTCACTGTCAATTGGGAGTATTCTATGAAATACAATAACTTAGTGCGCGTTTTAGTATTTGGGCTGATCTTGGGTATGAGTATGCTGAGTCATGCGAAGAATTATAATGACGGGTTTGTCGCAGCTGAAGCCGGTAAATATAACGATGCCATATCAATCTGGAAGCCTCTAGCCGAAAAAGGGCATGCCATTGCCCAGTTTAATATGGCGCTTCTGTATCACAGTGGCCAGGGAGTAAAATTGGACGAAAACAAAGCTGTCCACTTATATCACCAAGCGGCGGAAAACGGCTACCATAAGGCCCAGGAATTCCTTGCCGTGGGATATCGCGAAGGTTGGTTTGGGCTGCCGGTTAATACAAAAAAAGCAGAGTATTGGCAGCAAAAACTCGATTTCTTAGAGTAAACCGCAATACAAAAAGCAGCTTGCCAAGGGTTGGTGAGATGCTAGCTGTCCGTAGTTAACCATAATAGACGTATTTTCCTAGGTGTGGGCAAGGCGACATTAGGTGATGATTTGTCAAAACAACCCTAAAGCCCGGGCCCATTAACATTGTTGGGGTTCGTTCCTTTTATGCCCTTTAGGGTGCGCCAACCTACGGCGAATACTTTCACAGTCTCCGTGCGCACGGCGCACGCTACGAGCAATGTAGGAGTTTATCTCGTTCCCATGCTCTGTGGGAATAGATACCAAACTCAAATACTTGTAGCAAGGCCTGTGCATTAATAAAGGTAGGTATACACTCCCACGCGGAGCATGGGAGCGAGAAAAAAGATGTCTTGAAAAGGGACTCAATCTCCGGTTTTTAGTCCCCAAACAAAGAGTGGCGGTTTGCGCCGGTCTGGGAACCCTCTGTTCAAGATTTCCCTGACCACTAATTCAACAGCGGACTGCCCATCATCGCTTAAAGGTGTCTTGAACAGAGGGTTCCCAGACCGGCGCAAACCACCACCAAACCATAACTGTTATACTATTAAGGTAATCGAAAGCGTCGCTCGAAAAACAGCATCTAAAAACGGATCTTGGTGTATTCACAATGAACAAATTAATTTCCACTTTACTAAAGGAGGAAGCGTTTGGGCATTCTGTGGGAAAGATTACCTTAATAGAAACCCATATCTCATGGGTGATACTAACAGGGCAGTTTGCCTATAAAATAAAAAAACCGGTCAATTTTGGTTTCCTGGATTTTTCGACCCTGGAGAAAAGACAACGTTATTGTGAAGCCGAGATTCAGCTAAATAAAAAATTGGCACCAGAGATTTACCTAGATGTCGTACCAATAACTGGCGACGAAAATAACGCAAGAATAGATGGTGCGGGCGAGACGATTGAGTACGCGGTAAAAATGCTCGAATTTCCACAAGACCATCAATTGGACAAAGTATTAGCGGCGGGAAAGCTCAAGCTTAAACATATGAGGCTTTTAGCCAATAGAGTTGCAACATTTCATGAGAATACCGAGATAATAAAAAACACAAATTACGGCAGCCCGGAAACCATTTACGCGGTGGCCAAGGAAAATTTTACTCAGATTCTTGAACACCTTGATTCCAGTTTGGATAAAGGTTCGCTCCAAAAGCAGGCCAGGCGAGATATCGAAGCCTTGGATGCTTGGACCAGGCAATATTATAACGATCTCAAATCACTGATGCAGCAACGCAAGGAAGATGGATATATCCGTGCCTGTCATGGCGATATGCATCTTAGGAATATGGCTGTATTACATGATGATATTGTTATCTTTGACTGTATAGAATTTAATGATTCATTGCGCTGCATTGATGTAATGAGTGAGGTTGCATTTGTAGTGATGGACTTACAATTTCGTGGTCTTGATGGATTTGCAATGTACTTTCTAAATTATTATTTGGCCAAAACCGGAGATTATTCGGGGCTTAAGCTATTAAAGTTTTATTTAACCTATCGCGCTATTGTGCGGGCAAAAGTCGATATATTGCAGGCGGAACAAAGTGTTAATGCAACGGATCTGGTGTCAGAATATAATGCCTATATGGACTTGGCAAAAAAATATACACAAGCTAGTGCGACAAAACTACTCATAACTTATGGCGTATCAGGGACAGGAAAAAGTACTTTTACTGAAGGTTTGCTGCAATATCTGCCGGCAATTCGTTTGCGCTCCGATGTTGAACGTAAACGACTTCATAACATCGACGCTTTGTCACCAAGTCATTCTACGTTAGAAGGTGGCATTTATAGCGCAGAATCATCAGAAAAAACCTATGAGTATTTATATACTTCGGCCGAGAATATTCTAAAAGCAGGTTGGAATGTTATCGTAGATGCCACATTTTTGAAAAAATCTCAGAGAACTAAATTTCTTCAATTGGCCGAAAAATTAAGTACCGAGTTTATCGTATTGAGTTTTAGTGTGCCCGAGTCAGAGCTGCGCAAACGCATAATCGCACGAGACAAGGCGCGCAATGATGCGTCCGAGGCCAATCTTGCTGTGCTCGAACAGCAATTAAGGTCACAACAGGTATTAACCGATGAAGAAATGAAATATTGTTTAAGCATTACAGACAACTCAGATAAATCGTCTAAAATAGTTAGTGAAAAAATAAACGCGTCTATATAAAAACGATAACTTGTAATTCAATCGAGTCTTATTATTGCCGACTATAATGATTAGCAGACTGGCCAATATATCATTAAGGAGCTATTAATGGGTAAACCAACCCCTGAAGAACTGCAAACAGCATTAACAGAAGCCGGACGTATGCGTGAAAAGGGTGAAGATCCTCATTTTCTCGCCAAATCAATACTTAATATGAATTTCCGGATCAAAATTTTGGAAAAAGTCCATCACAGCGCAGCGCTGTATTTGCATTCCGGGCAAGGTGCTACGGAACATACACGGTTGTTGCAAGCAATAAAAGAATATGAGTCTCTTGATTACCGGACTGAGGGCAAGGAGGATGAAAACTTTGGTTTAATGTAGTACTACTGAATGCCAATGACTCAAACAACTGTTTGGTGGCTTGCTGTAAGTGTAATCGCATTTTTTATATTACATTCTCTTCTAGCGAGCGTCTTAGTAAAACAAAAACTAGAACAGCGTTCGCCGTTCATCGTAAAGTATTATCGTCTTCTTTATAATCTCCTGGCTGTTGTATTGTTTTTACCCTTTATAATTATTATGCGATTTTATTCAGGGCCTGTTTTATGGTCCTGGGCAGCTCCGTATTCATTACTTGCAGATGGCGTGGCTGTATGCGCCATATTGGCATTTATATGGACCTTAAGGGGATATGATATGTTGGAGTTTATGGGTATACGGCAACTATTCAGTAAGGATGTTAGCGTTTACGATCAGGGTGCAATGCATATCTCCACCCTTCATCGATTTGTTCGTCACCCTTGGTATACCTTGATATTGATTATGTTATGGACCCGGAATATTCATGTTGCCCACTTAGTTATCTATTCTTTGGCTAGCCTGTATTTTGTTATTGGCTCCCGTCTTGAAGAAAAAAAATTGATTGTTTATTACGGAGATGCCTATAAACAATATATGAAACAAGTGCCTGGTTTGATCCCGCTGCCTGGTCACTACATCAACAAACAAGAGGCGCAACGATTGATTGCGCTTGCTAGTCATAAGGGTCAAACGTAGTTCTCTTAACATGATAATGCTTCAGTTTACTCGGATTGGGGGACCTGGCCGCTACGGGCGTCCTGCCCTCTCGCGGCACTTGTACATCCATGTACATCGCAAGACACCTTTAAGCGATGATTGTTAGTTCTCAGTTGAATTAGTGGTCAGGGAAATCTTGAAAAGGTACTCCCCCAATCCGAGTAAGCTGTAGTGTTTTATTTTTACTCTCGTTCCCACGCTCTGCGCACCAAAAAGCCTGCCTTTTAGCACTGTACTTTTGTTTCTAGCGCTATGGACCGGCCAATATCGTAATTTTGGTGCGTAAA
>Ga0316187_10004881_pt1 | contig 11614 bp, 12 predicted proteins | sample CroRivburrow1_MG_FD_204927 | JGI IMG/M metagenome (GOLD analysis project Ga0316187, IMG submission 204927) | Coastal sediment microbial communities from Maine, United States - Cross River worm burrow 1 | ecosystem: Environmental > Aquatic > Marine > Coastal > Sediment | place: USA: Maine...
CTACACCCTTCGCGGTCAGGAGACCGCTCCTGCAGCAACCCGGGCAAACGCAGGTTTTTAAATGACCCTTGAAAAAGCACGTGAATTATTAGGTGTCCAGGCCAGCATGGGTGGTGGCTATAACCGCAACGGAGCAAAACTGATTCTTGCCGAAGTGCAACGGGAACACGGGCAAGTTGCCGTAGATCAATTAATTCGCGAGTTCGATCTGGAACAATTGTTCGGCTTCAAACCGGGTGCAAAATTCAAGGGACCTTAGGATTAACGAGGGCAGAGGTACATTTGTTTGGTTGCGGCGCTAACGCGCCTTACCCAACCTGCAGAAATTGTCTGTATGGTTTTTACACCAGGACCTGCAGACGCACTTGCCCGGGCCGTTTTTTAACCCGGTGGACGAATTTAAAATATACGTCGTCGGAGGAAACACTATGTCAACAGAACTGATTTTCGCGCTGGTCTGCGCGGGCGCCGCCATCGCCTATGGCGTTTTTTCGATGCAATGGATACTCGCCAAGCCGACCGGCAGCGAGCGCATGCAGGAAATCGCCAGCGCGATTCAGGAAGGCGCCAAGGCCTACCTGAACCGGCAGTACACCACGGTTGGTATGGCCGGGGCGGTGCTGTGTGTAGTGGTTGGACTGTTCATTGGCTGGTCGACTGCAATCGGCTTTGCCATCGGTGCCGTGTTCTCCGGGCTGGCCGGCTACATCGGCATGAACATTTCAGTGCGCGCCAATGTGCGTACCGCAGAGGCTGCCAACGATGGCCTTAACGCCGCCATGCAGATCGCCTTCCGCGGTGGCGCCATAACCGGCATGCTGGTGGTCGGCCTGGGGCTGCTGGGCGTAGCCGGGTTTTATGGCATCCTGGTCGCCATCGGTGTCGAAGACCCCATTCACCCGCTGGTGGGCCTTGCCTTTGGCGGCTCGCTGATTTCCATCTTCGCACGACTGGGTGGCGGCATCTTCACCAAGGGCGCTGATGTCGGCGCCGATATCGTCGGCAAGGTTGAAGCCGGTATCCCAGAAGACGACCCGCGTAACCCGGCGGTCATCGCTGACAACGTAGGTGACAACGTCGGAGACTGTGCCGGCATGGCCGCTGACCTGTTCGAGACTTACGCCGTGACCGTGGTCGCCACCATGCTGTTGGGTACCCTGATGCTCAAGGAGATAGCGGTGCAGGCTGCCATCTACCCGCTGGTACTGGGCGGCGTGTCCATCATCGCCTCCATCATTGGCACCTTCTTCGTAAAAGCGCGCGAAGGTGGCAAGATCATGAACGCCCTGTACCGCGGCCTGATCGTGGCCGGTGTGCTGGCGGCTATAGCCTTCTACTTCGTCACCCGGCAGGTGATGGGGGATTCCATCGTGCTGGAAGGTGTCAGCATCGCCACCATAAACCTGTTCTACTGCGGTCTCATCGGCCTGGCATTGACCGCCGCCATGGTGGTCATTACCGAGTACTACACCGCCACCGAGTTTGGCCCGGTAAGGCACATCGCCGAGGCATCCACCACCGGTGACGGCACTAACGTTATTGCTGGCCTGGGCGTGTCGATGAAATCCACCGCTGCGCCGGTGCTGGCGGTATGCGCATCGATCTGGGGCTCCCACGAGCTGGCGGGCCTGTACGGCATCGCCATTGCCGCCACCTCCATGTTGTCCATGACCGGCATTATTGTCGCGCTGGACGCGTACGGCCCCATCACCGACAACGCCGGCGGTATTGCCGAGATGGCCGAACTGGACGAGAAGATCCGTAACATCACTGACCCGCTGGACGCCGTGGGCAATACCACCAAGGCGGTCACCAAGGGTTACGCTATCGGTTCTGCCGGTCTGGCAGCGCTGGTGCTGTTCGCCGACTACACCCACGGCCTGGAAGCGCGCGGTATGAACCTGAGCTTTGACCTGTCCAACCACATGGTCATCATCGGGCTGTTCATCGGCGGCCTGATCCCCTACCTGTTCGGTGCTATGGCCATGGAAGCCGTGGGTCGCGCCGCGGGCGGCATCGTCAACGAGGTACGCCGCCAGTTCCGCGAAATGCCGGGCATCATGGATCACACCCAGAAGCCTGACTACTCACGCGCCGTGGACATGCTGACCAAGGCAGCCATCCGGGAAATGATCATTCCCTCGCTGCTGCCGGTGCTGGCACCGGTGATTATTGGACTGGTGCTGGGTCCGCAGGCATTGGGTGGCATGCTGCTGGGCACCATTATTACCGGTCTGTTCGTGGCCATCTCCATGACCACAGGTGGCGGTGCCTGGGATAATGCCAAGAAGTACATTGAGGACGGCAACTTTGGCGGCAAGGGCTCCGACGCCCACAAAGCCGCGGTTACTGGCGATACCGTCGGCGATCCCTACAAGGACACTGCCGGGCCGGCCATTAACCCATTGATCAAGATCATCAACATTGTGGCGTTGCTGATCGTCCCATTGTTGTAAGGCTCATCCCCCCTCTTCTTGCCCACAGGTGAGAAGAGCGGGGCCTAACTTGCTGGGCTGTATCAGTTCCGGCTTGTTTCGCGTCCCGTTGGTGTGCAGCCGAGCATCGCAGACATTTTGCGATAGAGCGAGCGTCTGTCTGAGCGGGCTGCGTTTTGTGCAGCCCGTGAGTTCAGCGAGCGCGCAAAATGTCGAGAAGCGCAGGGGACCCGCGCAGCGGGCAAACCATTGGGACGCGAAACAAGCCGGAACTGATACTTACACCCTCAATTTCGACCAATTCCCCCATAAATAAGGTTTTTCTAATGTAGACCCGGTATAATCGCCGGTTCATTAGATTATTGATAGATATCCGCCATGAATCTCGACCGCGTTTGTTCCGGTGAAAATTGTCCCAATGATATCAATGTGATCGTTGAGATCCCGGCCCATGCCGACCCCGTCAAATACGAAGTCGACAAGGATACCGGGGCCATGTTCGTCGACCGGTTCATGACCACCGCGATGCATTATCCCTGCAATTACGGCTACGTTCCCCACACGTTGTCGAAAGATGGCGACCCGGTTGATGTATTGGTTTTGACCCCTTATCCCCTGATCAGTGGATCGGTGGTGCGCTGCCGTCCGGTGGGCGTACTGAAAATGACCGATGAATCCGGCGATGATGCAAAGATTCTGGCCGTGCCCATCGACCAGCTGTGCAAGGAATACCGGCGAGTACAGGATTTCCGTGACCTGTCACCCGCTATCCTCGAGCAGATCGCACACTTTTTTGAGCATTACAAAGACCTGGACGAAGGCAAGTGGGTGCGCGTGGAAGGCTGGGCAGGCATCGAGGAAGCCAGGCAGGAAATTCTCGATAGCATCGAAATGTTCAAGAACGCACCGGAGACACCGAAGTTCTAAAGCATGAAAGTCTGTATTGTCTCTGACAGCCACGATCACCGACCCTTGCTCGAGGCCGCGGTGCGCGCTGCAAAAGCCGCGGGCGCAGAAGCAGTCCTGCACTGCGGTGACGTGGTGGCGCCCGGCACACTGAGCGTACTGAAACCGTTCGGGCTGCCGGTACACGTTATCCACGGAAATAATAGCGGCGATCTGTACATGATGGCCCGCGTTGCCAACAAGCCCGGCAACCAGATAACTTTCTACGGGCAGGACGCCGGCATCGAACTGGCCGGGCGCAGGATTTTCCTGGTGCATTACCCCCACTACGCCACTGCCATGGCAACCACCGGTGACTGGGATCTGGTCTGCTGTGGCCATGACCATGAAGCCAAAACCGAAACCATTACCAACATCAAGGGTGGCATTACCTGGGTGGTGAATCCCGGTACAGTAGGGGGGGTTGCGGCTCCGGCAACCTGGGTACTTGGAGATCTCGAAACCATGCAGTTCGACCTGCACGAAGTGGTGGTCGAAGACCCGCAGGTGGGTGAACTGGCGAGTTAGCCCGATTGAGGCTCATTGAGACATTACCCCAGCGTGTTGTGCTCTACCCAGCGACTGCCTTTCTCAAGCCGCTCTTTTTTCCAGAACGGTGCTTTTGATTTCAGTTCTTCCATCAGCCAGCGGCTGGCCTCAAAGGCCTCCTTGCGATGCGCCGACCAGACCGCCACCAGCACGATGGGTTCGCCCGGGCACAATTCGCCGACCCGGTGGATGACGAGGCTGTCGTTCAGACCCCACCGTTGCACAGCCTGCCGACTGATTTTTTCCAGGTAGCGTTCGGTCATGCCGGGATAATGCTCGAGGAACATGCCGGATACCGCGTCGCCCTCGTTAAAATCGCGCATGCTGCCGACGAACACTGCCGTGGCTCCGGTTTGACCGGCCTGCCCGGCGCGTTCCCTTTGGTATTCTGCCAGGTCGCTCCATGGGTCGAATGCGGTGTCGGAAATCAGTACGCTCATTGCGCACCACCGGTAACCGGTGGGAAAAAGGCAATCTCGTCGTCTTCGTCCACCGTGCTGTCAAACCCCACGTACTGCATGTTTTTTGCTGCCAAGATATTGTCTTCTAAAGAAAATTTTTGCACGGCCAGCGACCAGACCTGGGCCACAGTCGCGCCTTCCGGTACCGAAACCTGCACTGCCGGGACACCCACACGTTCGCGCAGGGCTGCAAAAAATCGAACCTGGACCCGCATATAAAACACCTGATTTGCGTCACCAACCCCGGAGACCTATAGTTACCGCTAACTACAGGTAAAGATTCCAGAAATCCAATCGCTATCAGTGTACCACGCGTAACCGGAATCGACGCTGTTGACGGACTGTTTTGCATGAGCAAGTTGACACATTTCAATGCATCAGGCGAAGCCCGCATGGTCGACGTCGGAGACAAGGAAACATCCACACGCCTCGCAATCGCCGAGGGCCGCATCCGCATGCAAACGGACACCCTCGCGCACATACGCGCCGGTGACAACCGCAAGGGCGACGTACTGGGCGTGGCGCGCATAGCCGGCATCATGGCCGCCAAACGTACACCCGACCTCGTTCCACTGTGTCACCCGCTGGCCCTCACACGCGTCGAGGTGGAACTGGAAACCGAAACCTTGCCACCGGCTGTTTATTGCCGAGCCAGCGTTGAGACCCGGGGCCAGACCGGCGTCGAGATGGAAGCATTGACAGCGGTGCAGATTACATTACTGACCGTTTATGACATGTGCAAAGCGGTTGACCGCGGCATGACAATTGACCAGGTACGCCTGGTGGAAAAACTGGGCGGTAAATCCGGACACTGGCGGCGCGCCAGCGGAACCTGACCGTACACAGCCACACCGGAGCCAGGAAAGGGTTCTTTGAACGGGCATCAGTCATTAAGACAGGGAAACAGACCGGCGAATGATACTACTGGTGGAAGACAACGAAGACGATGCAACCCTGATGTTGCGAGCGCTCGGGAAACAATTACCGGACTCCGCAATTCGCGTGGCGCACGATGGCAGCGAGGCCCTGGATCTGCTGGCCAACTGGGGCGATCAGGAACTGCAACTGGTTCTGCTGGACGTGCATTTGCCACGGGTTTCCGGGCTGCAGGTACTGGAGGAGCTCCGCAAATCCCCCCTCACCCGCCACGTTCCAGTCGTTATGATCAGCGGTTCGCTGAACAAAAGCGATGTCATCCGGAGTTACGATCTGGGCGCGAACAGCTTTCTCAACAAGGCAGACAAGGCCGAACAGTTCGATGCGACCATCCAGCAGGTCATACCCTACTGGCTGCATCTCAATCACCCCTGTAGCACGCCGGGAACCACGCACAAATGAGCACACCGCTAGACCTCCTGCTGGTCGAGGACAACGACGACGATGCCCAGTTGCTACTGGTAAAGCTGCGTCGCGCCGGTTATGACCCGCAATATGTTCGGGTAGACAGTGAAGCCGGGATGCGCGAGGCCCTGTATGAGCGCGACTGGCAGATCGTAGTCTCTGACTTCGCCATGCCTGGATTCAGCGGTCTGAAGGCCCTGAGTATTCTCCGTGAGCAAGACACTGACACACCGTTTATCCTGGTTTCCGGCACGGTGGGTGAAGAAATAGCTGTCGAGGCAATGCGCTCCGGTGCCAACGATTACATCATGAAGGAAAACCTGACGCGTCTGATTCCGGCAATAGAACGCGAACTGCGCGAAGCACGCGAGCGCTCCGATCGTCACCGCGCAGAAGAAGCCCTGTACCAGGAACGTGAGCGTGCCCTGATCACCCTGCATTCGATCGGCGACGGCGTTATTACCACGGATGCCGATGGCCGCGTCGACTACATGAATCCGGTTGCCGAGAATGTCACAGGCTGGACCTACGGGGAGGCGCAGGGCTATCCACTCACAGAAGTACTGCCGCTGATTAACGAATCCACGCGGCACCCCATGAAAAGTCCCGCAGACATAAGTCTGAGCAGCGGCCGGGTTGTCAACATCAGCGAACAATGCCTGCTGATAAACCGCAAAGGGCAGGAATTCCATATCGAGGACTCCGCCGCTCCGATCTTTGACCGGGACAACAATATCATCGGCGCCGTACTGGTGTTCCACGACATCACGCGCGAACGACGCATGGCGCACCAGATGACCTGGCAGGCTACCCATGACAGCCTTACCGGCCTCGCCAACCGCAATGAATTCGCCGACCGGCTCGCCAATCTGCTGGCCAGCATGGCAGGCAGCAGTCACGACGAACATGCCTTGCTGTACCTGGATCTCGACCAGTTCAAGGTAGTGAACGATACCTGTGGCCATGCGGCGGGGGACGAACTGCTCAAGCAATTGAGCCGTCTTCTGCGTGCCAGCATCCCTGCCAATGCGGCACTGGCACGCCTGGGCGGTGATGAATTCGGTGTCCTGCTGGAAAACGTCAGCCTCGATCAGGCCCGGGAACTCGCCAACCGGCTTTTGCAGATCATCGGTGAATTCACATTCCAGTGGGAAGAGCAGCGCTTCGATGTGGGCGTCAGCATCGGTATGGTGCAGATACAGCGCGAAACGCAGAACGCATCATTCGTTCTCAGTGCCGCCGACGTCGCCTGCTATGTTGCCAAGGATTCCGGACGCAACCGGGTGCACGTCTACGAAGAAAGTGATATCAACCAGGGTGATCGCCACAGTGAAATGAACTGGGTCTCGCGTATCAAAGTGGCGCTGGAAGAAAATCGCTTTACCCTTTATCAGCAGACGATCACGCCACTGCAGGGAGACGACACTACTACGGCCCACTACGAATTGTTGCTCCGCCTGCGCGGCGAGGACGGCGCTATCGTAGCACCCGGAGCATTCATTCCGGCCGCGGAGCGTTACAATCTCATGAATGCTGTAGACCGCTGGGTGATTGATGCAGCGTTCAGGCACTTAAGCGAAATTCAACAGCAAGGTGACGAAGGGATCTACTCCCTTAACCTTTCGGGAAACTCGCTAAACGATGACGAACTGCCAGATTACATCCAGCAGAAAATCAGCGAGTACCAGGTCAAAACCGGGCTACTCTGTTTTGAGATCACGGAAACAGCTGCGGTGTTCAACCTGGAAAAAGCCAGCCGCATGATTCATTTGCTGAAAAAACTGGGTTGCCGCTTTTCGCTGGATGACTTTGGCAGTGGCCTGAGTTCTTTTGGATACCTTAAAAACCTGCCGGTCGACTTCCTCAAGATTGACGGAAGCTTCGTCAAGGACATGAATATCAATCCCATGAACCGCGCTATCGTAGAAGCCATCCACCAGGTCGGACACACGCTCAGCATCCGTACCATAGCTGAATTTGTCGAAAATCAGGATATCGCCGACATGCTGCACGACATAGGCGTAGACTTTGCGCAGGGCTACCACTTCAGCAAGCCCGAGCCGGTCGAACAACACGACAACGTAGTATCCATATACCAGAAAGCCTGAATTCATAAGCTATTGAAATAAATGGACAGTTATCAAATTATCAGGGTTTGGTCTCTGCGATACGGCTTGCCTGGCGGTCCGTGGTCTATATACTGAAGCTATGCAATGGCTAGCACTCGTTTCCGAAGACAATGGCGTGCAGCGGCTCAAGGCCGACAACCGCAGGCCGGTCGTCGCGCGCGCAGTGGACCCGGTATCCCCGTACCCCACCACCCACCCGGCACGGGTCGGTGAACATCCGGAAACCCCGCACCAGCGAATCGAGAGCCGGCCTCAGGGCGAACGTCGCAAAGACGGGGACCGGCGCCGGAAACAGGTTCCGGTGATCCTTGACACCCGTAGCAAGCACGATCGCCGGGCACTGCAAAACAGGTGCGCTACCCACAGGCGTGAAGAGAAGCCGGATACGCCCCGCCCACGCATCAATGTCTACGCCTGACTGGTCGATTCAATCAGCTGTTCCGCCCGCTTCCCCTGTCCCTTCACCGTGCATCCGTAACTGTTGCCTGGATGAAAACGATATCTGCCTGGGATGTTTTCGCAGTCTGAATGAAATTGAAGCCTGGGGAAGCATCGATAACAGCGGGAAACGCCGTATACTGAAACACGCAGCACGCCGAAAACAGGATCGTGCCCCCAACGATTGAAGCGAAACCCATAAACATGACAAGCACATCGCTTACCCGGCAGCTGACCGAATTTATACAGTCCTCACCCACCCCGTTCCACGCCACCCTGGAAATGCGCGACAGGCTGCTTGATGCCGGGTTCGTTATGCTCGACGAATCCGATCGCTGGAAGCTGGAGGCTGGTGGCCGCTACCTGGTAGTGCGCAACGATTCATCGCTTGTCGCTTTCACACTAGGTGCCAGCGCACCGTCCGAAACGGGATTCCGCATGGTCGGCGCGCATACCGACAGCCCCTGCCTGCGCGTTAAACCGCAGCCTCAGAGCCTCAACCAGGACTATCAACAGCTGGGGGTGGAAGTATACGGTGGTGCGTTGCTCAACCCATGGTTTGATCGTGACCTCTCTATAGCCGGGCGTATCAGTTACCGGGACACGGCGCAGCAGTTGGGCAATACCCTGATCAATTTCACCGACCCTGTTGCCGTAATCCCCAGCCTGGCAATTCATCTCGACCGCGATGCCAACAAATCACGCAGCATAAACCCCCAGGAGCATCTGCCTGCTATCCTTATGCAACAGGAAGACAATGGTATTGCCTTCGACTTCAACGCCCTGCTGCTCGACCAGTCCAGACAGCAGCATCCCGATCTTGATATTGAGGCCGTGCTGGACTTCGAACTGTCGCTTTATGATTGCCAGCCGCCAGCGCTGGTTGGACTGAAACAGGACTTCATTGCCAGCGCCCGGCTGGACAATCTGCTGAGTTGCTTTATCGGCCTGAGGGCATTGCTGGACTCGGGAGATAGCCAGTCAAAACTGCTGGTCTGCAACGATCATGAAGAAGTCGGCAGTGCGTCAGCCTGTGGCGCCGATGGTCAGTTTCTTAAATCGGTTTTGCAGCGCATCTGTCCCGAAACCGAAACACTGGCGCGATGCATACATCACTCATGGTTGATTTCGGCCGACAATGCCCACGGCATCCACCCGAACTATGCCGACAAACACGATGCTAACCATGGCCCGCTGCTGAACAGGGGCCCGGTCATCAAGACCAATGCCAACCAGCGATACGCCAGCAACAGTGAAACCTCCGGCCTGTTCCGGCATCTCTGTGAAAAAGCCGGTGTCCCGCTGCAATCCTTTGTAGTGCGCAGCGACATGGCCTGTGGCAGTACCATCGGCCCACTGACTGCCAGCGTTATCGGCGTACGCACACTGGATATCGGCGTACCCACTTTTGCCATGCATTCGATTCGCGAACTGGCGGGGGCCCGGGACACCGCATATCTGCACAGGGCATTGCAGGCATTTTTTGACTGGCAAGGCCAGGATTCCCTGTTGTAGGAGCGCCGGCCTTCGGCGCGACTGTTACAGCGTGCTATCGCGGTCAGGTGACCGCTCCTACAACAGCCGGGTTCCGGCTCGGCCTGGTTAGGGTTAAGATGTAGCATCTTCTGTGGCCAACGCTCATGGGATAGTAATGTCAAAACAAAAACGAGCCTTAGTCGTAGATGACTCCAAATCAGCCCGCCTGGTGCTGCGACGCATGCTGGAGAAATACGACCTCAGCGTCGACACCGTAGAATCCGCCAGTCTGGCACTGGATTTCCTCACCAGGAATCGTCCGGACGTCATCTTCATGGACCACATGATGCCGGTTATGAATGGCTTTGAAGCCGTAAAAGCCATCAAGAACAACCCGGATACCGCTACTATCCCGGTTATGATGTACACCTCCAAAGGTGGCGACCTGTACCTTGGACAGGCACGTGCACTGGGTGCCGTCGGCGTTCTGCCGAAAACCGTAGCACCAGCCGAGTTGTTCAAATCCCTGCAAAAAATCGGATTGACAAGCGAGCGGCGCAAGAAAAAACGGGAGCCGGACGAAGAAGGCGCCTCGGAACGCGCTGAAGATGTACAGACGGCGTCAGTCCCTGCGCATACTGTGCCGCGGTTTACCGAGCCTGGCATGAGCGCGCAGTCCAGCCCGATGAATGAGGCAGACCTGGATGCGCATTTACGCCGCCTGCTCGAGGAACAGAGTGTCGAATTCCGCAAGGATGTGCTGCTCAGCATGGAAACCGTTTCCCGCCATACCAACAACCGGCTCGACAAGGAACTGGATGAAAAACTCGAAGCCTTGCAACAGGCCTGGGCACCGGACCAGGCAAAAACCCCGTTTGTGTTTGTATTACTTTCCGCGTTGCTGTTCGTCTCGCTGATCCTGAATATCTACACACTCAGCGTCAGCAAAACACACCCGGTGGCTGTCGCGGCTGGGGATGGCGCCACGGTTTCGGGCTTGCAACCGGCACTGGAAGCTATCAGCAAGCTTGAAGACCTGTACTCTGAAAGAGTTGGCCAGCTGAAACAGGCGTGGCTAATGACCGGCTGGGCAGTTAACCAGGAACTCGGGTATCCCTACAATGAAATAGCGCTCGACAAACAGCGCGCAGACATTGTTGAACAACTCCTGGAACAACTGTCTGCCACCGGTTACAGCGGGAAAATCATTCTCGAAACCCACGTAGGAGAATTCTGTCTGCTTGGCAACCAGGAGAAGGGTTTCAACCTGCCGCCACCGGACCTGACGGTTGACAAGTGTGAATTTACCGGCAACCCGGTTCAGCCCACTGATTCGGCGGCGGCCCACCAGTCACTACGCTTCGCCAACTTCGTCAACAGTTCACCGCTGCTTAACGAAGATTCCATATCGATAGAAGTGGTCGCAGCTTCGCGTGAAGACCCTGCCTATGATTACCCGGACAAATCGGAACTGACCACGGCGCAAGAATGGAACCACACTGCGGCCAGAAACAATCGTGTAGTGATCCGCCTGGAACCAAATTAATACATTGCAGGAGCACCCGCAAACCCGCCGGGCACAAGCGCCGGCCTTCGGCGCGATTGCGACGGCATGCTATCGTTGTAGGAGCGCCGGCCTTCGGCGCGATTGCGACGGCATGTTATCGTTGTAGGAGCGCCGGCCTTCGGCGCGATTGCGACGGCATGCTATCGTTGTAGGAGCGCCGGCCTTCGGCGCGATTGCCACGGCATGCTATCGCGGTCAGGGGACCGCTCCTACAGGTTACGGGAATTTTGAACGCCGCCTTCAGGCCTTCCTGTAAATCTCCGCCCCACTTTC
>Ga0316187_10004882_pt1 | contig 11614 bp, 9 predicted proteins | sample CroRivburrow1_MG_FD_204927 | JGI IMG/M metagenome (GOLD analysis project Ga0316187, IMG submission 204927) | Coastal sediment microbial communities from Maine, United States - Cross River worm burrow 1 | ecosystem: Environmental > Aquatic > Marine > Coastal > Sediment | place: USA: Maine...
TGTAGAGGTCGGCGGTTCGATCCCGCCTAGCTCCACCAACAGTGTCCCCTTCGTCTAGAGGCCTAGGACACCGCCCTTTCACGGCGGCAACAGGGGTTCGAATCCCCTAGGGGACGCCATCTCCTAAAGCGTTGATTGTGAAAGAATTAACGCTACTTAAAGAGTCACCTTAGGGTGGCTTTTTTTGTGTCTGAATGCGATATCCAAAAGGGAATGTTGTCATTGAAACGCCTTGGGTCCTATAATTCACCGCACTAAAGCTATAAGACATGCACGGGCGGGTAGTTGGTTATTACCGTTCGATACAGATGCGTCGCCATCGGGGATTGATGAATAAAGTCAAATTTTTCGCACTGCTTACCGCGGTCTCGCTCCTGACGTTTCTCAGCGGCTGTGCGCAACTCGGCCCTCAGGTTCTCGTGAGTGGCCGACCGCAATACAACATGGCCGTGCAGGAAACCGAGTCACAGCAGATTCTACTGAACATCGTTCGCCAGCGTTACCGCGACCCTGTCCTTTTTCTCGATGTCACCAGTATTTCCAGTGGTTTCAACCGCGAAGCTTCTGCAGGGCTCTCGGGTAATACGGGAAGCAGCGATCTGGGTGGGGTGCTCGGTGGGCGCATCAGCGAGAGCCCGTTTATCACTTATGCACCCAACACGGGTGAGGCTTTCGTGCGCCAGATGATGACGCCGCTGGACATATACACGCTGGCGCTGATCGTGCAGGCTGGCTGGAGCATTGAAAGAACGCTTCTGATCGTCGGGGACTCGGTGAACCAACTCCGCAATACGCCGACTGATGACAATCCACAGACCGGATATCTCAAGTTTCACGAGGCCGTATCATCATTGCGTGACCTGCAGCGAGATGGCAAGTTGTCCCTGGGCGCAGAACAGACTCCTGATGACGAGGAGGCGCAACTGTCTCTGGTGGTCGCACCCGATTCAGTGGACTCCGAGGCTTTTCACAGAGCCTGTGGGGCACTGAAAGTCGCCTGCGACGGGCGACCGTTGAAACTGCAACACGCGATTGGCGCGGCACTTGACGACGAAACCATGGTCCTGGCCACGCGTTCACTTTTCTCGTCCATGTTTTTTCTCTCCCAGGGTGTGGTTGTCCCTGAGGAGGATGTATCTCGGGGATTCGTATCGCGCTCTTCCATTGTCGCCGGGGGGCCGTTTGATGAGGTCGGAACCGGAGAGTCGCTGTTCAAGGTGTTGTCGTCCGACGAAGAACCTGAGCACGCTGCCGTGAAAATTTTCTACCGGGATTCCTGGTTCTATATTGCGGACGATGATTCCAGCAGTAAGGTGACCTTTGCACTGGTCAGCATGATCATGATGCTGCAGTCGGGGAATGCCGCTAAAATCACACCATTGATCACCATACCCGTCGGGTAAATGGAAACAAATATATTTCGGTTTATCCTGCGGTACAGCCTGCGTCATCAGGTGGCGCTGATTCTGATGTCCGCGGCTGCTTTGCCCTTTCTCTACCTGACACTTGAACTGCCGAAAATCATCGTTAACGACGCCATCGGCGGAGAGAACTTCCCAAGAATCATTCTCGGCTATCCGTTCGAGCAGATTCCCTTTCTCCTGTTGCTTTGTGGCTTGTTTCTCAGCCTGGTTGTTATCAGCGGTGTTCTGAAATTCTTCACAGCCACTTACCGTTACCGCATCGGTGATCGTCTGCTGCGCCGTCTGCGTTACGACCTGATTGAGCGACTGCTGCGATTTCCGCCTGCGGAACTACGGAATATGTCCAGCGGCCAGGTCGTTTCCATGATTACCGCAGAAACGACTAACCTCGGTTTTTTCATCGCTGAAGCTTTCGCAGTTCCGGCGATCGCTTTTGGCACACTGGCGACCATCGTGTTGTTCATGTTTTTGCAAAACTGGATGATGGGTGTCGCGGCCATCGCACTGTTCCCATTGCAGATTTACCTGATCCCAAAAATTCAAAAACGAATTAACACGCTGCAGAGGGGCGAAGTCGATGCGATACGAGGTATATCGCAACGCATCACTGACACCGTCGCCGGAGTCGACGAGATTCATGGCCACGACACATCCCAGTACGAGCTCGCTGATTTTTCCAAACGCCTGGACAAAATATTCCGATTCCGAATCCAGATAGATCGGAATCGCTATGCGGCGAACATTCTGAACCTGTTCATCTCCCAGTTGACGCCGTTCTTTTTCCTGTCCATTGGTGGCTACCTGGTGATCGACGGGCAAATTTCACTGGGCGCTTTGGTCGCAGTTCTGGCCGCGTACAAAGACATGTATTCGCCGTGGAAAGACCTGATCGACTACTACCAGAAAGCCGAGAATTCCCGGGTGCGTTACGACCAGTTGAAGGAGTTTTTCGCCCGCGGTGACCTGCTCGACAAGTCCATGATTGAAGCGGAGTCGAAGGATGCGGATTTCAGCCAGGGCTCGCTGGTGGCAGAAAATGTAGTCGTCGAGCACGAGGAGGGAAACCGGTCTGTCGACGGTGCCTCGATACAGTTGACCCTTCCCACTCACGCCGCGATTCTCGGGTCGGGCGGCAGCGGAAGAGAGGAATTCGCCCGATTATTGGGGCGGCAGAGTTTTGCCCATTCCGGTAGCGTTTTCCTGGGAGAAAATAACCTGTCGGAACTTCCGGACAGTGTCACGGGCCGCCGAATCGGCACTATCGGCCGGCACACTTTTCTGCGCTCCGGTTCGATTTATGATGCGCTGGTTTATCCTCTCCTGCGCAGACCCGCAACGCTGTCCGCCGACCTGGAGCATGAACAAGCCGAATCCATGAGGGCTGGCAACTCCTCCTACCACGCTGCCACAGACTGGATCGACTTCGAGGCCGCTGCCTGTAAAGATGAAAACGAGTTGCACGCGCGGATGGTCGAAGTCCTGGGGTCGGTTGATCTCGACCAGGAAGTTTATGAAATCGGGTTAAAGAGCTCTGTTTCGCCGGAGTTGCACCCCGACCTGGCGAAAAAATTGCTGGAGGCGAGGACCATATTCAGGCAACGTCTTCACGCCGCCGGCAAGGACCAATTCATCGAGAGCTTCGATGTGGATTCCTATAACACCTATGCGACTGTCGCAGAAAATATCATTTTCGGAACCCCGGTAGGTGCTTATTTCGCGATTGATAACCTGGGGCGTAACGAATACATGCAACGGGTGATCGAGAAGACCGGCCTGGCCGGGGATTTTCTTGAAATGGGCCGCAAACTGGCTGCCATCAAGGCTGAGATTTTCCACGGATTGTCGCCGGATCATGAGTTTTTTGAGCGATTCAGTTTCATCCACTCGGCGGATATGCCCGTCTTTAAACGCATTCTGCTCGCCATCGAATCAAACGGCATCGAAAGCCTGGATGACGACGACCGCGCAAGATTGATGGCCCTGCCATTCAGGTTGGTGGAAACACAGCACCAGGTCGGTCTGATCAACGGGCAGATGAAGAAACGCCTGCTGCAGGCCCGGCGAGTGTTTGCCCAGGATCTGCCGGAGAATTTGCGCAGTTCAGTACAGTTCTTCCAGAAGGATTCCTATAGTGCTGCCAACAGTATTGCAGAAAACATAATATTCGGTAAGACAGCATTCAGCAAAGCGGGCAGCACCGAGCAAATCGGACAAATGCTCACGCAGATCGTCGATGAACTGGATCTGCGCAATGAGATTATTTCTGTTGGCCTGGACTACCAGATTGGCGTCGATGGTTCCCGCCTGACCTCGGCACAACACCAGAAAATCGCATTAGCCCGTTGTCTGATCAAGCAGCCGGATATTCTGATCATGAACGACGCCATGTCTTCACTGGATCTTCAGGCCCAGGAATCGATTCTTGCCAATATCAGAACAGAGTTCGAAGGCCGAAGTCTGATCCTGTTCGAAACTTCCGAAGAGCGGCGACGGGAGTTCGAAAAAGTCCTGCTGATGGACCGCGGCAAGATCAAGCACTACCAGGATGAAACCAGCGAGGCTGATGACGGAGACATACCAGGCCGGGCAGTGGAAGCAAAGAACGACGATGACGCGCCTACGGTTGGGCTCAATGAGATCGTCACCCTGTTGATGGACATTCCGTTGTTCGCCGACATCGACCGGTCGAAATTGAAGTTATTGGCATTCACCGGCGAGCGTCTGCAATTCGAAGAAAACCAGGAAGTTTTCCACCAGGGCGATCCGGGCCATCATGCATACGTGATTGTCGAGGGTGAGGTTGACGTGGTGCTGGAATCCCGCGGTGCTGAAAGTACTGTGGCTACGCTGGGTTGCAATGAATTTTTCGGTGAAATGGCCTTGTTGTCGAAGATTCCCCGAACCACCACTATCCGGGCTAAAACGCCGCTCGTTCTGTTGCGTTTCAGTCAGGATGTATTTCTGCGCCTGGTGGATGAGAACAGCAAAATTGCCCGGGCCATGATGCGCATGCTGGCAGAGCGACTGGCGGCGACGTTACACGACTACAGCGAAATAATGGCAGAAAAAGCCTGCAAGACTGACTGAGATTTCAATCCATACGTTGACTTGCAATGTGCTCTGCGTCATCCTGACGCCGAGTCTGCAGGTGTCCCCAATGCCGCCCGGCAAGGGGATTAAACGGGAAGACGGTGCGTTCTGCTCCATGTGAGGAACAAATCCGTCACTGCCCCCGCAACGGTAGGCGAAGGCTGGGTCATCGCAGCCACTGTACCTGCGAGGTATGGGAAGGCGACCCGGCGCAGGCATCTTTCTTGCCCTTCGTGAGTCCGGAGACCGGCCAGCAGTTGATCGTAACGTGCCATCGCGGAGGGCGAAGGCGGGCGAGACTGCAAAACTACAGCCGCACCCTTCTTTGCTTCCTCGATAGCGCTGCAATGCGTTCGGGTGAGAGCGCGGGACATAAAAATGAAAAACGTTTTGATTCCACTGGCGGCAGCGGTTGCGTTGTCCGGTTGCTTTGTGCCCAGTGCATTTGGCCAGCAAACCACCGCTTCAGAGCATTTCGACGAGGCCCCTGCCGAACTGGATGACCTGGTGGTAACCGCTTCACTGGAGCCTGTTTCCATCAACGATGTGGCCAGTTCCATCACCATCATCAGCCGCGAGCAGATTGAGCAGAAGCAGGTTAAGTACCTGGCTGACCTGTTGCGCGATGTGCCCGGCTTCAGTGTCAGCCAGGCGGGTGGCGTTGGTGCGCAAACCCAGGTCCGGGTGCGGGGCGCCGAGGCCAATCACATGCTGGTGCTGGTAGACGGCATTCGCGCCAACGATCCCGCATCGGCAGACGAGTACCAGTTTCAATATGCAACCACGGCCAATATTGAGCGCATCGAGATAATCCGCGGTCCGCAGAGCTCAATCTGGGGGTCGGACGCGATGGCCGGCGTGATCAATATCATCCGCAGCAAAGATGCCCGGGAGAGTTGGCTTAGCGGTTCAGCGGAGGGCGGGTCGTTCAGCAGCTTCGATGGGGCGGTTGATGGCGGCTTAAGCCGGGAAAACTTCAGGCTGCAGGGCGGAATTTCCTATGCGACGACCAATGGCATCAATATCGCGCGGGCCGGCGATGAGAAGGACGGCTCAGATAACACCACTGCAAACGCGGGGCTGGAGTGGGATCTCGGAGATGCCTGGACGCTGGTGGCTTCAGGCCAGTACGTTGATGCCGAGTCCCAGTTTGACGACGTCGACTTTTACGTAACCGGGTTGCCGACCGACACGGATCGTGAAACCCGAGCCGAGCGGACTTATTTACGCGGTGAGCTGCGCTTTAAACCCACCGGCAGCCGCTGGTCCGGAAGTGCGTCCATCAACTACACAGACAGTGACAACAAAAATTTTTATGACGGCGTGTTCAACAGCTCCACGGCGGCGCAGGTGGTCGATGCCCGCGCCCGGGGCAGCGTTTTGCTCGGTGAGGAACAGCACCATCGCCTGACGGCCGCTTTTGATTACATCGATACGGACTTCTCACAGCGGGGAGAAGCGTTGCCCTGGGGCGACCCCAATCAGGATCAAAGCTATGACCAGACAAGCCTTGCCGCAGAATACGTGGGCAGACCGCTCGAAGGGCTGACCTGGACCCTGAGCGGCCGGTACAACGATTTCAGTGACTTTGACGACATCATCACCTGGCAAACCGCAATCAGTTACAAGGCCACAGAGGTCATTCGCCTGCGCGGTTCGATTGGAACCGGTTTCAAGGCGCCCACGTTTACCGAGCGCTATGGGTTCTACCCTGATCAGTTCATCGGCAATCCGGATCTGAAACCCGAGGAGTCCACGGGCTGGGAACTGGGGTTCGATAGCCGCTGGGCAGAGCAGGGCGTCAGTTTTGGGGCCGTCTATTTTCACCAGAATCTGCGCAATGAAATTGACGGATTCGTCTTTGACCCAGATACCTTCCTCTTTACGGCGGTAAACCGGGACGCCGACAGTAACCGCAAGGGCGTGGAGGTCACCTTTGGCTGGCAGCTGTTGCAACACATCGATATCGCTGCCAACTACACCTACACCGATTCCACCGAGCCAATGGCTGACACGGACGTTCGTGAGCTCAGGCGGCCACGGCACATGGGCAGCCTGAGCGTGCAATATTCGTTCGCGAGCGACCGGGGATACGCCAACCTGAATCTTTCCTACACCGGCAAGCAATACGACGTGTTTTTCGATCCAGCCACCTTCCTCAGCGAACGGGTGAAAATGGACAGCTATACCCTGCTGGACCTGGCGGGGGGCTGGAAAATCACCCGGTCACTGGAGCTGATCGCACGCATTACCAATCTAACGGATGAAGCGTACGAGGATGTGCTCGGATACTCGACCCGCGGCAGGGGTTACTTTGGTGGAATCCGCGGGCGTTTTGACTTTTGACGAACCGCAGGTCAGCGGCTTAACGCGCGCAGCCTGGAGGAGTCTGCTTCAAGCAGGGACCTCGAAGCGCGGGTGATTTTCGCGGTGCTGATGCCTGCCCAGGGCTGTGTTGATTCAGGGAAGGGTTCATTCATGATTTGCCGGTAAATATCCCGCGTCACCCGGTAATTGGCATAGGCATGGGGCGCTTGTGGGTTGGGGATGCTTTTACGACTGAAATCCTCCATCAGGCGCAGGGCAGTGGTTGAAGCGAAAGCCAGTTCGGTCAGCTTGGCGCGATATTCCAGGTCCGCTGAACTTAAGCCCGGGAAGTCCCTAAAATCAGCCAGGTGGCGGGATTCGTGTTTAAGGTAGGAAACCTCGAATTTCTCAGATTGCCGGTCATACGCCCAATCTATGCAGTACAGGCGGCCGTCCGTAACCCAGCCCGTGGTGAAGGCGAGGCCAAACGTGGCGTATTCTTTCCAACCCAGGCTGAACAGATCCGATAGGAACACCACATCGACATTTTCGGAGCCGTCCGTCAGGCGAACCGAGTATCTCCTGACTTCTTCGGTCTTCCACAGGAACAGGTCCCTGAAGGGTGGGGCATCGGCTTCCAGGAAATGAAAGCCCCTTTGTGTGAGGGCAAGACCCATCTTCTGGTAGATGTCAGAGGATGGTTGCGGCTCGACGGGTATGTCGTGACTGGCCAGGATTTCCGCCAGCGCCTTCTCGAGGAAAATTCCTGCTTGCTGACCGGATAGTTCCCCTGTCAACCCAAGCTTCCAATAGGTACGATAGGCGGTAACCAGGCTATCGGCCAGCACATCACCGGTGCCTGGAGAAGCGTCGGCAACCTGGTCAACAAATCGTGACTGAAACTGCCGTGACAGTTCGATACTGCCGGATGACAGGTGCTGGGTATCCTGGCCGGAAAAAAGCGAATGGGCCACGCTCAGGTCGCCCTGCAGCGCCAGTTTGATGAACTGCTGCGTGACGTCCTTGCGATCCTCGGCGCTGACTGCGCTCGAAAGCAGGAATAACAAGGTCAGATTGAGAATTCTTTTTATCATGTGAACTAATGACACTTGCTGACCAACTTTTTATCGACAACACTGTAATGTAGTTTAAAGGCGAAGTATCTGCGCACGAAACGGATTTTGAAAGTCAGATATTCAAACAAGAAGGAGCGGCTTTCAGAATGGAATATGTCACGTATATCCTGATCATTCTTGGGATTATGGGGCTGTGCATATTGGTTTTCCGTCGAAGGGGCGGTGAGTATGAGCTCGGAGCAGGCAGGAATCGCACAATAACATCACAATCCAGAGCCATGACCGAAGCGGCAGGCGAAGCTCCGCAGCCAGATAGCCGGCTGAATGTGCCTGCCCCGTGGGGGTGGCCGGGGAACCAGGCGCACGTCGGAAAGGCCAGTGACCGAACTGTTTCTGAAACACTCCATCAATTCGTCGACCAACTGGTAAGTAAAAAGCAGACCATTGAGAACAGCGAGTATCTGCTGAAAAGAAAGGACAATCTGCGCATTCTTATTGAAGATCGTTATGGGGTGGTTAAAGAAAGAGAGGCTGAAGCGGATGAGGAAGCCACAGCTGCGTTTCACTACCGCGGCACGCCCAGGCTCGCAAAACGGGGCTCTTTGCAGGAAGTCAGAACGCCCTGGGGATGGTAATCAGATGTGTAATAATGATCAAAAAATGATCAAAATGTGTTATAAACAGAGTAGTAGAGTTCAATCAGTTACCGATTCAAGGGCGGAATCGGGTCAACGACACGGATCAAACGGATTTTGAAAGTCTCTGGTAGGTATGGCTATATCGTTGCCTGGGCGCGCAGCGAAGCCTGGTAGGTCTTGGAGGATTTCAGAATGGGTACGATTGGGTTTCTGATATCCGTGGGAGTAATCGCTTTCGCGGTAGTTTGGTTGACCAGGCGGTCAAGCAGAACGCACGAGTTGCAGAAAAAGACATTCCAGCAGTCATCGCAAAAACTGACCCCAACGTCAAACGATCGGCTATCCCGCAGGGAAGAGATCTGGGACGCAAGGCGTGAATTTGCAGAGGAAAACATCAATCCCTCGCAACGGTTCGTGCCTAAATCTGTGGCTGCCGCAGAACCGGAATATGATGGCTATAGCCGTCGAGACCGGCATCACCTGGCGACGGTCGGATTGGTAAAAAAAGATTTCCGTGGGGAGGAGAAGACCAAGTCCCCTTAAGAGGTTATTTCTTTATTCTATTTCGGAGCCCGGTGTTGAGATAACTACCGGGTTTTTATTTGCTACCCAGAAAATCCGGAACATCGACTTGCTGGTTGCCCGGAATCTTGATACCCATGGGCACCGGTTCGACGCCCATGGTCTCGTTATCATGGGGCCTTAACAGGGTGAGCGCCTCTTGCTTTCCACCGTGTAACCAGCGATCCGCTTCGCCAGGATCACGCAACAGGGCCGGGCTGCGATGATGGCCGACTGACTTCAACACTTCGTTTGGATCAACCGTTATGATGGCAACACTCAGGCGCCGCGAGCCATCGGGCAGCGTGGTCGGGCGCGCCAGGCCTGCCATCATCCAGAAGGGTGCATCCGTGGGAAAAACGGCATAGGGGATTTGTGGTTTAACCCTGCTATCGAATTCATAGAACCAGGACACGATCACCAGGACGCGGGACCCGGCGTCCCACGCACCCATGAACGTGGGCGCAAAAGGCCGCCCCTCGGTCCTCAGCCTGGCGTTGGCCGTGGAAATCAGCCTTCCCTGCTTGTTGTGAGGCAGGCGACCCTCGGAATAGACCGGGATGAAGGGCCAGATGGCTTCGGCAGGCTCATCTGCCTGCTCTGTACGGTAAATGACCGGCAGGGTCTCCCAGACCATGGAGTCCGGTTCGGATTTGCGGCGTAAGCGGGAAGGGGAGATGTTGATGCGGGATTCGGGGTCAGCCGGAAGTTTGGCCGCTGCGGTCAGAGACGAGGCATAGGCATAGACTTCAGTCCAGCTCAGCTGTGATACTGCTGCTTTTCCGCACATCAGCGGATTCTAGCACCAATCTCTCGGTCTGGAGACAGCTCTCGAATTGAGCTTTTTACCGGGAATCGGATAGGGCTTTAAGCTTTTCAGGGGCATAAATTGAGCTGATCTGTCCTTTAGAGAAAAGGGGCAAACATAATTGCAGCTTACCTAAGAACGAGGTTGAGTTTTAATTCTGACGACTTTATCGGGTACACTCTGCAACCAAGCAAATGGCAATCTCGATAAGTGTTAAGGATGAATTCGTAAGCTGGGCGCCTGTTCAATTGGTAGCCAACTGGAAACAGGTGGAGCGGTGACTGATTCTAAGTCCAAAGAAGCAATCCTGATTTTAGGTATGCATCGTAGCGGAACTTCTGCCCTGGCTGGCACGATGGGGCATCTGGGTTTCGAAATGGGGCATGAATTTGTCGAAACCGATATCAGAATTAACGCCAAAGGGTATTGGGAAAATTCCGATAGCACAATATTGGACCAGGAGTTGCTGGTTCACCTGGGCTCAAATTGGTTCGATGTTTTGGATTTGCCTGAAGGTTGGATTCAGCGGTGTGAGAGTACTGAATTCGAAAATCGATTGATCGGTATCATCGATGCGCAATTCGGGGATCTAAAGCAGTGGGCCATAAAGGACCCAAGGTTGTGTCGCCTCTTGCCATTCTGGATCGGAACGTTAGACCGAGTACACACGGCAGCAAAGTGCCTCGTCATTGTCCGACACCCATTTGAAGTTTGCCAGTCATTGCGAAAAAGAGACGGTATCGACGAACCTTATGCATTGTTGCTATGGTTGAGATATATCCTGGACTGCGAGTTTCACAGCAGAGTCGTTAAACGGTCTTTCATGACATATCGGGATTTACTGTCGGATTGGCGTCAAACTCTACAACTGTCTTTTAATCAGACCGGATTGAAGTTTCCCCATCTGACCCCGTCTGAAGAGCAAGGAATTAGCGCATTCGTTGACAAAAAACTTATGCACCATTCTGAAGAAAATCTCTCGGTCACCAGTCCTTTAATGTCATTGGCAGTGAAATGCTACCGATCCATAGAAGCAGGTGATTTCAGTGAGTTCGACGCATTCCGTGACGCTTTTGATTCAATCTTGTCAGATAATCTTGCCCTGGTGAATCAGACCAAGATCAGTCTCGAACAGCAGGACGTGTACCGGAAGCAGATTCAACGCCTTCTCCATGAAAAGAATCATCTTCGGAAATTGCTTGATGAAATTGAAAGCAGCCTGGGCTGGCGCACTCTTAACTTTTTTAGACGCGCCAGAGGTTTCGGAAATCCTGATGGCTCCGACTCGGTGTAAAGAATAGCCCAGACAAAATCAGCTCTGGTCTTATAAAATTGGGCCGGGGGTGACCACTAAGAATCCTCATCGGATCGGACGGGGCGCAATGACAAAAGCTTGAGCGAGCTTCTGGCAATTCAGATCAGAGGCGTTAGCCTGAATCGTCCAATTTTACTGAAATAATTCATTCCTCTGATCTAGTGTAGAGAACGAGTGATCATTCCGGAGCTGACTATTTTCTGCAACGAAGACAATGTCAACTTGCCCTTGCGCATTGTCCAAAGGACGGTTCCAGGCTGGAATTATGTCGTATGCAACGAATCCAATTTCATGCATGAACGAGACAACTTCATGAAACACAGTTGCTCCCTGCATAAACTCGAATAATGAAACCTCAAGAACAACCACGTCTGTTTTTTCTAGTGTCTCGATAG
>Ga0316187_10004883_pt1 | contig 11614 bp, 22 predicted proteins | sample CroRivburrow1_MG_FD_204927 | JGI IMG/M metagenome (GOLD analysis project Ga0316187, IMG submission 204927) | Coastal sediment microbial communities from Maine, United States - Cross River worm burrow 1 | ecosystem: Environmental > Aquatic > Marine > Coastal > Sediment | place: USA: Maine...
GTGATTTTGAACCCAGCATTATTGAGTGCCCGGACTGCAGATTCACGACCTGGTCCTGGCCCATTTACACTAACGTCAAGATTTTTTACACCAAACTCTTTAACCATATTACCGGCACGATCAGCTGCTACCTGCGCAGCAAAAGGTGTGCTTTTACGTGATCCACGAAAACCAGACCCACCAGCGGTTGCCCATGCAAGTGCGTTACCTTGGCGGTCTGTGATGGTAATAATGGTGTTATTGAAAGAGGCATGTATATGAGCCACACCATCGGTGACGCTCTTTTTTACCTTTTTACGGCTGCTATCTTTTGCCATTGGGTTTCAGTTCCTTGCTACGGAATTACCGGAAATCCGGCAACAGATTATTTACGAATTGGCCGACGTGGGCCTTTACGTGTGCGCGCATTTGTCTGAGTCTGCTGCCCACGCAATGGAAGGCCGCGACGATGACGAATACCACGATAACACCCTAAATCCATAAGGCGCTTAATGTTCATGGATATCTCACGGCGCAAATCGCCTTCTACCTGGTATTTGGCAACCTCAGTACGTAAAGCATCTACTTGCTCTTCACTCAGGGCCTGAATCTTTGCGTCAGGAGCTACACCTGTTGCAGCACAGATGTCTGCAGCGGCTGAACGCCCGATGCCATAGATCGAGGTCAACGCAATCACTGCATGTTTACGATCTGGTATGTTAACGCCTGCAATACGCGCCATCTGGTATATCTCCTAAATCTTGTGATTTCACTTTTGTGAAGAGCGGAATTCTATCTCTTTAACGAAGTCATTTCAAGCCACCCAGGTAATCATTAACCTGGAAAGCAACTATCAACGAGACTTAATCTACTAAATCTTTTCGCTATGATTATGGCTGCACCCAGATATAAACATCTGAGGGCAACCCTGCAGGAGATGAACTGCTAGCCCTGTCTCTGCTTATGTCGACCATCTTTGCAAATAACACGCACTACACCTTTACGGCGGACAATTTTGCAATTGCGGCAGATTTTCTTTACGGAAGCCCTTACTTTCATGGCTTAGTCTCCAATACTTAGGTTACGATCCTAGCGCAGCATACCGCTGCCACCACGACCTTTTAAATTCGCTTTTTTCATCAGACCTTCGTACTGATGAGACATAAGATGCGCTTGTACCTGCGCCATAAAATCCATGACCACAACCACAATAATCAGTAGTGAAGTGCCACCAAAGTAGAAAGGCACATTCCAGGCAACGATTAGAAACTCAGGCAGCAAGCAAACAGCTGTGATGTAAAAAGCACCTACCAATGTCAGGCGAGACATCACACCATCAATATATTTTGCAGTTTGTGCGCCTGGACGTATTCCAGGGATGAAGGCACCTGACTTCTTCAAGTTGTCAGCGGTTTCCTTAGAGTTAAAGGTCAACGCAGTGTAAAAGAAGCAGAAAAATATAATCGCAACTGCATAACTTATTACATAGATTGGCTCACCAGGAGACAACTTGGCAACGATATCCTGCATCCAACGCATCTCTTCACTCGTGCCTACCCACTGCCCAAGCGTTGCCGGGAAGAGAATAATACTCGATGCGAAGATGGGCGGAATAACACCCGCCATATTCAGCTTCAGAGGCAAATGGCTCGTCTGACCAGCAAACATCTTTCTTCCCTGCTGGCGCTTTGCATAGTTAACGGTAATCCGACGCTGTCCACGCTCAATAAAGACAACAAAAGCAGTAACAGCAACGGCTAACAGGAAGAGCACGAGAATGGTGATTGCATTCATCTCTCCTGTACGCGCCAATTCTAGCGTTCCGCCAACCGCTGAAGGTAGCCCGGCAACAATACCAGCAAAGATAATCAGCGAAATACCATTGCCAATGCCGCGCTCAGTAATCTGTTCGCCAAGCCACATCAAAAACATTGTACCGGTAACCAGTGAAACAGCAGCGGTCAGAATGAAGCCAGGCCCGGGTTGAATTACCACCTGCATGCCATTTGCAGTCTGTGATTGCAGTGACATGGCAATACCGACTGCCTGAAAGCTTGCCAACAGCACTGTGCCATATCTTGTGTACTGTGTAATCTTGCGACGACCAGCTTCGCCCTCTTTTTTCAACTGCTCGAGCTTAGGCATTACTGACGTCATCAGCTGCATAATGATCGATGCCGAGATATAAGGCATGATGCCAAGCGCAAACAGACTGGCTCGAGAGAGAGCACCACCTGAAAACATGTTAAACATATCCAGGATTGTGCCTTGCTGCTGATCAAACAATGCAGCGAGTGCCGTCGGGTTTACGCCAGGCACAGGAACAAAAGTCCCGATACGAAACACCAGCAGCGCGCCAAGCACGAAAAATATCCGTTGGCGCAGCTCTGTCAATCGACCTGCACCGGCGAGACCGCCAGCAGCTGATGATCCTAAATCGGCCATTTAGTCCTCGATCTTTCCACCAGCCGCTTCGATAGCAGCACGGGCACCTTTTGTTACACCTAGTCCACGCACGGTAACAGCCTTCTCTATCTTTCCAGAGAGTATGACCTTTGCACGCTTAATCGAGTCACTCAAGATATCAGCAGCCTGAAGCGCTGCGAGATCAACCACATCAGCCTCAACAGCCTGCAGTTCATCAAGGCGAACCTCAGCCGTGTATTTTGCTTTGCGCGAAACAAACCCAACTTTTGGAAGACGGCGCTGCAAAGGCATTTGACCGCCTTCAAAACCGATCTTTGGCATGCCACCTGAGCGTGACTTCTGCCCCTTGTGACCACGTCCGCATGTTTTGCCCAGCCCGCTACCAATACCACGGCCAACGCGTTTTCTGGGTTGTTTGCTGCCAGCGGCAGGCTTTAATGTATTTAAACGCATTACGCTTCCTCAACTCTTACCATGTAGGAAACCTGATTTACCATGCCGCGAGTAGAAGGAGTGTCCTCAACCTCAACGGTCTGATGCATTCTTCGCAGTCCAAGTCCGCGTACGCAAGCTTGGTGGCTCTTCAGCCTGCCATTCATGCTGCGAAACAGGGTAACCTGCATCATCGCTTTCTTTTTGGTAGCCATGCCTTACCCCAGAATCTCTTCTACTGTCTTGCCACGTTTTGCAGCTACGCTCTCAGCGTTTGTCATTTCTGACAAACCTCTGATGGTTGCTCTAACTACGTTAACCGGGTTGTTTGATCCAACGCACTTTGCAAGAACGTTTTGCACACCAACAACCTCGAATACAGCACGCATCGCGCCACCTGCGATAATACCAGTACCATCAGACGCTGGCTGCATGTAGACCTTAGCTGCACCGTGCCGCGACATGATTGGATACTGCAGAGTATTCTTTGCAAGCTTTACATCAACCATGTTTTTGCGTGCGTTTTCCATTGCTTTCTGAATAGCAATCGGCACTTCACGAGCCTTACCTTGCCCGAAGCCTACTCGACCTTCGCCGTCACCAACTACGGTCAGAGCGGAGAAGCCAAACTGACGACCGCCCTTCACAACCTTAGCAACGCGATTAACATTGATAAGCTTTTCTATGAGTTCGTCGCCTTCTGTATTTGCGTTGTAATTCGCCATGCTAGTAACCCCTAGAACTGAAGACCGTTTTCACGGGCAGCGTCTGCTAATGACTTAACGCGTCCGTGATATTTAAAACCGGAACGATCAAAGGCGACCGCTTCGATTCCTGCAGCTTTTGCACGCTCAGCAACCATTTTGCCGACAACTGCAGCCGCTGAACTATTGCTTGTAGCACCATCAATTTCAGCTTTCACAGCTTTATCGACAGTTGATGCACTTGCAACAACCTTAGATCCACAAGGTGCAATCACCTGCGCATACATATGTTGTGGAGTACGGTGTATGCTCAACCGATGTACACCCAACTCTTTGATCTTGGCGCGCGCACGACGTGCACGTCGAATACGGGATGTCTTTTTATCCATCGTCATAACACCTTATTTCTTCTTGGCCTCTTTACGGACCACAACCTCATCGGAATATCGAACACCCTTACCTTTGTAAGGCTCAGGCGGGCGAAACGCACGTATCTCTGCCGCCACTTGTCCGACGCGCTGTTTGCAGCACCCAGAAACAACGATCTCTGTCGGGGCAGGCGTCTCAATGGTGATACCCTCAGGAACCGGGTAGTCAACTGGATGAGAGAAACCTAGTGAAAGATTAAGCGCCTTACCTTTTGCCTGGGCGCGATAACCAACACCGATAAGCTGAAGCTTGCGCTGGAAGCCTGTAGTCACGCCAGTGACCATATTATTGATCAAGGCACGTGTGGTGCCCGCCATCGCCCAAGCCTGCTTGCTCGCTTGATCGTTAGGAGCAACCGTTAGGACGCCATCGGATTGGCTTACACTGATCGTATCGTGGACATTAAGCTGCAATGTGCCTTTGGCTCCTTTGACGGAGATATCCTGGCCAGCAATCTTTGCCTCTACGCCAGAAGGCACGGTAATCGGGTTTTTAGCTACTCTAGACATTGTTTACCCTCTTACGCAATGTACGCAATAACTTCACCGCCATGACCTGCAGCCCGCGCTGCACTATCTGTCATGACACCTTTGGAAGTTGAAACGATAGCAATACCAAGACCGTCGCGGACTTTTGGAAGGTCATCGCGGCCTTTGTAGATCCGCAAACCAGGGCGACTGACCCGCTTGATCATCTCCATTACCGGCTTACCTTGGAAATATTTCAGCTCAATATTGAGTGCTGGCTTTCCACCTTCATCAGCCACTGAAAAATCAGAGATATACCCTTCATCCTTCAGCACGGTAGCAATGGAAGCCTTAACTTTAGTACTAGGCATGGAGACTGTAGTTTTTCCCACAGCTAGCCCGTTACGAATGCGCGTCAGCATATCCGCAATTGGATCCGACATACTCATTAGGTTATTCCTCCGGGTCAGCCCACTAAAACTAGCGCGATACCCAAGATGTTAAAAAGAATTCGTTTATTACAGCCCTGTCTTACCAGCTGGCTTTAACCAGCCCTGGCACATCACCGCGCATCGCAGCTTCACGAAGCTTGTTGCGTGAAAGTCCAAATTTACGGTAGAAGCCATGCGGACGTCCACTCACTCGGCAACGGTTACGTTGGCGACAAGGGCTTGCATCACGAGGGAGTTTCTGGAGCTGCACAACTGCCGCCTCTTTCTCTTCCGGTGTTGCATTAAGATCCTTAATCGTTGCCCGCAATGCGTCACGTTTAGCTGCATACTTCTTTGCAATCTTCACGCGCTTAACATCACGTGCAATCATACTATTCTTGGCCATGTACTTTACTCAGTTCTTAAACGGAAATTTGAAAGCCTCTAACAAGGCCTTTCCTTCTTCATCATTCTTTGCGCTGGTGGTAATCGTAATATCCATGCCGCGCAACGTATCGATTTTATCATAATCGATCTCTGGGAATATGATCTGCTCACGAACTCCCATGCTGTAGTTGCCTCTGCCGTCGAATGATTTTGGATTAAGACCACGGAAGTCACGAATACGTGGGATAGAGATATTGATCAGCCTATCCAGGAATTCGTACATGCGATCACTGCGCAGAGTTACCTTACATCCAATTGGCCACTCTTCACGCACTTTAAAGCCAGCCACTGATTTACGCGCCTTGCATACGATAGGCTTCTGACCTGCAATCATCTGCATATCAGAGAGTGCATGCTCCATAACCTTTTTGTCTCCGATCGCTCCACCTACACCCATGTTAAGAGTTATCTTGGTGATTTTTGGCACCTGCATAACGCTTTTAAAAGCGAACTTCTCCTGCAGCTGCGGTACGATCGTCTCACGATAGACTTGATCTAGTCTTGACATTGCCCTATCCGCCTTAAATATCTACAACTTCGCCATTCGACTTGAAAAAACGCACCTTGCGGCCATCCTCTAGGGTTTTAAAGCCGACACGATCAGCCTTCTCTGTTGTCGGATTAAAAAGTGCGACATTAGAGATATGCAACGGCATCTCTTTATCGAGAATGCCACCTGCTACGCCCTTGTTTGGATTTGCCTTGGTATGACGTTTAACCATGTTGATGTTCTCAACAACAACACGGTCATTACTGGTCACACGTACTACCGCGCCCGTCTTACCCTGGTCTTTTCCGGTCAAGACGACAACTTGATCGCCTTTCTTAATTTTACGCATTGCCATGATCAATACCTCACAAGACTTCTGGTGCGAGTGAAATAATTTTCATGAAGCGCTCGCTACGCAGCTCACGGGTAACCGGCCCAAAAATACGGGTACCGATTGGTTGCAACTGGCTGTTCAATAATACAGCAGCATTACCGTCAAAACGGATCAATGACCCATCAGAGCGGCGAACACCCTTTTTCGTACGAACAACAACAGCGTTATAGATTTCGCCCTTCTTAACTTTTCCGCGCGGAATCGCATCTTTTATACTAACTTTAACGATGTCGCCGATACCTGCATAACGCCTGTGTGAGCCACCCAGTACTTTTATGCACTGCACTCGCTTGGCGCCGCTGTTATCAGCAACCGTCATATTACTCTGCATCTGGATCATTGGTTTATCCCAAGTACAGCTCTAAAGAACTTATAAATAAAAGAGCAGCTGTTAGCTGGCTTTTTCGACAACTTTAACCAAGCGCCAGGTCTTGGATTTTGATAATGGCCGGCACTGCTCAACCACTACCGTATCACCTGCGCCGCACTCATTTGACTCGTCATGCGCATGCACCTTGGTAGAGCGCTTAATGAACTTGCCGTACAGAGGATGCTTAACCTGTCTTTCGATAAGGACAGTGATGGTTTTATCCATCTTGTCACTTACAACACGACCGGTGAGCGTCCTGTTTGTTGCCTGTTGCTCACTCATGATGCATCACCTGCTTTTTGCTCATTCATAACTGTCTTGACCCGTGCAATCTCTTTGCGTACCCGGCGCATTTCTGATGGGCGCGCCAACTGTCCGGTACCTTGAAGCATGCGCAATGAAAACTGCTCTTTACGCAATTCCAACAATGCCTCTTCAAGTTCTGCGGAAGATTTCCCACGTAATTCTGTTGCGCTCATTACATCACCGTCCGTTTTGTGAAAGCTGTACCCACTGGCAGTTTTGCTGCAGCCAATGCGAATGCTTCACGTGCCAACTCTTCAGGTATACCTTCGATCTCATATAGCATGCGACCTGGCTGAATCTGGGCAACCCAGTACTCAACATTACCCTTACCTTTACCCATTCGAACCTCGAGCGGCTTTTTAGTGATAGGTTTATCAGGAAAAACACGAATCCAAAGCTTGCCACCACGCTTCACGTGCCTTGAGATTGCACGACGAGCCGCCTCAATTTGGCGAGCAGTAATTCGCCCGCGACCAGTGGCCTTTAAACCAAACTCACCAAAGCTGACTGTGCTGCCTCGGTTAGCAAGGCCACGGTTACGGCCTTTATGCTGTTTACGAAATTTTGTACGTTTTGGTTGCAACATTGGTTAGGCCCTCTTTCCTGCAGGCTTAGCCTTAGATGCGGATTTCTTTTCCTTTGCAGGTGCTGGCTGGTTTAGCGCATCGCCAAAAATCTCACCCTTAAAGATCCACACCTTCACCCCAAGTACGCCATAAGTCGTATTGGCTTCTGCAAAGCCGTAATCTATATCAGCACGCAGGGTATGTAGCGGGACACGACCTTCACGATACCACTCGCTACGTGCAATCTCTGCACCGTTCAAACGTCCGCCGACATTTACCCGAATGCCTTCAGCACCGAGGCGCATGCTGTTCTGAACAGCGCGCTTCATTGCACGACGAAACATGATGCGGCGCTCAAGCTGCTGCGCAATACCTTCAGCAACCAGCTGTGCATCCAATTCAGGCTTACGAATCTCTTCGATGCTGATGTGCACAGGGATATTCATCCGCTTTGAAACTTCGGTGCGAAGCGCATCGATATCTTCACCCTTCTTACCGATCACCAAGCCGGGGCGGGCTGTATGAATAGTAATGTGAGCATTGTTTGCCGGACGATCTATCTGTATGCGACTTACAGACGCCTGAGAAAGTTTCCTCTTCAGATAATCTCGTACTTGGAGATCTGTATTCAGCATATCAGCGTAATCTTTGGAATCCGCATACCACTTGGACGTCCAGTCCTTAACGATGCCCAGTCGAATACCTGTTGGATGTACTTTTTGACCCATTTTGGCCTCTCTTGCCCGCTTATTCGTCGGCCACAGTCACAGTGATGTGACTGGTCCGCTTTAAGATTCGAGCAGCACGCCCTTTAGCACGCGCCCGAATTCGTTTCATTGTAGGCCCCTCATCAACGCAGATTGCAGAGACTCGCAATTCGTCGATATCAGCTCCTTCATTGTTCTCTGCATTTGCTATCGCAGAATCCAATATTTTCTTGATCAGATCCGCTGCCTTTTTGTTACTAAAGGTCAACACATCGAGCGCCTTCTCTACTGGAAGACCTCGTATCTGATCTGCAACCAGACGCCCTTTTTGCGCCGAGATTCTTGCATGTTTTAATTTCGCTACTGCCTGCATGGCTAAAACCTCGATTATCTCGATTTCTTATCCGCAGCATGGCCACGGAAAGTACGAGTCATGGAGAATTCGCCCAGCTTGTGCCCGACCATATTTTCACTGATCAACACGGGCACATGCTGGCGACCGTTGTATACCGCAATGGTCAGACCGACCATCTCCGGCAACACCATTGAGCGGCGTGACCAAGTCTTGATCGGACGTTTGTTGTTACTAGCGACTGCATCTTCGACCTTCTTCCACAAGTGGTGGTCGACAAATGGGCCTTTTCTGATTGAACGTGGCACCTTACTTACCTCGCCTGATTATTTGCGGTTACGACGGCGCACAATCATGCGATCCGTACGTTTATTGGTTCGGGTTTTATACCCTTTGGTCGGCATACCCCATGGGCTTACCGGATGACGTCCACCAGATGTACGACCCTCACCACCACCATGCGGATGATCGACCGGGTTCATGGCAACACCACGTACCGTTGGGCGAACACCACGCCAACGTGAGGCTCCAGCCTTTCCTAATGAACGCAAACTATGCTCAGAGTTACTGACTTCACCGATAACAGCACGACACTCAACCAGCACCTTACGCATCTCACCTGAGCGCAGGCGCAGAGTTGCATGTTTACCTTCTCGGGCTACCAGCTGAGCTGAGGCGCCTGCACTGCGCGCAATCTGCGCACCCTTGCCAGGCTTTAACTCAATACAGTGAACAGTGCTACCTAACGGCATGTTGCGCAATGGCAGACAATTACCAACACTTACAGGAGAATCTTCTCCCGCTTGGATTGTGTCACCAGCTACAATACCGCGGGGCGCAATGATATACGTTCTTTCACCATCCGCATAGCAAATTAATGCAATATGTGCAGATCTGTTCGGATCATATTCGATTCGCTCGACAGTACCTGGTATTCCGGCCTTGTCGCGCTTGAAGTCAACTACGCGGTAACGCTGCTTGTGTCCACCGCCACGATGACGCGTTGTGATGCGCCCTTTGTTGTTGCGACCACCAGATTTGCTCTTTTGTGCCAACAGAGGTTCATGAGGCGCACCCTTGTGTAGATCAGGGGTGACAACCTTGACCACGAACCTACGTCCTGCTGATGTTGGGTTTGTCTTTACAATAGCCATTTCAATGCATCCGCGTTGTATCTATGTGCCAAATTAGGCGCCAGCGCCAAAATCAATATCATGACCTGGCTTCAGCTTGATGTAAGCCTTCTTCCAGTCAGAGCGTTTACCCATCATTGCCCCAAAGCGCTTGGCTTTACCTTTGCAATTGAGTACTCGAACCTGATCAACCTCAACCTCAAACATCAGCTCAACGGCACGTGTTATTTCAGGTTTCGAAGCATTTTTCAGCACACGAAAAACAAATTGTTTATCTTGATCAGCAGCCGATGTGCTCTTCTCAGAGATCACTGGGCTGACAATGATTTGCATCAGTCGATCTTTATTCATGACAGGCGCTCCCCAATTTGCTCAAGTGCCGCCTTGGTCATTACCACCTTGTCATATGCGACCAATGAAACAGGCTCAATTTCTGTAACATCACGAACGTCGACATTGCGCAGATTGCGTGATGCCAGAAAAAGGTTCTCATCTGGATTTGCTGCGACGATCAAGACATCAGCCAGCTCCATACCCTGTAACTTGGATGCGAGCTCTTTTGTCTTAGGCGCAGTGACCGTGAAATCCTCAACCGCAATCAGTCGTTCCTGCCGCACCAGCTCAGACAAAATCGAACGCAAGGCGTTGCGGTACATTTTCCTATTCACTTTCTGTGAATAGTTACGTGGGCGCGCTGCAAAGGTCACACCACCTGAGCGCCAGATGGGGCTCCTTGATGTACCTGCACGCGCCCGGCCTGTCCCTTTTTGTGAAAAAGGCTTGGCTCCGCCACCGCGAACATCTGAACGGGTCTTTTGTGCCTTGGTACCACTGCGTGCACCTGCCATGTAAGCAGTTACGACCTGGTGCACCAGGGTCTCGTTAAATTCTGCTGCAAAAACGCTGTCGGAAACCTGTAGGGTTTCAGTCGCACCGCTCTCGCCTGCCTGTATATTGAGGTCCATTACTTACCCCTTATTCTGTAACTTGATAGCGGGCGTAACGATCACATCACCACCGCGGGAGCCAGGGACGGACCCTTTTACCAACAGCAGATTGCGCTCTACGTCTACACGGACAATTTCCAGATTCTGGATAGTGCGTTTGACGTTACCCATGTGGCCAGACATCTTCTTACCCTTGAATACACGGCCTGGCGTCTGACACTGACCAATGGAACCATTGGACCGGTGTGAGAGTGAGTTACCGTGAGTCGCATCCTGCATAGAGAAGTTGTGGCGCTTAATGCCACCAGCAAAACCTTTACCAATTGTGGTTCCACTGACGTCTACCTTCTGGCCTGCTTCGAAGATATCAACCTTCAGCTCGCCACCGATCTCAATGCTCTGGCCTTCACCATCAGCAAGACGAAACTCCCATAAGCCACGGCCAGCTTCAACACCTGCTTTAGCGTAGTGACCCGTATTAGGCTTAAGGACGCGTGAAGCCCGGCGAGACCCTGTGGTCACCTGAACAGCCTGGTAGCCATCGTTATCCTGGGTTTTCAGCTGAGTCACTCGATTCGGCTCTGCTTCAATCACTGTTACGGGGATAGAGGCACCATCCTCGGTGAAAACCCGAGTCATGCCAGCTTTACGCCCGACAATTCCGATCGTCATATTCTTTACCCTCAGTTCAGTTTGATCTGAACATCGACACCCGCAGCGAGATCAAGCTTCATCAGGGCATCTACCGTCTTATCAGTCGGATCAACAATGTCCATCAAACGCTTGTGGGTGCGGATTTCATATTGGTCACGCGCATCTTTATTGACGTGCGGAGAGATCAATACAGTAAACCGCTCTTTCTTTGTTGGCAGCGGAATAGGACCACGCACTTGTGCGCCGGTGCGTTTCGCTGTTTCAACAATCTCTTTTGCAGATTGATCGATCAGTCGATGATCAAACGCCTTGAGACGGATTCTAATGTTTTGGTTGCCCATTTTTGATTACTCGATAATCTTAGAAACAACACCCGCAC
>Ga0316187_10004884_pt1 | contig 11613 bp, 10 predicted proteins | sample CroRivburrow1_MG_FD_204927 | JGI IMG/M metagenome (GOLD analysis project Ga0316187, IMG submission 204927) | Coastal sediment microbial communities from Maine, United States - Cross River worm burrow 1 | ecosystem: Environmental > Aquatic > Marine > Coastal > Sediment | place: USA: Maine...
GTCGGACAGTCAGGTACGGTGCTGAGCAGTACCGATGGCCGTAACTGGCAACAGGCTGATAAAAAAACCTCACGTAACCTGTATAGTATTAGCGCTTCAGGCCAGCGCTTCGTTGCTGCCGGTGAAGGCGGCACGCTGATTGGCAGCGGCAATGGCCACCTCTGGGGGTTGTTAAACTCCCAAACCAACATTACGCTGAATGCCATTCGCTGGTTCAACGACCAATTCCTGGCCGTTGGTGATAATGGCACCGTGATAAGCAGCCCCGATGGCCGGGTCTGGGATAAACACACAACGCCTGCCACAGATACTCTACGTGATATCACTGTTATGGCAACACATCTGGTCGCGGTCGGCAATTCCGGCATAATTATCACCAGCAGCGATAACAAACAATGGCAGCAACAATCCATTGGAACTACACAATGGCTAAACTCTATCACCTGGGATGGCAGTAAATTTGTGGCTATCGGTGATCGCCAGACCATTTTAACCAGCCCGGATGGAAGAAAATGGACGCAACGCCTGGGCAGACAGGAAAAGTGGCTTGGTAAGATCATCTGGAATGGCCAACAGTTTGTCGCTGTTGGCGGCGACGGTATCATCCTGACCAGTGCCGATGGTATGAAATGGCAAAACCGTAACTCGGGCATCAAGGACTCACTCATCGCCAGCGCCTGGAATGGTGAACGTTTTGTTATCGTCGGTGATGGTTATAGCATCCTGACCAGTACGGATACCCAAACCTGGTCCCAGTATCCGTCCGGCAGTACAGAAAACCTGTATGGTATTACCTGGGGCAACGGGCAGTTTATCGCTGTGGGCCGCAATGGCACTATCCTCTCAGGCACCGCAGATGGCCAGCACTGGCAACGTCGTGAATCCGGCACCAAGCAGCTGTTATACAGCGTCCTCTGGAACGGCGAACAATTCATCGCAGTTGGTGAAACCGGGACCATTCTGACCAGTTCTGATGGCAACATTTGGGCCACGATATCCTCCGGCACCCAGAACTGGCTCAGCGAGATACTGTGGGATGGCCAGCATTTTATAGCCGTCGGCGAAAACGGTATCATTCTCAGCAGTTCAGATGGTAAATCATGGCAACAGAAACCATCCATTACCAGTAATTCACTCTACGGCATAAGCTGGGATGGACAGCAATATGTCAGCGTTGGCAAATCCGGGACTATTCTCAGCAGCGGTGATCCTGATCTGATGATCAAAGGACAAATCGAAACAGCGCAGCGTGATGGAAAACAAATCCTCATCCACAAATATACGGTCAACAATAGCGGCACCGGCCGCACCGATGATGCCGTGCTAACCTATGAGCTCCCGAACAAGGAGGTACTGATCTCTTCCAGCAGCAGCCAGGGTCAATGCCGCGTTCAGGACAAACAACTGCGCTGCGGATTGGGAACCCTGCAGCGTGGCGGGGAAGCCAATATCACCATTCTGACCCATCCGACTAAGGATACCCATATCCTGACAGCTTCAGCGCCGCATGATAGCAATCAGGACAACAACAAGCTCAGCCTGCGCTCAGACCAGGCCGACCGCGCAGTAAGCGCTAGTGCGCCATTTAAAGTCGAAAACAAGCAAGTTTGGGCCATCGCGGGCATTCTCATCCTGTTATTACTACTCTAGCTCATGGCATCATCTGCCCTGGCACCTAAAGAAGCGCCTTGCAAAACCCGATAAAATTACTGAAACTCAAACTGGCCCACCTGCCCAGCAGTAGGTGACAGGAAATCTAGCATGCAGCCGCCAGTAGCATAACTATGGTAAAGCGACACAATAATGATAGACAGCTCTGAACTCAGCCCCACTATTCTGGTTGTAGATGATAATGAGATGAATCGCGACCTCCTGCATCGTCGTCTCAGCCAGCAGCATCTGGATGTAGCCATGGCCGTTGATGGCCAACAGGCGATAGATATGATCGAACAACAGGACTTTGACATGGTACTGCTTGACATCATGATGCCCGGCGTCAACGGTTATCAGGTGCTGGAGCACATGAAAAGCAAGAAACATCTGCGCCACATCCCGGTCATCATGATCTCGGCCCTCGATGAAATGGATAGTATTATCAAATGTATTGAACTCGGCGCTGACGATTACCTGACCAAACCCTTTAATCCGGTTCTACTCCGGGCCCGGGTAAATGCCGGCCTGCAGAAAAAACGCTGGATAGATCAGGAAGCAGAATATCATAAGGAACTGCAATATATTAACCAGCACCTGGAGGAGCGAGTTAATGAACAGGTCGAACAAATTGCCGCTGCCCAGTTGGCAACCATCTTCGCCATGTCCAAACTCTCTGAATCAAAAGACCCGGACACCGGCGCCCACCTTGAGCGCATGCGTGAGTACTGCAAGGTCCTGGCCGTTCACTTATCTCGCAACTCCCGTTTTATGGCCATTATCGACAGCGAATTTATTACCAGCATCTATGCTGCCAGTCCATTACATGATATTGGTAAGGTTGGCATCCCCGACAGCATCCTCATGAAACCCGACAAGTTGACTACCGACGAATGGGAAATCATGAAACAGCATCCGATTATTGGCGCCAACACCCTGCGTGCCGTGCTGAAACAATACCCACGCAATCCGATCCTTCAGGCTGGTGTCGATATCGCTGAATGCCACCATGAAAAATGGGATGGCAGTGGTTATCCGCGTCAGCTTCAGGGCGAGGACATCCCGATATCCGCCCGTATCCTGGCACTGGCCGATGTTTATGATGCCCTGACTTCACAACGCTGCTATAAGGAAGCCTTTGACCCTGAACGCTGCCGCCAGATAATAATTGAAGGTAAAGGCAACCATTTTGATCCGCTTATCGTTGATGCCTACCTGGAAATTGAAGATGAGTTTCTGCGTATTCGCAAAGAGTTCCAGGACGAATAAGCCAACACCCCTATGCTCAAATTTTTCAAAACCAGCAACACCTTCCAGCTTTCGCGTTATTTTTCTATCGCCAGCCTGGCTACTATTATTGTTGCCGCACTGATCCTTAGCTGGATGTACCGGGTAATGGCCATCGATGACCTGACCCAGCAAGGTGAAAACAACCATATCACCCTGACACAAACCTTTGCTAATGCCATCTGGCCTCAGGTGAAATTTTTCATAGACTCAGACAAACAAGATGCCTTGAGGGGGCGGTCACTACATGAAAACCAGCTGCACTTTAAAACACTGGATGCCACTGTTAATAAATTGATCAAAAATACACCGGTATTAAAAATAAAAATATTCGACCTGCAAGGACGGACTGTTTACGCAACTGACTCCGATGATGTCGGCAAGTTGATGCCGGATAACTATCCGGGCCAATTGGCCGTTGCCAGCGGCAAGGCGGAAACTGAATTAAGATTCATCAACTATATCAATACGGTCAGAGGCGTGATGACCGATCGCTATATTCTATCCAGTTATTTACCGGTCCATGACCCGGCCAGCGATGAAATTCGCGCAGTTTTTGAGATTTATGCCGACGTTAGCGAGATGTACCAGAAAATCATTGATAGTCGTAATACGTATGCAGTCATGGTTATTACCATACTCGGACTGGTGTATACCGCGCTATTTCTTCTGGTACGTCATGCCGACCAGGTAATACGTAAGCAAGCCAACGAGCGTGAACAATATTTGAGCGAGATCGAGTCAATCAATCTTGATCTGGACAGCAACGCAAAAGAGCTGGCCCTGGCACACGACAAGGCCGTTGAAGCCAGCACCTACAAAACCCAGTTTCTTGCCAATATGAGCCATGAACTACGCACCCCACTCAATGCCATCATTGGCTACAGCGAGATGCTTACTGAGGACATGGCCGATAGTGAACAGACACAGGTGATCGAAGATCTTCGCAAAATCGAAGGGGCCGGCAAACACCTGCTTATGGTTATCAATGAGATCCTTGATATTTCCAAGATTGAAGCCGGGCGTATTCATCTGCACCTTGAAGATTTTGACGTTTCCGAAACTGTATGTGGCATTGCCTCAACCGTTGAACCATTGGCTCGCAAGGGCAATAACACCTTTCTTTTCAGTTGCCCGGACAATCTCGGCACCATATATTCCGACGTCACACGGTTTCGTCAGATTTTGCTAAACCTGCTCAGTAATGCCTGCAAGTTTACACATGATGGCGAGGTGTCTCTGGACATAGATCGTAGCGGACAGGATGACATGGAGCATATCGTCTGTACCGTCAGTGATACCGGCATTGGCGTCACCCAGGGAAACCTGGAAAAGATATTCAAACCTTTTCAGCAGGCCGACAGCTCAACAACCCGCGAACATGGCGGCACTGGCCTGGGCCTGACCATCAGCAAACGCTTCTGCGAAATGCTGGGAGGTAGTATTCGCGCTGAAAGTGAGCCCGGCCATGGCACCCGCTTTATCGTTAAACTGCCGGTTAATGCCAAGGAAAATTTGACCGCCGATCATCCACGCCCACGTCTGCCAGATGATACAGACCCGCAGACCCATGATAAAAAACTCCCACATGAAAGACGTACAAAAATCAGCCGCGTCCTGCTCATCGACGATGACCCGACTGCCCGCGACCTTTTTCAGCGTTTCCTTGAGAAACATGGTTTTGATGTTGATGTCGCTGAAGATGGCGCCCAGGGGCTGAGCATGGCGCGCACAAATACCCCCGACCTGATTACACTGGATGTCATGTTGCCGGGCAAAGACGGCTGGAGCATCCTGCAGGAACTGAAACAGGATCCACACCTTAAAGATATTCCTGTTATCATGATATCCATCATTAACGAAGAAAGCATGGGTTATGCTCTGGGAGCCGCCGACTACCTGACCAAACCTATCGACTGGGAGTATCTGGGCAATACCATCAGAAAATGGGTGCGCATTGAAAAGAAAGGCCAATCAAAATGACTATGATTCTGCTTGTTGAAGACAATGAGATGAATCGGGACATGTTATCCCGACGCTTGATACGCAAGGGTTATGACGTCATTATTGCCGTTGATGGCGCTGAAGGAATTGCATTGGCCAAAGACAAAAAACCGGACATCATCTTACTCGACATGAGCCTGCCGGTTATCGATGGCTGGCAGGCAGCCCAGCAAATAAAACAGAACGATGACACCGGGAACATCCCCATTATTGGCCTCTCTGCCCATGCCATGGACGGTGACCGGGAGCGGGCACTAGATGCCGGTTGCGATGAATACGAAGCCAAACCTATCGATTTCGCCTGCTTGCTTGAAAAAATTTCACAGCATACGAACACCCAGGGCTAGCCCTGGGTATCACGATAGTTTTTTCGCCTGAATAAATCATGGCGGCGACTGACCAGACGGTCTAGAAACAACAAACCGTCAAGATGATCAATCTCATGTTGCACCACCCGGGCCTCAAATCCTGAAAACTCAAACGACTGCTGTTGCCCAGCACCGTCTTGAGCCTGAACCACTATAGTCTCAGCCCGTATTACGTTACCGGTAAAATCCGGCACCGACAGGCAACCTTCACGTCCGCGCACCATACCTTCATGACGGATAATTTCAGGATTAATCAGCAGCAGACGACCATGTTGGCTACCTTTTGCCTGTTTTACATCGGTGAACACTACACGCCGGTTGATGCCGATTTGTGGTGCGGCGATGCCGACACAACCCGGGGCCATGGCCAGGGTCTCGTCAAGATCAGACAATAGCTGCTGCAGGTTTTGATCGAATGTTAGCACCGGCTCAGACACCTGCTTCAAACACGGTGATGGATGCAACAGGATATCTCGAACCGTCATCAGGCAATCATTGTTTCAATAGCGGTGAGTGAGGTTTCTATACCCTGATCGGCCATCACATCCAGTGCGGCCTGTAACGAAGCCATCCCTTCTCCGGCCTGGCCTTCGATGGTCATGATATAGATCGGCTCCTGCTCACTACCGGCCACATCGGATTCGAGATCAAGGATATTCAAACCGGCTTCAGTCAAGGCCGTGGTCACCTGAGCAACAATACCGGCACGGTCGGCGCCATAAACACTGATACGTACATCAGGGAGCAGATGATGATGAAGCTCGGCACTGATGCTGTTGACATGGGCATGTAGATCCAGGGACTGCACCACCGGTTCAATCTGCTGCAGCAGCGCCTGGCGAGATCCATCAAACTGGACCATCAGCATAATCGTGAAATTCCCCCCCAGACGCGCCATCGTCGCCTCACCCAGATTACATCCCCCATCATACAGGGCCGCCGTCACATGAGACACAATGCCCAGCCGATCCTTACCTATAACAGTCAGCATGTACCATTTCTTCGCCATTACTCACCTCACTTCCAAATCCCCCGGCAGCCTAAGCTCAATGCAAGGTCATATGTGATAAATGAATCACCCCTACACCCGCCAGTATCAATAACATTTGCTGTATCGTAGCCTGTATATGGGTGCGCTTGTGCAGATCCGGAATCAGGTCGGCTACAGCGATATAAATGCAACTGGCTACAGCAATAGCCAGCATATACGGCATCACTGACTCGGCACCAGCCAAACCGTAATAACCCAGCACACCACCCACAGGCGCCGTCAGGCTGGATGTAATATTCATCATCAGCGCCTGACTCCGACGATAACCGGAGTGTAACAAGACGGCAAAATTACTTAGTTCCTGTGGTACCTGATGTGCCAGCACCGCCAGGCTGGTAACAATACCCAGATCGATATCAACCAGAAAGGCTGCCGCAATCAGTACCCCATGGATCAAATTATGAACGGCATCACCCAGCAGTATCAATGGCGCCGCTACCCCATCATGTTTACGTACATCTTCACGCACATGATGGGCCTCACAATGATCATGATGACAGTGACGCCACAATACCATTTTTTCCAGCAGGAAAAATCCCAGCAGGCCGACCAGGACCGTCATCGTAATACGGTGAAAACCCTTCACCCCGGATATTTCCAGGGCGTGAGGCAACAATGCCAGGAAGGCCGCACCCAGCAGGGTACCAATAGCAAAGCTGATCAGGTGTGGCAGCAGGTGTTGGCGCCAACGCTCCGGGACCAGCAAAAAAATGGCCGCCGCTATCACGCTGAAGATACCGATAAACAGGCAAAACAGGATCACCCAGTACAAGATCGACATGCTTTTTTTCCTTTAGCCGCGGCCGTAACTAACGGCTGGCTCCGGCCCCCCGCAACAACTCGGCAGTTTCTATATGCCCCTTCTTCAATGCCAGTGTCAGTGCCGACTCGTCATCATTGTCCCGCACATTCACCCTGGCACCGGCCTTCAGCAAACGTCTGACAATACTGGTGTTGCCCTGGCGTGCCGCCCTCATGAGTGCCGTCTGGCCGGTACGCATCTGGACATTAACATCGGCCCCGGCTTGCAACAAAACCTCAAGGGTTTGTTCATGGCCCAGATAGGCCGCCACCATTAAACTGTTCAGCCCCAGATGATTGCCTTTATGAAGATCAGCGCCACGTTCAAGCAACAATTGCACAACGGCCGGCTCATCCCGGATAGGTAATATCATCAGGGCGCTGTTACCGCTATTATCCCGCAGCTCGACCTCAGCACCGCGATCCAGCAATTCACGGCTGATATCAACATAACCTGATGAAATCGCCAGCATCAATGGCGTTACACCCAGCACCCCCTGCACATTGACATCGACATCATGCTGTAACAATAACTGCACCACATCCAGCTGTCCTTCACGGATAGCGATGGCCAGGGCCGAATCACCGGCGCGGTTATACACATTCACTGCGTTACCCTGCTCAAGCAAACTCTGCACCTTCAGGGTATCGCGATCCTGTACGGCATTAATCAACGGATCATCACTACAGGCCGTCAGCAATAGACTGCCCAGCAGTACCAGGAGCATAAAAACCACACGGCCTGTGGCGCATCTCATCGTCATCATTCTCATAGGGATACCATCAATCAAGACCTGTTATATGGCTAACAAACGCGCCATTCTACACCAGAACATAGAATCAGACAGCGTTTGCTTATCACTGGATCCAGATCAGGCTGGCCATACGACCACAATCGCCGTCACGACGATAGGAATAAAAGTCTTGCGGCTGCTGATAGGTACAATACTGGCCGCCATAAACCGCCGCGATACCCATACGGTGCAGGCGCAAGCGGGCCAATTGATACAGGTCGGCCATAAAACGGCCATCGCCGCAGGCAGAAAATGCCTGTTGCGCCGCCTTGTCCTGCACACTAAAGGCCTCGCGCACCTCGGCACCCACCTCAAAGGCCTGTGGACCAATAGCCGGCCCCAGCCATACCAGAATGTCATTGGCCCTGACCGCCAGCGCCTGTACTGTTGCCTCAAGGACCCCGGCGGCCAGACCCCGCCAACCGGCATGGGCCACAGCCACCCGGCGACCCTGACGATCACAGAACAACACCGGCAGACAATCGGCCGTCAATACGGCACAAACAATACCGCCTTGAGTGGTAAATGCCGCGTCCGCCTGGAGCGGCACAACAGCTTGCGCTGTATTCCGGGCAGCATCAATAACCGTCGTGCCATGAACCTGTGCCAGCCAGCAGGGAGTTGCAGGCAAATCCAGACTCTGAAGCAGACGGGAACGGTTTTCGCGCACAGCCGCAGGATCATCACCCACATGATCACCCAGGTTCAGACTATGATAGGGAGGGAGGCTGGTACCGCCCTTACGTAAGGTGGTCGCGGCACGAATGATATCCGGTGCCGGCCATTCCGGCCGCAGAACATCAATGGCGTAATGACCGTCAGCATTTACATACTGCACTATATCCATGACTGACACCCTCGGCGGCAGGTCAATAAATCCATGTCAGCGTTTGCCCAGCGCCGCCTCTTTCATCTGATCGAGTGTGGTATGACGCACATCCTTGCCCTTCACCAGGTAAATAATATATTCACAGATATTCTTGGAATGATCACCAATACGTTCCAGGGCACGGATCGACCACATGATATCGAGTGAACGTTTGATCAAGCGTGGGTCTTCCATCATGAACGTTACCTGCTGGCGCATGATGCCTTCATATTCATGATCGATCTTTTCGTCCTTTCTTGCCACATTCAGGGCCGCTTCGGCATCCATGCGGGCAAAGGCATCAAGTACCTCACGCAACATCAACTGTACATGTTCGCCAAGTCGCTGAATCTCGATATAGTCATTCTGCGGCCGCTCCATTTCTATCAACCGCAAACCGATCCGGGCCACCTTTTCCGCCTGATCGCCCATACGCTCGAGATCAGTGATGGTCTTGATCACGGCCACGATCAGGCGCAGATCACTGGCCGTGGGCTGGCGCCGCGCCAGGATCTGGGTACATTGTTCATCGATAGAGACCTCAATGGCATTGACCTTGTGGTCATTCTCTATCACCGACTCGGCCAGTGCACTTTCACCGTCAACCAATGCCTTGACGGCATCGATCATCTGCTGCTCAACCAGTCCGCCCATGGTCAGCACCCGATGCCGTAACTGATCTAGTTCGGCATTAAACTGCTGTGATATATGTTGTCCAAACAGATTATCCGTCATAGCCGTTTTCCTCCACTTATCCGTCCAAGACCGCCGCTAGCCATAACGTCCGGTTATATAGTCTTCGGTCTGCTTCTTCTTCGGATTGGTAAACAATTTTTGTGTGACATCAAATTCAACCAGCTCGCCCATATACATAAAGGCCGTATAATCCGATACCCGGGCCGCCTGCTGCATGTTATGGGTCACAATCACTATCGTGTAACGATCCTTCAATTCAAAAATCAGCTCCTCGATCTTCAGCGTCGAAATCGGATCCAGCGCCGATGCCGGTTCATCAAGCAATAATACCTCCGGCTCGATAGCCACCGCCCGGGCAATGACCAGCCTTTGCTGCTGGCCGCCGGATAAACCCAGGGCACTGTCATGCAGACGATCCTTGACCTCATCCCACAAGGCTGCCTGACGCAAGGCCTTCTCCACCGCCTCCTCGATAACAGCGCGGTTTTTTACCCCCTGAATACGCAGTCCATAGGCCACATTTTCAAAAATGGATTTGGGAAACGGGTTGGGTTTCTGGAACACCATACCGATACGGCGACGCAATTCAACGACATTAACCGCACGGGAATTAATGTCCTGGTCATCCAGCAGGATATCGCCCTCGATACGGACATTATCGACCAGATCGTTCATCCGATTAAAACAACGCAACAAGGTCGATTTACCACAACCACTGGGACCTATGAAGGCCGTTACACAGGCACGCGGAATATCAAAACTGATATTATTCAGGGCCTGCTTGTCACCATAATAGAGATCCAGACCGTTGACCTGCAGGCAAATATCAGACGCTGACGGCTGCTGCGCCTGGCCAGTTCGTCCCAACGAGGCCAAATCTACGCCATGGGTCATTATATTTTGAGTACTCATCTGTCTTCCTTAATGTTCCAGGGCCCGGTATTTTTCCCGCAGGCGGTTACGAATCATGATCGCCGCAATGTTCAGTGCCGCAATCACCAGCACCAGCAATAGCGCTGTGGCATAAACCAGAGGCCGTGCGGCCTCGACATTCGGACTTTGAAAACCTACATCGAATATATGAAAACCCAGGTGCATAAACTTGCGATCGAGATGCAGAAACGGAAAGTTTTCATCCAGTGGTAATGAGGGTGCCAGTTTGACGACACCAACCAGCATCAACGGCGCCACCTCACCGGCGGCACGGGCCACGGCCAGGATCAGACCGGTCATCATGGACGGGCTGGCCATGGGTAACAAGGTGCGCCACAACGTTTCGGCCTTGGTGGCGCCCAGGGCCAGACTGCCTTCATAAATCGAACGCGGGATACGCGCCAGCCCCTCTTCGGTTGCCACAATAACCACCGGTACCGTCAACAATGCCAGCGTCAATGAGGCCCATAAGATACCCGGGGTACCCATGGTCGGCGACGGCAGGGCCTCAGGGAAAAATAACTGGTCGATATTACCGCCCAGAAAATAGACAAAAAATCCCAGGCCGAACACACCGTAGACAATCGAAGGCACACCGGCCAGGTTATTCACGGCGATACGGATCGTACGCGTCAGTACACCCTGCTTGGCATATTCACGTAAATAGACCGCTGCGATCACCCCGAACGGCGTGACAAAAACCGTCATCAATATGACCATCATGACGGTACCAAAAATCGCCGGAAAGATACCGCCTTCCGTATTGGCCTCACGTGGCTCATCACTGACAAATTCCCAGACCTTACTCAGATAAAAACCGCATTTCTGTAACCAGGACATGGCGTTGGGGCGGTAGACACGAACCATACTGGCCAGCGGAACATCCACCGTCTGACCCGAGGCCAGTTGCATCGTGGCTCGCCCCTGGCGGAATTGCTCATAGAGCGCCGTCAAGCGCTGCTGCTGCTGTTGATATTCCTGTTGCAATTCATCACGCAGTCGCTGCAAGCGGGCCTGTTGTGTAATGTCATATTCACCATCCAGCTCCAGGCCACGCTGTTTCAGGCGCAGGCGCTCCAGCGCATAATTGACCGCACCGATATCATGTTTTTCAATCGCCCGGATCTGCTCATAGAGATCCAGAGACTGCGTCAACTGCTG
>Ga0316187_10004886_pt1 | contig 11611 bp, 6 predicted proteins | sample CroRivburrow1_MG_FD_204927 | JGI IMG/M metagenome (GOLD analysis project Ga0316187, IMG submission 204927) | Coastal sediment microbial communities from Maine, United States - Cross River worm burrow 1 | ecosystem: Environmental > Aquatic > Marine > Coastal > Sediment | place: USA: Maine...
TATGCCTTAATCGCGATTGGTATACTGTTTGGTCTAAAATTTAATCGCAGTCGCATCTTCTATTACCTACCTATTCTAGGGCTGTGCTATTGGGCACAAGATTTTTATTTAACGAATGCTCAAGATGGCTTTAGCGCGCAAGTAATTCGGTATGCGCTCTATTATCTTCTACCTGCAAATACGTTAATCTTTTTTCTATTTAAAGAGCGGGGCATTTATTGTGTTCATAGCGTAATACGTATGTTCATTGTCCTCGTTCAAATAGGGCTGATTTTTTGGGTAATAGCCTATCAGCAAGCCGGGGTTTTAGAAATTGCAAAAAATGGCATCACCCAAATACCACTTCCCATCATACAAGGATTACCACCTACGGTAATAGCCATGCTGGCGGCTGGTTTCGCAATAATTCTTGCAAAGAATCTGCTTGTTCTCAGATCACCAATAGATACCGGCTTTTTTGGCGCATACGCTGCAACCACATTAGCCATTTGTTTTGTTGATGATGCCAATGCATTTACACTCTATATAGCTGCTGCTGCACTTATACTCTCAATAAGCATAATTCAAGATTCACACCATATGGCCTATCGAGATGAGTTAACCGGACTCATGGGTAGACGGGCATTAAATGAATACATGATGGGGTTAGGTAGAGGCTACACCATAGCAATGCTTGATGTAGACCATTTCAAAAAGTTCAATGATACCTATGGACACGATGTAGGTGATCAAGTGCTAAAGATGGTAGGAAAGCAAATCATGGAGATAACAGGTGGAGGCAAGGCATTTAGATATGGTGGAGAGGAATTTACCATTGTATTTCCAAGAAAGCGTATCGAAAAGACCATTCCACACCTTGAAGCGCTTAGAGAGAGCATAGCTGCATATAAACTTCAGATACGGTCAAAAGGTAGGCCTAAAAAAAACAGGACCGGGAAAAAGCTGCGAGCAAAGAAATCAGCCTCAAAGACTGTATCAGTAAAAATCAGCATTGGTGTCGCGCAGAGAGATGAAAAAGCAAAAACCCCTGAAAATGTCATCAAGCAATCTGATAAAGCACTATACAGGGCAAAAAAGAAAGGTCGAAATTGTTTGAGCAAGTAAAAAACAATCAGGGTCAGAAGCCACTGCTGTCCCGTTAACTCCCTCTTCCCTCGGGAGCACCCAAAAAGTGGGTATGAAAGGGTTGGGGTGAGGGGATCAAAAGAAGGTAAGCCATTGCTTTATACATTCCCTCATCCTGTCCTTCTCCCAGAGGGAGAAGGGGCCGTAGTTTGGCGCTTTCTATGTCTATCGACATGTTGGCAGATGTTTCGAATATAAATTCAAAGGCTTGGTGCCAAAATTCGAGAAGTTAACGGGGCAGCAGTGGCCAGAAACACATATTATTTATACTATTTTATATAGTGCTAACTTAAAACCTATATTAGAAAAACGCTTACTCTGACCCCATTAGTTTCATCAATCAATGAGGTTGGCCCCATCGATATAGTGACTGATGCGTTTTTTTGCCTCGTTAACTTGAGCGCTATATTAGAAAAACGGTTGCTCTGACTTCAGGCTGCTCGTTAGGCATTTTTTTAAATTTCAATCACATTTACTTAGATCAAAGCACGATTCTTGCAATGCGGATAATCCAAATGGCATTCATCGAATATATGGCATGTGCGCTTGCAAATTGCAACGAGCATAAGCATTAACGGAACTTCAATTAATACACCAACAACAGTTGCTAGGGCTGCACCAGAAGACAGACCAAAAAGAATCACTGCCGTTGCTATTGCTACCTCAAAATGATTTGATGCACCGATCATAGCTGCAGGTGCAGCATCATGATAAGAAAGCCTTAGCCAGCGCGCGAATAAAAAATAACCAACAATAAAGATAAAAACTGTTTGTACAAATAATGGAATAGCAATCCAGAATATTGTAAGTGGATTATTTATAATGACCTCACCCTTAAATGAAAAAAGCAAAATCAATGTTAAAAGCAATGCAGTAATACTAATAGGTGTAAGCCAGCGTATGAACTTTTTATTGAACCATGCAATTCCTTTGTGTTTGATTATCCATATTCTCGACAAATAACCTGCCACTAGAGGTAATGCCACATAAATAGACACTGAAAGCAACATGGTTTGCCATGGCACTGGCATAGAATTAACATTAAGTAATAAGCCACCTAGTGGACCATAGAGAAAAAGCATTATTATAGAGTTAACTGCAACCATGACTAATGTTAAGCCATCATTACCCTTAGAAAGATAGCCCCACATTAAAACCATTGCAGTACAAGGGGCAATACCAAGTAAAATTGTACCAGCAATATAACTTCTCCATAACTCAACCTCCTCTCCGTTAGCAAGAATTTCAGTACCAGGGAGAAAGTCTTTAAACAAATATCCCAAAAAGAAGTATGCTATTCCAAACATTGAAAATGGTTTTATTACCCAATTTATAAACAAGGTTAGAATAACAGGCTTTGGTGTTTTTGCTGACTTCATAACTTGGGCAAAGTCAATCTTTACCATAATAGGGTACATCATAAAAAAAAGACAAATAGCAATGGGGATAGATACTTGATAAATTGAAAAATCATTGAGGGTTGTTGCAATACCCGGAGCAATTTTGCCTAATGATATACCCCCAGCAATGCAAAGCAGTACCCATACTGATAAATACCGTTCAAAGATTGATAGTTGATTTTTAGCCATTTCACATACTCCCCAATCTATTCATTACATCTTGGATGTCTAAGGTACTTGGGGTAAATTTACTCTGACCCCGTTTTCGCTTGAACTGACTGCCCTACTTTCATTACATTCATCATAAGATTTATTGCAGTTGTCATCATAAATTCACGGGCATACACCTCTTGTAAATTTGGCGGTAGCTTTTCAAATGCCCTGCCAAGGTCATGCTGTTGTTCTGCAGTCAGATCTTTCTTCCAAAGAGAGGCTGTTCTAATAGCCAGGTTTGTCACTGCGCTGTTACTTTTGTCTACTTTTTCCTGTGAAGGGCCATAGCCTGAAATCTCCCTGAATATCAGCATAGACGCTTCAACTACAGCAGCTTCTTGCGCTTCATTGGCAAACGTATGGAACTCATAAGACAGCTGCTGCAAAGGATCAGGTGGCGGAACTAATATCATGGCCCAGCGGTTTGCATCCAGTTTTGTCGCTTCTGTTGCCCTGGCGGTAGCTTTCGACTGTTCACCCTTCTCCTCCATTAGCCCATAAGGGCCTTCACCTTGAGCAGGGATATCAGAGATATCTTCAATCTTGACCGCCATAGCTGATCGCGTGATTACGAGCGTATATCGATTTGAATTATCACAATACCCCCAGCTACCTATGTATTTATCACCACTTTGATTAAGCTTCACCTTAATCCGCCCCCAATGGCTGCTACCCTGATATTTGGCACCACATGGCTGGTCTGAGGCATTCTCCACCCAATAGCCAGTAATGATACCCTGCTGCTCATCCAGATAGAGCCGCCCATTGTCCGCTGCATTGTAACGGCCAGTTATATGCCCCCCGGTTATCATCACACGAAGAGGTCCATTTGATGCATCATCACCCTTCCAGGTTATTGACCATAGCGCTTCTATATTTTTGGTTTTATCTGTGTGAGTCTTGGGTGGCAACTGCGCTAATTCAACATCAGAGTCGGGCAAATCTACAATTGGCTTGACACTAATTTCCGATAAAGCCTTTGAGCTTCCAACTGATTTTTTACTTTTTTGGCTTGGTTCATTCTCCAGCTTGGCGCTCTTCTCACCGTGTTCTTCAGTAATGTAACCATATTCGTCTTTGATCTCAGTTGGTTTCCGTGCGGTCTTATCATCGCCCTTGGGCGTGATCGATGGTGGAGTATGAATCGTTCGTCCTGTTTTTTTTCTGTAACCTTGTATTATCTTCTGCGTATCATCTTTGAGGCGTTTAAACATCTCATCCAACTTCTTCATATCATCTGTTTCTTTGGAAGTTGTAGCCGCTTTATTGGATGGCGGGTTGCCCTGTAACTCTTCTTTGACAGATTTTAATCTCTTCTTCAGTTGCTTTATCTCATTGTCGTATGAAGAGGTGTCTGCATCAGAGTTCTCCATTAACCTCTCATTTTTCCGGGCCATCTCACGCAGGATTCGTTCGGAAAGCTCCTCCTCTTTCTTCTCGAGCCACTCTCTATCTTCGCCGCTTGGTGCTTCAGTTGTATCTCCGATGGTTTCAGTTACAACCGACTTATCGACGGTGGTTTTCACTGCATCAACTGTACCGCTGGGTTTATTCTCAGAGAGTGGCTTGACTTGAGGTTCTTTACTGAGAGTGCTGCTCTTTGATTTACCAGCGGGTATTGAGTATTGCCGTTCAGCCAGCATAGGTGTTTTTGCGGAGATTACATCCTCTGAAACAGCTGTCTTTAATCTATTTTCATTTATTGTGGCATCACTCTTTTGCGCTGTTTGACCGACACCGGATAGTTGCTTCTTATTATCCTCATCGTCACACTTATTAAGTATCTTTCTGACTGCTTCATAGCGTCCTCCGTAACCACCCAATGCTTCAAACCCCACTGCTGGGTGATCTGCTCCGAATTGTTTGAGTACCATGCCCCAAGCGTGGTACTCACAATAACCCGTTCTGCCGATCCCATGCTGAGCCAAGCATTCTACTGATCCTGCCAGGGCACTATTTGGGAGTGAAAGACACCAGTTATCCTCTTTTTTGAAAAGTGTCTGTAACTCCTGCATCTGGAGAGTGTGGACTTCTCCCAGAGCAATGTATGCTTTGTCAGGATTTTTTTTCAACAATTCCTCAAAAGGCTTTTTTCCATCGGGGGACATAAGCCGCAGATAATCATCCCAGAGGGCCCGCCCTAATGCCTTGGTGATCTCTTTTTTCCTGCCACTTAGATCATCATTGGATCCACTGCCTGGTAGATCAATGGGGATCTTGTATTGAGGCGCATCGTTTCCTGGCCTTGTGGCATCCTGACCAAAGGCGTGACTGATAGGCAACAAACAGCTGATGGTAATTGAAGCAGCTATCTTCAGTAATTTCATGTCAATGAAGTTTTTCATTCATTTACCGCTTTTAACTGTTGTAGTTACATAGAACTAAGGGAACTACTTTTGGTGCCCAAATATCAAGCTTGTTTCTCACCTGTCACTCTCCCGTTAAGCCTGGCTCTCGCGCTGTGATTGTCTATCGGCAAGCTATTGCTCGATAATTTCCCCCCGGCGATTCTTGGCTCGTCCCGCTTCTGTCCGATTGCTCGCAACCGGGGCCAGATAGCCGATGCCTGCCGCTCCCAACCGCTCTCTATTGATACCATACTTAACCTCTAGCGTCATCGATACTGCCTTTGTGCACCGTTGCGAAAGATCACCCAGTTGAAGTGCATATTCACGTGGCCCGCCAAGCGTCTGGGCGCTGGTGAACCAAGACCGCCAACCACACCCTTTGTTGCCGATGTAGGTATAGAGCTGAGAAAACTTTTCTGCCTTTAGCGATTTTTAATAATTGCGGAATACCTGGAGCACAGATTTTACGGCAGGTGCTAGGTAAAGAATACGCGTCAAGCGCCCCTCTTCCCGTTGCGACTTCCCAAGTTTGTAGTTGCTGGAAGAGGCCTCATAGGCCGTCCCTAAAGCGAAGGTCAACTCATTATAATCTATGAATTTGTAGCCAATGATTTCAGCCCCGGCAAAGCGTGGAATCAGGGGGTGATCTTTGCTGCCTGAAATATCGGCCCAAGCCACACCCTGCACCACAACAGTCAATGTAAGCAAGATTGCAAAAAACCTTGGCTTGCCCATAGCATCCTACAAAATCAGATGAAAACCGTTTTAAATCTCACTCAACAAAAACTACTCCAGCATGTTGCCTCAACACCAGAAGAATATGTTTGTCCCTGGCAAAAATCCAATTTCCGTCGATTCTCTATGGAAGCATCTCCATTTTTAGCATAAGCTTTATATAATATTACTTGGATATTATTGCCAGGACAGGCCTAACCCAACCTATGAATATGGCTTTAGATAAGGTTTTGGTTCCATGGCAGAAAAAGTAGAAGCAGCTCTCCCCCCTACATCTTCAGAAGAATACGCCAATACGCCAAGCCACTATGTCGGTATTGGGGCGTCAGCGGGTGGGTTGGAGGCGATAGAGTCATTCTTCAAGCATATGCCGCTTGATAGTGGCGCCTCTTTTGTGGTGATTCAACACCTCTCTCCCGATCACAAAAGCCTCATGCCAGAGCTGTTGGCAAAGCGTACCGATTTGAAGGTTCATCGGGCCGAAGATGGCATGGTGGTGGAAAAAAACAATATCTACCTGATTACTCCTCGTAAAAACCTACGGATTTTCCACGGCAAACTGCTACTCAGCGAACAGGATCGCGACCACGGCCTCAATCTGCCGATCGATATCTTTTTTAAAGCACTGGCAGAAGATCAGAGCGACAAGTCGATAGGTATTGTGCTGTCGGGAACCGGTTCGGACGGTACCCGGGGTATTCGCGCCATCAAAGAGTCTGGCGGCATGGTGATGGCCCAGAATGAGGAGTCTGCAAAGTTTGACAGCATGCCGCGTAGCGTCATCGCCACCGGGCTTGCCGACTTTATTCTTCCGCCAGAGGAGATGCCCCAGCAGCTGGCCGCCTTTATTCGCCACCCCTATACCTGCAAATCAGAGATATCCAAAACCCTGCTAAGTGATGAAGATGGCCTGAGCCGCATCTTCTCCATGTTGCGGGACCGCACCAAGGTCGACTTTACCTATTACAAACCCAGCACCGTCTTGCGGCGCATCGAACGGCGCATGACCATCAATCAGGTGCAAGAGGTGGATGCCTATGTGCGCTACCTTGAGGCACACATGGGTGAGCTGGATATTCTGTACAAGGAGCTGTTGATCGGGGTTACCAATTTTTTCCGTGACCCGGAGGCGTTTGAGGTTCTGGGGGGGCAATACATACCGGAACTGCTGAACAATGTAGAGAATCGGGAGGTCCGCGCCTGGGTCACCGCATGCTCTACGGGTGAAGAGGCCTATACCCTCGCTATCCTGTTTCGTGAGGCGATGGAACAGATGGGTAAGGTGGTGGATGTTAAAATCTTCGCTACAGATCTTGATCAGACGGCAGTGGAACGCGCCAGTATCGGGCGTTATCCTGAGAGCATCGTTGCTGACATACCCAACACACTGCTGAAGAAATACTTTATTCGCCATGAAGAGTGCTTTCAGGTTATCCGTGGCATTCGTGAGATGGTGGTGTTCGCCCAGCACAACCTAGTCAAAGACCCACCCTTTACCAATATCGACCTGCTGACCTGCCGCAACCTCTTGATCTATCTCCAGCCCGTATTACAACGTAAGGCACTGGAGCTATTCAACTTCTCGCTTACGCCACAGGGCGTCATGTTGCTTGGCACCAGCGAAAGCATTGGTGAAATGAGTGAGTACTTCAATCCGCTGAACCACAAATGGAAACTCTATCGCTCACGGGGCAAACGCAAGCCCAATAACCTGGATCTTGAGGAGGGCGGCATTGATCGCAGCCGCCTGATGCGGGGCCGTTTGGCCGGTTCGCAGGCCGCCGTCCGGCTGCTGCATGAAGAGGAACGGGTGCTAAACCGCTTTATTCAAGCCTTTGCCGATGACTATGTGCTTTGCGCCATGGTGCTTAATGACCGTATGGAGATTATCCATACCCTCGGCAACACCAATACCTTCCTGCGGGTATCGCCGGGAATGATGACGACAGATGCCTCCAGACTGGTCTGTAAAGAGCTCTCTATCCCCCTGTCGACCGGCGTACAAAAAGTGCTGAAAAATTGTGAAACGATCCGCTTCTCAAAGGTCCGCGTAGCAAAAGAAAGCGGAGCCATACTGGTGCAGATGGTTATCAAGCCTTTGGCGCAGAAAAAGGGGCAGGATCCATTAGTAGGCATATTCATCAATGAAATGCGTAGTCAGGGAACAGATGACTCAGCGCGCGAAGGGGTCAATTTCGACGTTAGCAAGGAGGCCGAACAACGCATAGCCGATCTGGAACAAGAACTCCAGTTTACCCGCGAGAACCTACAAGCCACAGTGGAGGAGTTGGAGACCTCTAACGAAGAGCTACAGGCCACCAATGAAGAGCTGTTGGCCAGTAACGAAGAGCTGCAATCTACCAATGAAGAGCTGCAGTCCGTCAACGAAGAGTTATACACCGTCAACGCAGAGTATCAGAGCAAAATCACTGAGCTGACACAACTCAATAACGACATGGACAATCTGTTGGGAAGCACACAGATTGGCACCCTCTTTCTAGATGAAAATCTGTGTGTGCGTAGATTTTCTCCGAAGATTACCGATCTCTTAAATGTGATTGAAGGTGATATGGGTCGACCCATTGGTCATCTCTCACATAATGTCGAAGGACTCGATATTGAAAATATAGCCAAAGAGATACTAAAAACATTGCAGGTGGCTGAGCATGAATTTCGAGCGCTCAACGGAAACTGGTATCTGCTGCGCGCCATTCCTTACAGCATCAGCTCAACAACCTACTCTGGGGTGATGTTGGTATTTATCGATATTACACAGCTGAAAACAGCCCAACATGCATTGCAGGAGAGTGAGAAACGAAATGCTTTGGCACAGCGGGCTGCCAATATAGGTACCTGGGAATGGGATATTAACAGCGGGCAGCTCTATTGGTCGGATCTCATTGAACCTATCTTCGGTTTTGAGCGTGGAGCCTTCAGCGCCACTTATGAGGCGTTTATAGAACTCATTCATCCTGAAGACAGGGGCGCAGTAGAAAAGGCCACACAAACCGCTATAGAAAAAAAGCAAATCTACACCGTAGACCATCGTATTATTTGGCCGGATGAGAGCATCCACTGGCTATCTGAATACGGCATGATTGAATATGATGAAAACAATGCACCAATGCGAATGGTTGGCACGGTACAGGATATTACCAAGCGCAAACAGGCAGAAGAGATGTACCAATCCCTAACTGGTTTTCTCCAGGAGCTGATTGACGCCATTCCCTATCCACTATTTTATAAAAATCCAGAAGGCATCTATGTTGGATGCAACAAGGCCTTTGAATATTTTGCAGGAAAAAAAAGGGGGGATATTTTAGGCAAAGATGCCTATGGCATGTGGCCAAAGCCGATTGCAGATGAATACACAAAGATTGATCAGCAATCATTTTCCTCAACCGACCAGAACCCACAAAAGCACAAAGGCATCGTGCCCCATGCGGATGGCACTGATCACAAAGTGTTATTCAACCAGGCCAATTTCTATAATGATGATGGTTCGCTAGGTGGACTGGTTGGCATTATCGTTGATATCAATGACTGTTCAACAGAGTGTCCCCCATGCCTATTTGGCCCCGGAACGGCTAAATAACCATGTTAAGCAGGTAGTGAGAGTTCCGTATGAGTTTCAAAGATTCTGATGCTTTAAAAAAACTTCGGCAAAAGGCTGAAACGTTAGCCAACAGTGAACCGGAAGAGATTGCCGCACTGAGCCCAGAAGAGATCCACCAGCTATTGCATAATCTACAGGTGCATCAGATCGAGCTTGAAATTCAAAATGAAGAGCTGCGTGAATCAAAGGATAGACTGCAGCTCAGTAGGCAGAAGCTTCAAGCTACCCGAGATCACTTCTTCCAGCTCTACCATCAATCACCGGCCAGCTATGTCGTTGTTGATAAGAACGGCATTGTACGCCAGGCAAACCAAACCTATTCAACGATGGTCGGTGTAGCTCTGGATTTGATTGAAAGGAGACCCCTGCTCAATCAGATTGACCCGCAAGATCACACAATATATCTATCACGTTTTAATGCTTTCTTTAACCAACCAGAAGGAAAGAGGCTTGAATTGCGGTTGGCCTGCTTTGGAAAAGAGTCACGATACATCGCCATGGAAGGACGGCTTATCGATTGGCCTGAGCTCACCAAGGATAACAGTGATGAGAATGAGCTACTGGTTATCATCAGTGATATCAGTGAAAGCAAACGGGCTGAGCAAAAGTTACAGCAGGCCAAACTTTTGGCCGAAAAAGCCAACAGGGCAAAATCAGAGTTTCTTTCACGCATGAGCCATGAACTGCGTACGCCACTTAACGCCGTAATTGGATTTGCACAGCTTATGCAGATTGATGAAAAAGGGCTATCAAAAAACCACCAATCAGCGATATCCCACATCTATGAAAGTGGAAGTCATCTGCTACACCTTATCAACGAAATATTGGACATCAGCAAGATTGAGTCTGGCAAACTGGATATGACGATACAAGAAGTACCACTTGTCGCTATTCTAGAAAGCAGCTCTATATTAGTTCAGCCGTTAGCTCTTAATAATGACGTGACCATAGAGTGCGACTGGCGGGATGCGCCACTTATAGCTGCTGATCCGATGCGAATCAAACAGGTGATGGTTAATTTGCTCTCCAACAGCGTGAAATACAATAAAAGAGGTGGACGCGTCACCATTACCCACACTAAAGACACACAAAATAAACGAGTGCGCATTCACATCCGTGATACAGGAATCGGAATAAGAGAAGAAGATCAGGAAAAAATATTTGAGCCATTCGAGCGAATAGCAGTTCGAGGCAATCCCATCGACGGAACAGGAATTGGCCTAACAATCACTAAGATTTTAGTTGAATCCATGAATGGCACCATTGGTTTCACCAGTCAATTTGGTGAAGGAAGTAATTTTTGGGTTGAGTTACCTAAAGCGGATCAAGAAGTATTGCAATCCAAACAAGCCGTTTCTTCCCAAATACAAAGCACATCTGGTGAAAAAGGGGGCAAAAAACCAAAGGTAGTTCTTTACATTGAGGACAACCCTACAAACCAGATTGTAATGCAGCAAATGATACACCACGTAATACATTGCAAACTCTATATAGCCCCCGATGCCGAAGAAGGCATTACGTTAACAAGCGAGAAACAGCCTGATCTCATCCTGATGGATATAGAATTACCAGGGGCCTCTGGCTATGAGGCACTGGAAACACTCAAAAGCGATCCTCTCACAAAGCACATTCCTGTCATTGCCGTCACCGCCCACGCGATGATTGAGGATGTAACCAAAGGCAAGCAATCAAAGTTTTTCGATTATGTTGTTAAGCCTATTGATATGAATCACCTGGAGAGAGCAATAACGAACGCATTGCGAAAATAGGTTACGGAAAATAGATTGTGTAATTACCTATCATTAAATCCCATCTACCAATCAGAAAGTCAGGACCGACAGCGCAGATCAAGCGAGCAGGGAAAAGTCGGATTGGATAGCTCCTCAGCAGGCAACATAGAGCACTTAACACCCTGAGTCATTCAGGTTGAATCCCCAATCAGAAGTAGACCAGCATCAGAACATGGCTGGAGTCCAGTTGCCGGTTGTGGTCACTTAATCTCAACCGATCAAGTTCAGAATGCTGATGGTATGGGGCGTTACTCAGGCAATTACTCATCATTTGTGCCGATGCGAGAATTGATGCGACTTGTAATCACTTCCCTGTAATCACTAACTGTGAGGTTTGCGTGGACATTTTCACTTACCACGTTATAAGGTATCGAAATATCTAAT
>Ga0316187_10004887_pt1 | contig 11610 bp, 10 predicted proteins | sample CroRivburrow1_MG_FD_204927 | JGI IMG/M metagenome (GOLD analysis project Ga0316187, IMG submission 204927) | Coastal sediment microbial communities from Maine, United States - Cross River worm burrow 1 | ecosystem: Environmental > Aquatic > Marine > Coastal > Sediment | place: USA: Maine...
ATTTTACCATCGTAGGCAATACACCCATTGATTATCTCGATTTTGCTTCGCCGGTCGCAGGTCTCGGCTCGAAGGTGGGGATCGATGCGACGAATAAATTTTCTGGGGAGACTGAGCGCGAATGGGGAGTTCCTATTGCCATGAGTGAAGAGATAAAGGCCCGCGTCGATGATATCTGGAGCGAGTTGGGTCTTTCCTGATGCGGCAGAATTATAAATTTGATGTTATACTTCCCCTTAATATTCTCAGGACGGTTGCGGTATGCAGTTAATTAAGGTTGTCATTGCTGTTGGTCTGTTTGTGCTTTTTGGTGCAATTGCCGTCTATTTTGTTGTCTCTGATGAAGATTATGAAACAGCCCAGTCGGATACAGTTTCTCAAGGAAGATCAGCATTTGAAGAGGGTCGGTATGATGAAGCATTCCACTGGTTTGAGAATTCAGCCCGAAGCGGTTATGCAGAGGCTCAGTATCGTCTTGGACTGATGTTCCAGCAGGGGAAAGGCACGGATCGTGATGATGCGCAGGCCGTTCGATGGTTCAGGATGGCGGCGAAACAGGGATATGCAGAGGCCCAGTATCAGCTGGCTGTGCATATGGAGTATGAGAGGGGCGTTGCAAAAGAGCCGCCAAAAATGCTTGGATGGTACTTGCTTGCAGCAAAAAAAGGGATTGCTCCTGCGATGTATAAGGTTGCAACACTCTACGCGGAAGGGCGAGGCGTTGAGCAGAGTGATAGCAATGCGCTAGAATGGATTTTAAAAGCTGAAGCAGCCAAGTTTCCTGAAGCAGAGGCTTATCGCCAGAAACTGGTAAGCAGGATAAAAAACAGGGCGCGTGCAGCGGATGCCGACGCACAATTTTTGTTGGCAATGATGTACCACGAATCTCGCGGCGTAGCATATGATAGCGCCAAGTCACTGCAGTGGCTGAGAAGCGCAGCAAAGGCAAATCACATTGAAGCTCAGTTGCAGCTTGGCAAAGCACTACATCTTGGCATTGGCACGTCTCCGGATGACCGTGAAGCCTTTCAGTGGTTTTTAAGGGCTGCGCGCCAAAAGAGTGCTGAGGCAGCCTCTCTGGTTGGGGCGATGTATGCATTGGGACGAGGTGTTGGAACAGACTATGGCGAGGCTGAGAAATGGATGCTGGTGGCAGCCAATCAGGGCGTACTCAGGGCTCAGACAAATCTTGGAATTCTTTATGCGTCGGGCAAGGGGCTTCCGAAAGATCTGGACAAAGCGATTGCATGGTTGAAGAAAGCAGCAGAGGCAGGGTTTGCCGAAGCTATGAACACCATGGTTGTGATATATACGCTTGGATTTGATCGTAGCCAAGCTGACATGAAAAGTGCGCTCTATTGGTTTAAGAAATCAGCTGAAACTTGTGCCAAGGCACAGTTGAACCTGGGTATTATCTATGCCCGTGGCATCGGGGTGGATCCAGATGATGATGAAGCCGCCCAGTGGCTGTTCAAGGCCGAAGCGGGAGGTAATGCACGAGCCCAAATGATTCTGGGGCTGTTATATGATTTAGGTCGTGGTGTCGGACGCAGTGAAGCTAAGGCTGCACAATGGTATCGGAAAGCATCCGAGCGGGGTGACAGGGATGCTGTCTATAATCTGGCAATTCTCTATTACAATGGGCGTGGAATGGAAAGAGACATGATTCATGCAGCCCGCCTATTTCAGGAGTTGGCAGAGTATGAAGATGCATCTGCTCAGAATACGCTGGGTAGTATGTATCTGGAGGGACGGGGCGTGAAATTTGATCTTGCTAAAGCTGCCGAGCTGTTTCTTGCTGCTGCAAGACAGGGGAGTGCCATCGCCCAGTTTAATATAGGCAATGTCTATCGCCGAGGTGATGGCGTGGATCAAAATGATAGCAAGGCGGTGTTTTGGTATCAGAAATCAGCAGCGCAGAATTATGCTCCGGCACAAAACGCATTGGCCTATATGTATGCTGAGGGGCGTGCTGTGAAAAGGGATAAGAAACGCGCTGAGGAGTTGTTTAAAGCAGCTCAGGAAGGCGGCCTCTCTGTTGCAGGCGACAACCTGGAAAAACTAAAGAAAAACGACATTGGCTATAAACTCGTCACTACGAAGATTGAAAACAGTATACGTGCGGCCGTGTTGACCGAGGAGCCTCTTAATCTGGCCCGCTGGCTGGAGATGGACCGGATTCCAAAACTCGGCATCTGATCTTCTGATAGATTTCTATTTTTATAGCTGTAGAATCACCCCCGCTTTGGGTGCTTTTGTGATGACTCTCATTACGAAGTGAAACGGGAAGTCCGGTACGGTCTATTATTTATCAATAACCAAGTCCGGCGCAGCCCCCGCTACTGTAGGCCTGACAAAGCTGTTTGGAACGCCACTGGTTGAATAACCGGGAAGGCTAGACAGCTGAGAATGATGGCAAGCCAGGAGACCGGCCCAATGCGAGAAACCTTCGGGTTTCAAATCGGATTGGGTCTCGGTGGGAGGCTGGTCGTGGGCTGGCCGTTTCTACTAATGACCTCCGACTACCAGATATTTCTTCATTGATGCTCAACCCGCAAATCAACATGCGCGGCGGGCGCAAAATGGAGCATCTTTTGCAAATCAAAATTTATAAGAAAATTAAATATGCTGTTCTGATTGGAGCTGCAGCTTCTCAACTTATGGCTGTTTCAGTTCAAGCTGAAGAGTTGTTATCGCCCTTGCTTGTGACAGCTGGAAGAGTGGCTGAGGATGCAGGTAGGGTCAGTGCAGACGTGACTGTAGTCGACAAGGATAGGATCGAGCAGTCACAAGCCCAGAACGTGGTAGAACTACTACGTTCAGAGGCGGGGATTAACGTTGTAGGAAGTGGCGGGCCTGGAAAGGCATCGTCGCTTTTTCTGCGTGGTGCAGATGGTGGGCAAACGCTTGTGCTGATTGATGGCGTTCGTGTCGGTGCGGCTACGACTGGCAGCTTTGATTGGGGGTCTCTTTCAACATTGAATATTGATCGTATTGAGATTGTGCGCGGCCCTCAATCCACGCTCTATGGCGCTGATGCTATGGGCGGCGTTATCCAGATTTTTACCCGAAAAGGAAAGGGCGATACCAAAGTGACTGTCGACAGTGAATTTGGTAGCCGTTATGGCGATCGCTTGCTGCGCATGCAGACGAATGGATCATCTCAATCCGGCGTTCAGTACGCTCTGGCTGGAGAGACTAGGCGTGGCGATGGGATCTCAATCGCAGCCAGTGGCAGTGAATCGGACATGCACCGCCTGACCTCTCTATCAGGTAGGGTTAGTTTCCCATTGGGAAGTGGTGAGTTGGAGCTGACAGCACGCTCACATCAGTCCAAAAACGGTCTGGACGGAGGCTTTCCTTTTGGTGATGTGCAGAACTTTACCAGTGATTCCCAGCAAGACGTGTTGAGTTTAAAGGGTAGTTATCCATTAACAGATTATTGGGATGTAACTCTACAGCTGTCTCAGTCAATGGATGAGCTGGCAAATCGGGATCCAATTACAGCTTCAAACAACGCAGATATTAAAAACAGAACTCAGCAACTGGTCTGGCAAAACAGTGTGGAGTTTGATGCTTTCTCTCTGTTGGCCGGCATGGATTTTCGCAGAGACCGGGGTGTGAACTCTGGGCAGAACCTTAATCAGGAGATAACCCAACAGGCGGGTTTTACTACGTTAACACTTCATCAGGAATCATTTGACCTGCATGGTGGCGTGCGTCTTGATCGTAACAGTCGGAGTGCAGACAAAACAACCTATCGATTGGGCGGTGTGCTGCGTCCTTTAGATGGGGTGAAGTTGATGGCAAATTACGGGACGGGTTTTAAGGCTCCTTCAATCAATGATCTCTACTGGCCTGCAACCGCATTTGGTGCGGGCAATCCAAACCTGAAACCGGAAGAGAGCAGAGGCTGGGATTTAGGCGTTGAAGTGAGTCACAAGGGCGATGCTCTAAACTGGTCATTAAATGTGGTCTGGTTTGATCAGCGTTTTAAAAGTTTGATCGATTGGGCTGAAACAGCACCGTTTTTTTGGCAGCCATCCAATGTGAATAGCGCAACAACGCGCGGTTTGGAACTGACGGGAAGCCTGGAGCATGACGTTGTGTTCTTAAGAGGTAACTGGACGCTTCTTGATGCCAAAAATGATGCGGATGGAACATTGCTGATTCGCAGACCTAAAGAGTCAGGAAGTATTACGATAGGTGCAAAACTTTTCGCTATTCAAGCTGAACTACAGATGAATATCGTAGGTCCACGTTTTTCTGGATCAGGGAACAGCCAGCCGATGAGTGGATATGTCAAATCGGATTTTAGAGTTGCGTATGCGATCAACGGTGTCTGGAAACTGAAGTTTCGAATGGAGAATGTGGAAGATAAGAAATATGAGGAGATCGTCGGATATGGTGTGCCGGGACGTAGCAGCTACTTTGGTATGAGTGCGACTTTCTGATGTTGAAGCAGGGGTATGCACGGTTGATGGCCGCTCTATTTGCGGCTATCACTCTGCATGCCCTTTTACTTATCAAGACTGATGATTCAACCCTTACGGTTGCGACAGATGTAGACGGCAGCCTATTGCAGGTTGCGCTGTTGCCAAAGCAGCAGCAAGAGGTTGAGCAACAGCCAGACAGATCAACCAAGCCTGCGGTTTTGCTGAAGTCAGATGAAAAGCCCGTATTAAAGCCAGTAGAGCAAGGTTCCGGTTTGGCGCAGAGGCAGGAAGCTCTTCCTTCCGTCAAAGCGTTGCCAGACACAGCTTTGGCTACGTTGCTTCCAGAGGATATTCAGGCAACTATATTGGCACACGTCAGCTATCCCAGGCAGGCAAGGCGCCGTGGTTGGGAAGGTGAAGCAGAGTTCAAATTTAATGTTTACAGCCAGTCGATTCAGCATGTGACGATGCTTGTATCTACCGGCTATCCGATTCTTGATCAGGCGGCTCGCCGTGGACTTCTATCTGTTCATTCGCTCCCCTTGACTGATGGCAGTTATCGTCTTCCTGTTGTGTTTCGACTGCAATGAGTGGATTTATCGTTTCCGCCACGCACTCCGGTGCAGGTAAAACCACAATCACGCTAGCGTTGATGCAGGCTTTGAAGGCAAGGGGTATGGCATTCTCTCCCTATAAAGCAGGTCCGGACTTTATTGACCCGATGTGGCACAGGGCTGTCACAGCGAAAACAAGCTACAACCTTGAGCCTTATATGATGCCTATAGCGCATATTCAAAAGTTACTTAATAGAGCAGATAGCATGCCGATCATTGAAGGCGTGGGAGGACTCTATTGCGGTGGAGGTAAATCTGACACCGCCAATCTTGCCATGAAGTTATCCTTGCCGGTTCTGTTTGTGGTTGATGCGGCAGGCATGGCCGGTTCAATTGCACCGCTTATGGCTGGCTTTTCCGGCTTTAACTCGGATGTTCATATTGCCGGAGTGATTGCCAATAGGGTGGGCAGCGCCCGACATGCTTTGATGATAAAAGAGGCATTGGAAGCTGATAATTTGCCACCCCTTCTGGGCTGGCTTGAGAGCGATGATGCCTGCCAGCTTCCAGAGCGCCATTTGGGCCTGCACCTGCCATATGAGGAAGATATCCCTGACTTTTCCAGTGCTCTGCATCTTGAAGATGCCTTCTGGCAGCGCTTACGGGTAGGGAATAGAACACCATCTGAAGCAACGGTTGAACAGGGCGAGTTGTTACAAAACAGGCAAATTGCAATTGCCCGTGATGATGCCTTCTGTTTTATCTATCCGGCCAATATTGAATGGATAATGGCTCAGGGTGGAAAGCCTGTTTTCTTTTCTCCGTTGGCCGGTGAAGCGGTTCCCGAGGGTGCGGATGCGTTGTGGCTGCCTGGCGGCTATCCCGAACTGCATGCTGAAGCACTCTCTGCTCAGGGATTTGATTTAATCTGCATGTTTATCGAATCGGGCAGGCCCGTATTGGCTGAGTGTGGTGGCATGATGATTCTGGGAGAGGCTTTGGTTGGCAAACAGGGGGAGTGCTGGCCTATGGCTGGTCTGTTGCCGTTTAAGGTTGTCATGCAGAAGAAGCTGGCCGGTCTTGGCTACCGGAGAAGTGATGCCGGTAGTGTACATCCTCTATCCGGGCATGAGTTTCATTACTCAGCAAGGGAGATGCATGAGGAACTCCCCGCTGCATTTGATGTTGAACAGGGAGATGCAGGCATATCTTATAAGCAGCTTCGGGCTTCCTATTGTCACTGGTATTTCCCATCATCTCCGAAAAGAGCTGCACGACTCTTTGGGGCAGAGATATGAGAGTCCTGTTATTGCTGATCGTATTATGGATGCCATGGCACAGTGCCATAGCTGCAGAACGTATTCTGGCTCTTGCTCCGCATGTGTGTGAAATCCTCTATGCCATAGGTGCCCAGGATGAAATTGTTGGTGCTGTCGATTATTGTGATTATCCAGAGGCTGCACTTGCCATTCCAAGGGTAGGCGGTTACCAGAAGGTCTATCTGGAACCGGCTTTGCGAACAGATCCTACACTGGCTATAGCGATGGGCCGGGGCGTTGCCGGCGTCTCACAAATCGAAGCGAAGGACGTTCGGATTGTTGAGAGTTATCCTAACAGTATGGAAGGAGTCATTGCTGACATCCGCAACATTGGCGAGATCACGGGGCATTCAGAAAAAGCCAATGTGGTTGCAGCCGGTTTACAGAAGCGGCTACAGCGGGTGCGACAACTACAACAGGGTAAAAAGCCGATTCGAGTGTTTTATGAGGTCTGGGGTGACCCGTTGATTACATCCGGAAAAAACAATTTTATTTCATCGCTGTTGCATGAAGCCGGGGCGCAGAATATTTTTGATGATATCGACATTGATACACCACGCGTCAATGTCGAAAGTGTGATACGCGCCAGGCCGGATGTGGTGGTGATCCCGACCGAGTCCAGAGATGTGGAGCAACGCAAGATATTCTGGCGAAGGTGGCTGGGCGAAGAGATACGTTTTATTGTTGTTCAGCATGATCTGATGCATCGCCCTGGTCCGCGTTTAATCGACGGGTTGGAGATGTTGCAGAAAGCTTTGAATGCGGAGAAGTTACAATGAAGTCACTGATGATTCAGGGCACGGCATCGGGTGTTGGTAAGTCGGTGCTGGTGGCGGGGCTTTGCCGCCTTCTGGCTCGTCATGGCGTTCGTGTAGCTCCATTCAAACCACAGAACATGAGTAATAACGCAGCTGTTACCGTTGATGGCGGTGAGATTGGACGCGCCCAGGCCCTACAGGCATTTGCCTGCGGTATCCAGCCGACCGTTGATATGAATCCTGTGCTGCTCAAGCCGGAGGCGGACTGCACTTCGCAGCTTGTAGTGCTTGGAAAAGTGGTTGGTAAACTCGAATCAGCACGTTTCAGAGAAGAGCGGGAGAAGTGGCTTACTACTGTACTGGCATCCTTTAACCGACTGCGTGAAGTGTATGATGTGGTTGTGGTCGAGGGGGCGGGTTCGCCTGCCGAACCCAACCTTCGCGCCGGTGATATTGCCAACATGGGTTTTGCTGAAGCAGCCGATATTCCGGTTTGGCTGGTTGGGGATATCGACTGCGGCGGTGTGTTTGCCTCATTGACCGGCACACTGGATATTCTCTCTGACTCCGAGTGCAATCGTGTGGAAGCACTGCTGATTAACCGTTTTCGCGGATATCTTGCCCTGCTCGACGACGGATTAACGTGGCTGGAGCAGCGTAGCTGTAAAAAGGTTGCGGGTGTGATCCCATGGCTGCCGCTGGAGCTGCCCGAGGAAGATGCACCCTACCGATTGGGTCAAGCGACAGCCAATCCGGAAGGTCAGCTCCATATCGCCGTTATTACCTACCCGCGCATGAGTAATTTTGACGATCTCGATCCATTGGCTGCCGAACACCCTGTTTCGCTGCGACTCGTTGATCGCCCGGACCAGCTACAGCCTGCCGATCTGGTGATTCTACCCGGCTCTAAACATGTGGCTGCCGATCTGGAATGGCTCCGCCACCGAGGGTTTGTTGCGGCTCTGCAAAAGCATCTTCGCTACGGCGGTCAACTCCTCGGCATCTGCGGCGGCATGCAGATGCTGGGCAAAGAGATCATTGATGAAGCGGGTGTTGAGTGTTCTGGTTCGGTTGCAGGGCTGGGTTGGCTGGATATCACCACTCACATGCAACAGGAGAAAACATTAAAGCTGGTTGAGGCAATGGCCCGCTGGCCACAAGCGGTACCGGTAAGTGGATACGAGATTCACTATGGCGATGACAATCCTGACGAAAGACTTTTTCCCTTTTCCCACTGTTCTGACGATGGACAGGTGTGGGGGACATATCTGCACGGGCTGTTTTCCAGTGGTGCATTTCGTCGAGTGTGGCTGACTGAAATGGGGATCAGCGGCGATGCATCAGGTGATCATGAGAGACGGGTGATGGAGTCGCTTGATCTGCTGGCCGATGCGATGGAACAGGCCATTGATCCGGCGCTTCTGGAGCCGTTATTAAGGAGTGCGACATGCCAATAACCCTGATTCTGGGCGGCGCACGTAGTGGTAAAAGCCGCCGCGCCGAAACCATCGCGATATCACTCAGCGAAAATCCGATCTATGTCGCTACGGCGCCACTGATCGACAACGATCACGAGTGGCTGGCGCGCATCGAACGCCATCGCGAAGAGCGCGGTGCGCACTGGCAGGTGATTGAAGAGGAACTGGCGTTGGCAGGCGTACTGCGTAAGCACGCGGTTAGCGGCAGAGTTTTGTTGGTAGACTGTCTCACTCTCTGGTTGTCGAACCTGATGTTTACCGGGCGGGATATTGAGCAGGAGACCAGGTTTTTGTGTGACACGCTTTCTACTGTTGGTGGAGATGTGGTGCTGGTTTCGAATGAAGTGGGTATGGGGCTGGTGCCAGAGAGCCCCGAGGGGCGTCTCTTCCGGGATGTACAGGGGCGCTTGAATCAGCGGCTTGCAGCACTTGCTGATCGTGTAGAGTTTATTGTTGCAGGTCTTCCAATCTGCATGAAAGGGGAAAAAGTGTGACTGTAGCTGTGGTAAACATTGAGATCGAAAAAGAGGCGCGGGCACATCAGGATAGCCTGACCAAGCCGCGAGGTGCGCTGGGTCGACTGGAGGATGTTGCCTGCTGGTTCGCCTCCCGCCAGGGCAAGCGACTACCCGACCATTTGAAGCCACATATTGCGGTGTTTGCCGGTGACCATGGTGTTACCGAAGAGGGTGTTTCCGCTTTTCCGAGTGTGGTGACAGGCGAGATGGTTAAGAACTTCGCTCGCGGTGGTGCAGCGATCAATGTGTTGGCCCAGCAGTGCGGCGCAACGCTGAGCATCGTAAACGTTGGTGTTGTTTCTGATCTCTCCGATGTGGATGGTGTGGTACAGGCTAATGTTCGGGCGGGAACTGCCAACCTGTTAAAAGGGTCGGCGATGGACGAGGAAGAGTGCGTGGCGGCCATTGATGTAGGGAGACAGCAGGCACGTGAGGCGATCACAAATGGAGCCAACCTTCTGATTGCCGGTGATATGGGAATTGGTAACACCACCGCTTCGGCATGCATCATCTGCACACTGACCGGCGCTGCCCCTGAGCAGGTTGTGGGCTCCGGTACCGGTGTGGATCAATCGGGTCGTGACCGGAAAGTAGACGTGGTCAGGCAGGCGCTGGCTCGTGTCGGTGATGCTTCCGATAGAGATCTGCTCAGAGAGCTTGGCGGACTGGAGATTGCAGCGATGGCCGGGTTTTACCTTCAGGCAGCCGAACTTGGTGTGCCGGTAGTAATCGACGGCTTTATCGCATCGGCTGCAGCACTTGCCGCAAAGGTCATCGAGCCACAGACAGTAGACTGGATGCTGGCGAGCCACGTCTCCCATGAAACCGGCCATGCGCTGGCATTGAATGCTTTGGGATTAAAAGCATTGATTGATTTTGAGATGCGCCTTGGCGAAGGCTCAGGGGCGGCACTTATCGTGCCACTGCTGCAGTCAGCTATCGCCCTGCACAGTGAGATGGCGACCTTTGAGGGCGCGGGAGTGACGGATAGAGATGGCTGAACCTGTCATCATTGATCTGCTTCGCCACGGTGAGGTTGAAGGAGCCCAGTGGGCATTTCGCGGAAGTACTGATGTGCCGCTCTCGACGCTGGGCCGTGCTCAGATGAATGCAGTGGGTGTGGCGTTGGATGGCAAACAGTTCTCAACCATCGCTTCATCACCGCTGCAACGCTGTCGACTATTTGCGGAATTACTGGCGAATTCCCGCAACACCCAGCTTGAAGTGCTGCACGATATGCGCGAAATTGATTTTGGGGATTGGGAGGGAAAAGGTTCGCAGGAGATTGATGAAAATCTGCTCAAGCAGTTCTGGTCTTCACCTGTCGGATTCTGTCCGCCAGGTGGTGAATCTTTTGACGTCTTTACTTCACGCATTATCACCAGTTGGGAGCAGTGGCTTGATGGTGCAGATGGGGAGCACCGGTTGTTGGTCGCGCATGGGGGAGTCATTCGAGTGCTGTTGGGGCACCTGTTAAACATGCCGCTCGACAGTATATGGCGGCTGCATCTGCCTTATGCCTCATGGAGTCGCGTTTCACTACTGGATGGCCAGCAACCAAGGGTGTTGTTCATGAACCAGGAGTCTCAAGCCTGATGCCTCGCGGATTGATTCTCGCCTTAGGCTTTCTGACTCGGCTTCCGATGCCGGCACTGGCCGACTTCAAAAAGGAGGAGCTCTCCTCATCTGCCATCTGGTTTCCGCTGGTTGGACTCTTCATCGGCCTTTTGTTTATTCTTGCAGCACAGCTCGGCGTGAGTGCCAATCACTGGCTGGCCGCTCTGCTGGTTGTTCTGGCATGGATCGGTATTACCGGAGCTCTGCATCTGGATGGTGCTGCCGACCTGGCCGATGCGCTGGGGGCGACACACCGCGATCCGGAACGATTTCATGCCGTGATGAAAGATCCACACACAGGTTCCTTCGGGGTGGTTTCCATTGTGGCCATTCTTATTACTAAACTTGTTACCGTGGCATGGTTGGTGGAATCCTCGGAAATTTATCTGTGGGGGCTGCTACTGATTCCTGCGTGGGCCAGATTGGGCGCGATCTACTGGTCACAGTCACTTGAGCCACTTGCCCCCGGCATTGGTGAATCATTCGCATGGCAGGTGCCGAGGAATATGCTCTGGATATGGGCTGCCCTGCTGTTCGCTCTCAGCCTATTCGCTGTATCACTGCTGTTTTCTGCTGTTGCCATCATCTCTCTGTTGTTATGGCGGGCATATCTGAAATGGAGGCTTGGGGGCATGACGGGCGATTGTCTTGGCGCTGGCATTGAGTATTGCGAGTGTCTCATGCTAATCGCTATCGGACTGCTCTAAATGCGCTGGTTTGCACTCATCATCGCAGTCGCTGCCTGTCTGTTTCTCGGGCTGGCCACAGGCGAGCAGTGGATCAATCCGTTTTCTGCCAGCGATACACTGGAGAAAACCATCCTCTGGGAACTGCGTTTTCCACGCCTGCTGACCGCATTTGCCGTTGGTGGTCTGCTGGCGCTTGCCGGTGCGTGGTTTCAGGTCCTTCTCGGTAATCCCCTTGCCGAAC
>Ga0316187_10004893_pt1 | contig 11606 bp, 9 predicted proteins | sample CroRivburrow1_MG_FD_204927 | JGI IMG/M metagenome (GOLD analysis project Ga0316187, IMG submission 204927) | Coastal sediment microbial communities from Maine, United States - Cross River worm burrow 1 | ecosystem: Environmental > Aquatic > Marine > Coastal > Sediment | place: USA: Maine...
TCGCGGACGCGCTGATGATGTTGATTTTCGGCTCGATGAGCGCAATGAGACCAATGGCGACCGCGAGCCCGCTCAGCATCGGAACCATGAGCTGAACGACCGCCGTGAGGTCGCGGAAGAAGACCAGAACCACAAACAGCGAGCCAAGCGCAGCCAGGATCGACACGAGGCGAAGGTCGTTCAGGATGATGCCGTGCTCGACGGGAGCGACTCGGTAACGGCCGACGACCTCGATGCGCGTCCCTTCAGGCTGCGCCTGCGCGAGCGGTCGGGTGACGGTTTCCGCGCGCTCCTTGATCATTCGGGCGAAACCGAGGTCTCCGGGAGAGCCGCTCAACATCACTTGCACGGCGCACACCGTGCCGTCGTCGTTGCACAGCGCCTGCGGCCCCTCTTCGCCTTCTTCGCTGCTGCCGGCCAGTTTGGCGGACTGGCCGGTGAGCTCTCGGAGCACCGTTCCCGCCGGGGACTCATCGATCGCCTGTCGGACGTCGTCGCTGTCAGGAAGCTCGGGGGGATCGGCGATGGTCACACACAGGGGCGACGCCTTGCAGACCTCCCAATCGAGCGCCTCTTCTGCCAGCTCGTTCCATTCGTAGAGTGTCTCTGCATCGACGTAGTAGAGCGCACGCTCGGCAAGTGCGTCCAGGCCGTAGCTCGTCATCACCCAGACGGTTTCCGGCCATTGTGCAAACGAGTCGGCAAGCTCCGCGGCAAGGGCCTTGTTTCGGTCGGCGTCGTCCGAAGCGACGAGGACCGTGAACGGGTCTTCCAGCCCAAACTTGTCGCGCGCCTCTTGAATCGAAAGCACCGACACCGAGTCGCTTGGCAGCAGGGCCTCGACTCCCGTATCGAGCTGAAGGCCCGTCCCCACCCACACCGCCAACGACGCGAGACCGAGCGCAACCACGAGTGTCAGGAGTGATCGCGTCACTGCGCCGGACTATAGGCCGCGCCGTGCAGAACACAACTCCGGCCCGTCCGCGGCATCTCGTTTTGGAGTCTCATCGACCAAGCGCCTTCCTGGAACTATTCTTTGGTCGACATGAAGATCATTGACGTAGCTGAGTTCTATGCCGAGCTCGGCGGCGGCGTCCGCACATACATCAACCAGAAGCTAGCGGCGGGTGCCCGGGCGGGCCACGAGATCGTCGTCATCGCGCCTGGCCCCGAAGATGGTGAAGAGGAGCGCGCCGGCGGTCGCATCTGCTGGGTCAAGGGGCCACCCATGCCCTTCGACCCTCGCTACTACGTCCTTTGGCGAGAAGAGGCCGTGCACCGGATCCTCGACCGCGAAGCACCGGACGTGGTGGAAGGTTCCTCGCCATGGTCGGGCGGTTGGTTCGTCGCACGTTGGCCAGGTCAAGCAGTGAAGACCTTCATCTTCCATCAGGACCCGGTGGCCGTGTATCCACAAACCTTTCTCGGACACCGCCTCGGAATCGACCGAGTCGACCGCATGTTTGGCTGGTACTGGGCGTACCTTCGGCGTCTGAGCGCGCGCTTCGACGCCACCGTGGTGAGCGGTGAATGGCTGGCCGAAAAGCTACGCCGGTTCGATCTCCGTCGGCCCGAAGCGGTGCCGTTCGGAATCGACAAGCAGCGGTTCTCTCCTTCACTCAGGGACCCGGCTGTGCGCAAGGAATTGCTAGAGCGCTGCGGGTTTGATGAAGAGGCGTCGTTGCTGGTGAACATCAGCCGCTTCCATCCCGAGAAGCGACTTGGAACGCTGCTCGCCGGCTTTGCGCGCGCGAGCGAGACCCGTCCGATGGGTTTGGTGATCTACGGCCACGGACCGATGCGGAGCTGGGTGGAGCGACACGCCGCGCGGGTGCCAGGTGTACACCTGGCCGGGTTCGTATCCGACCGAGAGGAGGTCGCCAAGAGCCTCGCGAGCGCGGATGCGATGCTTCATGGCTCGTCCGCCGAGACCTACGGGCTCGTGGTCGCCGAGGCGATCTGCTCGGGGCTGCCCATCATCGTCCCGAACCAAGGCGGCGCGGCGGACTTGGCCGATCCAAGCTACGCGGAGACCTACGCCCCGGGCGATGTCGCGGAGTGCAGCGCGGCGATCGAGAGGCTCCTCAGCCGTGACCGCAACGCTCTCCTTGCCGGCTGCGCAAGCGCCGCACAGCACGACATTGGCACGATGGACGACCATTTCGACCAGCTTTTCGAGCTCTACGAACGACTCGTCGCCGAAGCGGCATAGCGAGGTGTCAGGACGCGGCTTTGCGCCTAGGTCACGAGCGCGAGCGTGTGAATCGCTCGCGCTCGCGCACCCCGGTCGCAAACGCTACTCGCAGAGGCCGATGCCGAGATAGAGGGCTTTCAATGCATCCTCTCGCTCGACAATCGTGCGATCGCTTGGCAGCACCTCGGCGCTCGTTGCGTCGTCCAGCACGGCCTGGAGATCCGTCTGAAAAGTCTCCCAGAGCTGGTCGATTTCGATGCTCACACCGTCGAACAACGCTGCAACCTCGGGACTGATCTTGATTTCCGACGTGGGATCTCCGTCGGTGTCCAGCGTCTGCAAGAGGACTGCAAGATGCGCGACCTTTCGGAACTCATCCGTGTCGTCCGGCAAACCCTGATCCACCTCGCATCCACCCACGGCCTCCTCTTCGATGCCGGTTAGGTCGAACGGCGTGACCCGTTCTTGGCCCGCGCTCTCCCCCAAGTCGGTGTCACCGATCGAGAAGGCGACGGTCTGACCCGCTAGAAAACGGAAGCCGCCTGGGCCGCCGTTCTGGCCGGTCGTCCCCGACCACACGGCGACGTCGCTACCTTCGATCCGATTCTCGTAGCTGACGCCGGAGACCAGGCTGTCGTAGTAGTAGCCGGTGTCATATGTGTCGACGCATACGCCCCCGGTATCGGTCGCTACGCACTCCACCGCACACCCAGCGAACACCATGGATGCGCTCAACGCGCACACCAACAAACCAAAGCTCGAAAACAAGATTCTCATATCAACCTCCACCTAATCAGCCAGCCCGCGCGGGGGCCTATCACCGACGAACCTCCGGTCAAGAGAACATTGCATTTGCAACGGAGCGATTAGGGCCCCGCCAGGGGTGTCCGGGCGCTGGATTACTCAGCCGCGCCGAGCAGCACGTGTAGGACCAAGAAAAAAAGAAGCCCCACCACGAACGCCGGGAACTTCTTCGTCGAGGACGGCGGAAACAGCCACTTGAACGTGTGAAACATCATGAACCCGGCCAACGCCGCCGTGAGGATGTCGACCACGACCGGGTTCGGGCGCCGGACCAGGCTCAGGCCGTAGCCAAACGCCACCCCTCCGATTAAGACCCAGCGGCCAGTCTTGGCGAACCGCGCTCCGTATTCAGCGTGCAGCTCGATGTCGGTGTTCAGCAAGTCAACCGCGAGCGAGGCGGCGAAGACGAGCGTGAGAATCGCCGTCGGAGGGAGCTGGAGGCCGAGGGTGAACATGATCAGCCCGTCGTAAAGGAAGAACGCCGCCAGATATGCGTGGTACTTGGTGGGGTGGGTATGGTTCGGCGGCTGGAAGAAGGTGTCCAAACCATAGAAAAACACGAAACCGAGCAGGGCAACAAAGTAGATGCGCGACCCGAGGAGCTCTCCAGAGGCGTCGATGCTGGGCAGGAGATGGAGGAACACGTAGGCCACCGAGAGTCCTTCGCCGAAGGCCTCCTGTCGTTCCGGGTCTCTTCGAAGCGCGAAGACTCGCGGTGACACGAGGTGTGCGCCGCCGAGGATGAGCGCGACCAGAAGGATCTCCCAGCGTTCGGACATTGGATGCGCCTTCCCTTCCTTTCGACGGGCCCGACTCCGCGCGGCTACCTCTGGTAACAGGAGATGCGCACAGGCTCAAGCGTATCGATGTCGCGATGTCAGCAGCTCTTGTGCGTGGCCTTCCTTTTCGGCCGCTTGGCCTTGTAGCCGGGCTGCGATTCGAAGTGCTCGATGGCCGCGTGGATGTCTTTCATCAGCATGTCCGCGAGGTCTCGACTGAAACCCTCGCGCACCACGATTCGGAGCACCGCGAGGTCGTCGACTTTGGGAGGCATGGTGTAGGCCGGGACTTGCCAGCCGTGCTCGCGGAGCTTGTCGGACAGATCGAAAACGGTGTAGCCGCTCGGATCCTTGAGCGAGAAGGCAAAGACCGGAATGGTGTCGCCCCGACTCAGCAGATCGAATCGTCCGGTCTTTTCGATTTCCGAGGAGAGATACATCGCCGTGTCCCGCATTTGTTCGAAAGCACGCTTGTAGCCCTTTCGACCCAGGCGAATGAAGTTGTAGTACTGCGCAATCACCTGATTGCCCGGCCGAGAGAAGTTGAGCGTGAACGTCGGCATGTCGCCACCCAGGTAGTTGACGTGAAAGATCAACTCTTGGGGGAGCTCTTCGTGTGAGCGCCAAGCCACCCAGCCGATGCCCGGATAGACGAGCCCGTACTTGTGTCCGGACACGTTGATCGATTTCACCAGCGGCAAGCGAAAGTCCCACTTCAGCTTTGGATGCAGAAACGGCGCGACGAACCCACCACTCGCCGCGTCGACGTGAATCGGGATATCGTGCCCCGTTTTGGCGTTGTGCTCGACCAATGCGTCATGGATCGCTTCGACGGGCTCGAAACCGCCCGTGTAGGTCACCCCGAGAATCGGAATCACACCGATGGTGTTCTCGTCGACGGCACCGAGCACGCCCTTGGGCGTGATCGTGTATTGCCCGGGTTCCATTTCGATGTAGCGCGGCTCGACCTCCCAATAGCGCGCGAACTTCTCCCACACGACTTGCACATTGTTGCCCATGACGATGTTGGGCTTGTCGGTCGGCTTGCCCTTGGCCTTCATGCGCTCGCGCCACTTCCACTTGAGCGCCATGCCGGCGAGCATGACGGCCTCGGACGACCCGATCGCGGAGGCCCCGATGCCGGTTTCGGGCGCGTTGAAAAGCCGCGTGACGATGTTGATGCAACGCTCCTCGATCATGGCCGTGAAGGGATACTCGTCCTTGTCGATCATGTTCTTGTCGAAGGACTCGGCCATGAGCTTCTCGGCTTCCGGTTCCATCCAGGTCGTCACGAATGTCGCCAGATTCAAGCGTGCGTTGCCGTCCAGCATCAGCTCGTCGTGGATCAACTGATAGGCAACCTCGGGCGCGAGCTCGCCCTCGGGAAGCTCGTACTTGGGGACCGGGCGGTCCATGACCGCCCGACCGTAGACCGGTGTCAATTGCTGTTCGCGCTCCGATAGCTGGTCGAGTTTGCGCTGTTTGGTGACCATGTGTGGGCCTTCCTTTCGGGAGCTCGGACCATTGATCGATTCAGGGGTCGAGTCTAGGGGCCTCGCTCGTTCCCGACGACACGAGGCCCACCGGAGCGCAGTTTATTCGCGGGATTCGAGCTTGCATCGGAGGGGGTGAAGCTGACAACCTGCGCGACTGGATGCTGATGCTTGACGTTCGTGTCGTGATTCTTCTACTGGCCACCGCCCTCGTCGCCTGTGGCGGCACCGGGGAGTATCGGAAAACGGGCAGCACCTATGCGCCGCGTGGTCCCGCTTGTGACTACCGAGTGATTCGCAATCGGGTCATCGAGCCGTACGAAGAGCTCGGCGTCATCGACATCGATGCGTTTTCGATGAAGCAGCTACCAAACGACGAAGAGCGCTTCCGGAAGGTCGTAGGCCCTACCATCTGCGCCGCGGGCGGCCATGCCGTGCTGCCAACCATCGATATCTACGGCAGATGGGTTCATGGCACGGTGATCCGCTTCCATCCGGCGGAGTGCTCGGACTGCGAGCCGACGCGCCCGAAGAGCGGGGGAGGATAGGCCCCATGTTGACCGCTCTCATCGTGGTGCTCCTCAATGCATCTGGCGCGGGTCCCAGCCCGCAGAAACTGCAGAGCTACGAGCTCGACTACCGCGAGCGAATGCACCATGTGCACATCGACTTCTCCAGCACTCGAGTGGGGGGAAGGAAGAACAAGAACATCACGATCGGCCTCGGGTACGAGTACCACATCGATCGCCAGTTCAACGGTGTGTCGTTCGAGGTACTTGGCCAGAAGCTCGGTCGTCTGCTGTTTCAGGGTGAGCAGAATTGGTGGGTCGGTGGGGGGATCGCTTGGTGGCCCGTCCGTAAGCTCAAAGTCTTCACGCAAGCCGGCGCCCTCTTCGACGACCTCGGGACCGCCCTTCAAGGGCGTGTGGGAGTCGGCTACAACCTCCGGTTGTTCGTGATCGCGGTCATGCCCTACGTCTACTTTCAAACCACCGATGGGTCCCGGGGCTCCGACTCCCCTCTACGCGGATTCACTTGGGCCATCGGGGCACGGATTCAGTACTAGGGACCTATGAACCGCATTCGAAAAGAGCTGTGGATTCTGATCGCCCTACTAACGGTGGCGGCGGCCCTGGCCGGTTGTAAAGGACCTCCGCCAACGAATCCCCGCGTCATCGCGAGAGAGCCCAACGTGCTCCTCTGGGGCGACACCCACGTCCACAGCAGCCTCTCTGCGGATGCTCCTGGTTCCGTCGATGTGAACACCACGTACAACTGGGCCAAGGGCCTTCCCGTCGTTCATCCTCAGACGCACGCAAGGATTCAACTCGAGAGGCCGCTCGACTTCCTCGTCGTGACCGACCATGCCGAGGGGCTCAAAGACGCCGCCTGGAACGGCATCGTTGACGCGGCAGAGCGCCACTACGCGCCCTGCGCCTTCACCACGTTCATCGGCTGGGAATGGAGCTCTGAGCTCGGTGGCAAGAACCTCCATCGGGTGGTGTTGATGAACGAGGGCGGAGATAAGGCACGCCAGATCCTCCCCTTCAGCTCACTCGAAGGCCCCCGTCCCGAAGCCCTGTGGAGCTGGCTCGAGGAGACCGCCAGCCGCGTGGGCACGGACTTCATCGCGATCCCGCACAGCCCGAACAGCAGCGGCGGGGCAATGTATCCTGAGGTCGATAGCGACGGACAGCCCCTGTCCTCGACCTATGCGAAGGCGCGCATGCGCTGGGAACCGCTGGCCGAAGTCACGCAAGTCGAAGGCGACTTCGAGACCAACCCATCGCTTTCACCGGACGACGAGTTCGCTGACTTCGAGCGAGCGAGGGACGGCAGCGGTGAGTACGCTCGCTCCGCCTTGCTCCGCGGCGTTCAGAACGGACAATCAGTCGGAGTCAACCCTTTCCAGTTCGGGATGCTCGGATCGACGGGCGCTCATACTGGCCTCGCGTCTGCCGACGAAGAATTCTTCTATGGCGCGATCGGCGCGGGCAGTGGAGACGCGAGCGCGCAAGGCCTCACGGCTGTGTGGGCCGAGGAGAACACGCGGACGTCGATCTTCGACGCCCTCAAGCGCAAAGAAGTGTACGCAACCACGGGGCCGCGCATTCGACTGCGCTTCTTCGGGGGTTGGAACTTCAAGGCGAAGCAAGCGAGTGCAGCGATGGTCATGGTCGGGTACCTGTTGGGCCACCCGATGGGGAGCGAGCTGACCAAGGCGCCTGAGGACAAGGCGCCGAGCTTCCTGATGTACGCCGTCAAAGACCCAGAAGGCGCGAACCTCGATCGGATTCAGTTGATCAAGGGCTGGGTCGACGCCGAGGGGACGACACACGAGCGGGTGTACGACGTCGTCTGGTCAGCCGGTCGCGAACGCGGTCCCGATGGAAAGGTGCCGCCCGTCGAGAACACCGTCGATGTCGAGACGGCGAAGTACGAAAACACGGTGGGTGCAGCCGCTCTCCACGGCTTCTGGTCCGACCCCGATTTCGATCCTGATCAACGCGCCTTCTACTACGTGCGCGTTCTCCAGATTCCAACGCCGCGACACACGCTCTACGACGCGGTGGCACGGGGAACCGACCCGGCAAAGACGGGGCACCCTCCGACCATTCAGGAGCGCGCCTACTCGTCTCCGATTTGGTACGCGCCCTCAGACAACTGAGCCCACCTGCTCCATTCACCGCCGGTGGAGCGGAAGGAACTTCTTCGTCTTCGCTCCGAAGCCGGCGAAATCGCTCACGGAGGACCACCTTTGAGAGGTTGATGCTTGGATACCTAGATATCGGCCATCGAGCATATCTGTTTCGTCCGGCTCCTCTCGGTTGACCCGGGAGCGCTTGCCTCAATACTGAGGCGCGAATCACGATGGCTGTCAGCGACTTCGATGCATTTAGTGCCGAGACGATCGAGAACCCTTATCCGTTCTACGAGGCGCTGCGTGAAGAGGCGCCCCTCTATAAGCCGCAGGGGGCGGATTGCTACTACCTCAGCCGCTACGAAGACATCAAGAAGGTCACGATGGACCCGGAGCGCTTCTCCTCGAACATCGTGGCGATCTTGCTCGCGGGCGGTAGCGGACGCCTCTCGACCTTCGTGCCGCCACGGCTCCCAATGGCGCCGCCCGATGTCCTTGCGCTCCAGGACCCGCCGATTCATCGGGCGCAACGCAAGATCGCAACGGCTGGCCTTGGCAAGGGCTTCGTCCAGGTCCTCGAGCCGCAGGTGCGCGCGCTGGTCGATCAGCACATGGACGAGGTCCTCCGAGCGCGGGAAGTCGACTGGATGGATGCGTTTGCCTTTCGGATTCCGATCGCGCTCACGCTCGACATTCTCTCCATCCCGCGCGACGACGCGATGACGGTCAAGACCTGGGCCGACGAATCGATCTCCTTGCTGAGCGGAGTGAACACCAAATGGCAGCTCGCTCTGAAGGTGCTCAACGGCTTTCGTTTCGTAAAGTGGTGCCGCACGCAGTTCGATGAGGCGGCCAAGCGAAGCCCGCAGCCGGGGTTCATGATGGGCGCGCTCATCGACGCGGTACGCGAGGGCGCCATGACCCGTGAGGAAGCCGCCGCCACAGTGCTCCAGATCATCATCGCCGGGAGCGACTCGTCGGCGAGCTTGATGGGCAGCATGGTCCGGCTGCTCGCGCAGAATCCGGACGTCCAAGAAGAGCTTCGCGCAAACCCGGCGCTCGTCCCCAACTTCGTCGAGGAGACGCTCCGACTCGAGTCGCCGTTCCAGGGTCATTTTCGCAAGACGAAGGTCCCAGTGGAGCTCCACGGAGAGACACTGCCCGTCAACGCACGCGTGATGCTCTTGTGGGCGTCCGGCAATCGCGACCCGCGCAAGTGGCCTGAGCCTGAGAAGATCGATCTCCAGCGCGCGGGTGCGCGCCAGCATCTCGGCTTCGGGCACGGCATTCACCTTTGCCTCGGCGCCCCCATCGGCCGCATGGAGGGGCGCATCGCCCTCGAACAGCTGCTCGAACGCACAGATTGGGTCGAGCTCAACGGCCATGACTTCCCGCATCGGCAAAGCGTCTTCGTGCGCACCCTCGAACGCCTGCCGATCAAACTCTATCCCAAGAAGACAGCTGCGGCGCACGACACGACGGCGTCCTTTGGAGGTGCTTGAACGATGATTTGGAACCGGACACTCGAGGCTGCGAAACGCTGGGCCGATGAGCACCGCGAATGGATGATCATTGGCGTTGCCTTGCCTTTGAGCACGCTCGCGACCGCTTGGGACAAGGTGAAGTCTCGGGTTTCGAAGCCCATTCGGGCCGAGGCGCACGATGCCCGGGTTCAGCGCGTAATGGGCGATGTGAGGCGCTACGCCAAGGCTCGCAGGGACGGTGAGGCTTGGGCCCAGAGACCACTTCGCACCGACCGTAAGGGCGCCGCCTCCCTCAACACGCGGATGGCCGACAAGTCGGGCGCGCAAACCGTTCTCATGCACGATCTCAGCGCGATCCTCGACGTGGACCAGCGGGCCGGTGTAGTTCGACTCGAGCCGTTCGCGACTGTCGGCGACGTCGCGGCGCATCTCGACGAGATGGGGCTGCAGCTCGAAGCGACGATCGAGATGAAGGACGCCACGCTAGGTGGGCTCGTGATGGCGCTTGGCATGACGACTCACTCACACGTATGCGGCCTCGTGCACGACACCGTGACGGCGTACGAGATCGTGACAGCAGAGGGCGATCTGGTACGCGCCACCGCGGACAACGAACACGCGGACTTGTTTCGCGCGCTGCCCTGGAGCCACGGCACGCTCGGGCTGCTCGTTGCGCTCGAGATGCGAGTGATCCCCGCGCCTTCACACGTGCGGCTCGTCTATCGGCCGTTCTACTCGCTGGACGCATATGCCGCCGAGTACGCGCGCCTTGCAAGCGCCCCGAACCCTCCGCACTTCGTCGAAACCATCATCTTCGGCCGGGATCGGGCGGTCATCATGGAGGGTCACCTCGCCTCGCAGGAGGAATCGCACGCCGGAGTTCTGCCGATCAATCCGCTCAGCCGCTACTACAAGCCTCTGTTCTACAAGCACGTCGAGAGCATGCTCGAGCTCGGCGAAGGCCGGCGGCACGAGGAGTTGGTGCCGATGGTCGACTACTTGATGCGGCACGACCGAAGCATGTGCATGTGTCTCGCCCAGATCCTCCCGACCGCGAATGAGCCGTGGTTCCGGTACACGATGGGCTGGATGCTCCCTCCCAATACGACGTTTCTCAAGGGGACCCGGCCGCAGGCCGAACGCGAGAACACGATTCGAAAGCAGGTCTGGCAGGAGTACGCATTTCCAGCCGAGCACTTCGCAGAGATGGTGAGGTACGCTGACGAGGAGTTCGAGATCTATCCGCTGCTCGCTTACCCCTGCCGCGTGATCGACCACGGCGGCCTCGTCCGACGACCATCGAACCGCGGCCGTCCCTACTCCGGCCAAGCCGAGAGCGAGATCTACCTCGACCTCGGGATCTACGGCTTTCCCCAGCGCGTCAAAGATGGCGATGATCGCTTCCCGGCGGTGACGAAGGTCCGCGCGCTCGAACGCAAGGCGCGGGCACTCGGCGGTTTCCTCCACACCTACTGCGACGTCTTCAGCACCCAAGAGGAATTCGAGGAGATGTTCGACCACAGCCTGTGGCGGGAGATGCGAGCCAAGTACCGCGCCGATGGCACCTTCCCGACCATCTACGAAAAGGTGAAACCGGAGCTCGACCCGCTCCAGTTCCTCGAGGAGGAGCGCTCGTGGTCGACGAATCGCACCGAAACCCAGTCCGTCGCGACCTCCCGGACCGCGGGGTGAAGTCGCTGCTCCCAAACGACGACCAGAAGCAGCTGCTGGCTGCCGTCGGACGGGTCTTATCGAGGCACGCGCGTCACTGGAACGCGGAGCGGTCCGGGAACCCGTTCGATGACCTCCAGGCAGCCCGAAGCGCGCTCGCGGCCATGACCCGGCGCGGCCCTGCCAACGATGACGACAGCCGACCACGGGTGCGCAAGTTCTGGGGTTGGGGATACGAGGGAGAAGGTCCGGATGCCTTGATGGTGGAGGTCTTCCTCGAGTTTCTAAAAGCGCGGTTCGACCTCGAAGGCTACGACGATGTACCCGCGCCGAACATCGAGGACATCGAGCTCCGCCCACCCCGTTTCGCCCTGCCCGAGGCGCTCGAGGCGTTCTGCACCGACGCCAGGCTCGACCGATTGTCCCACAGCTACGGCAAAGCCTTCCGCGACATCGTCCGCGCGCTCCGCGGCCAGTACGACAACCCCACCGACTACGTGGCCTACCCCGAAACCGAGGATCAGATCCTCGCGCTGATTC
>Ga0316187_10004894_pt1 | contig 11603 bp, 7 predicted proteins | sample CroRivburrow1_MG_FD_204927 | JGI IMG/M metagenome (GOLD analysis project Ga0316187, IMG submission 204927) | Coastal sediment microbial communities from Maine, United States - Cross River worm burrow 1 | ecosystem: Environmental > Aquatic > Marine > Coastal > Sediment | place: USA: Maine...
CGCTCAAGCTAATTGAAATCAATGCAGGCAAGCGCAGCAAAAGCGCAGATGTTGCACGTATTAATCGAGAAGAAGGTGAGCGCTTGCTGGAGGCCATTCCTGCAGGTTCACGTGTTATCGCACTCGAGCGGACGGGGAAGGAAAAAACTACCGAGAAGCTGGCAGCAGGGATGGAGAAATGGCTTGCAGGCGGGCAGGATGTGGTGCTTCTTGTAGGCGGTCCGGAGGGGCTCTCCCAGTCATGTCTTGATCGTGCCGATGAATGCTGGTCTCTATCAAAGATGACATTTGCTCACCCGCTGGTCCGTGTTGTTCTTGCTGAGCAGCTATACCGGGCATGGAGCATAATTGCCAACCTGCCTTACCATCGGGGGGAATAGTATGTCGGCAGCTGATAGTGCTGAACTTGACCTCTACCTGGCATCTTCATCTCCCCGCCGTCGCGAATTACTGAATCAAATCGGCATCAAGTTTGAAGTTATCAATGATCTTGAAGTTGATGAGTCTCCTCAGGATGGAGAAACACCAGAGCACTATGTCTATCGCCTTGCTCGTGATAAGGCCCTGGCCGGGTATTCCCGGGTTTCTTCAGCAGAACACAGGCCAATAGAGCTGCCGCCGGTACTCGGTGCGGATACCTGTATCGCAATAGATGGCGAGATTCTCGGCAAGCCTGTGGACCGTGATGACGGCATAGCAATATTACGGCGCCTGTCAGGAAGATCACATACGGTATTGACTGCTATCTATCTGAAAGATGCCATGTTTGAGCAGCAGTCGCTGAGTCAGAGCACGGTAACATTCAAAACCCTGCAGTTCGAAGAAATTGAGAATTACTGGGAAAGTGGCGAGCCTGCCGATAAAGCAGGTGCGTATGCTATTCAGGGGGGCGCTGCTCGATTTATAACGAATTTGCAGGGGAGTTATACCGGAGTAGTTGGATTGCCGCTGTACGAGCTGAATGAATTACTGCAGAGTAGAAATTGATGCCGAGTAGCACTATTTTTAGTTACATGCATTGCAGCATGGCAATCTCTATAACTTATGCAGGCCGCCGGAATTTGCCTTCACCACTTATATTTGGCAGTGATAAAACATAAATCAATAAAGGTCAATTTATGTCTCAGGAAATACTCATCAATGTCACCCCGCAGGAAACGCGCGTTGCCCTGGTTGAGAACGGTTTGCTGCAGGAAATACATATCGAAAGAAACGCGGCACGCGGAATTGTCAGTAATGTTTATGTTGGTAAGGTAGTTCGTATCCTGCCTGGTATGCAAGCCGCATTTATTGATATTGGCCTTGAGCGAACAGCCTTTCTTCATGCTTCGGACATTTACCCGAATGCCTTAAACGGCTCTCCGGAAAACATCAAAGAAGATGATTGTATCTCCCGAAAATTGCACGATGGCCAGAAACTGGTAGTCCAGGTTATAAAGGACCCGATCGGCAGTAAAGGTGCCAGGCTAACCACGCAGCTTGCCATCCCTGCCAGAAACCTGGTCTTTCTGCCTTTTTCGTCACACATTGGCATCTCACAGAGAATCGAACGTGACAGTGAGCGAAAGCGACTGAAAGATTTAGTGAAAAGCCAGGTGGGAGATTCGGAAGGCGGATATATTATCCGTACAATCGCCGAGATGGCATCGGAAGAGGAAATACACTCAGACATCGCCATCCTGCAAAAAATCTGGCAGCGCCTGCAGCAGAAGCAGGAAGGCAGTGAACCCGGTGACGTTATCTATAATGATTTGCCGCTGGCGGTTCGCACTGTGCGCGATATGGTTAGAGATAATGTAGAAAGAGTCCGTATAGACTCTAAAGAAACATGGGAACTGGCCAGTGAACTTGCTGCGGAATTCTTACCGGAACTCGCTGACCGGGTTGAATATTATCCTGGCGAGCGCCCGATATTTGACCTCTATTCAATTGAAGATGAAATAGAAAAAGCATTGAGTCGCGAAGTACCGCTTAAATCCGGTGGCCACATCGTAATTGACCAGACTGAAGCGATGATCACTATTGACGTTAATACTGGAGCATTTGTTGGTCATCGAAACCAGGAAGAGACGCTGTTCAAGACAAATCTTGAGGCTGCCCAGGCCATTGCCAGGCAGCTGCGACTGCGAAATATAGGCGGTATCATTATTATTGATTTCATTGATATGATCGAAATCGAACATCAGCGACAGGTATTGCGAGCACTGAAACGGGGGCTTTCGAAAGACCGTGCAAAGAACTATATAACTGAAATGACTTCATTGGGCCTGCTGGAAGTTACGCGCAAACGAACACGAGAAAGCCTTGAGCATATATTGTGTGAAGTCTGCCCGGTTTGCCATGGCAAGGCGGTAGTAAAATCGGCACAGACCATCTGCTATGACATTTTTCGAGAGATTATGCGGGATTCCAGGGAGTATGAAACTGTCAGTTATCGCATCCTGGCGTCAGAGAAGGTAATTGACATGCTTCTGAATGAGGAACAGATGAGCCTGGCGAACTTGCAGGAGTTCATTAATGCGAAGATTGAATTACAGGTCGAGCCGCTTTATATGCAGGATGAATATGATGTAGTAATGATGTGACAGCGTTTGGGTTTTTACGCGCCGCTTCAGATAAGCTAATCAGTTTTTCCGGTTGGCATGCAGTTGATTTAATTTCTTGTTGATATGCTTATCATTATTTCGATAGATGTCCGTCAGGGCATCTTCAATCTCTGTTGCCATGTAGATGGCTATTTCTATATTCCCGGCAACACTGTCTAACACTGGTTCAATGACTGATTCCATGGCGTCCTCTGTTGTTTATTATTTTCTCGGATTCGGTTTGAATCCGTGTGTTCTTCTTACATTTCAATATAGAAGCAGACCAAAATGAGTAAAGATTGTGCTGACCGGTGCGTTTTTTCGTCGGATCAACGGTATTACTAGCGATTTTAGTTATTATTAGTTAAATGTTACCTGCATAAACTAAATATGCTGAAGCCGCCTGGAGAATTGCATCAGAAATAATTAATTTATCAGAATATAATCAATAATCTGCCCAGGGTATTTGCGTGAATCAATGAACACCAAACAGGAAAAAAATCTGCTGTCCGCCATGTGGTCATGGTTCAGTATGACCTGCATTCATTGCGCGCGTCTCGCCTGGCATTTTGGTATTTTTCTGTTTGTTATCGCCGCGGTAGTCATTACGGTCTTTCGTTTCTGGCTGCCCGCCCTGGTAGACCGTAAGGCCGAAGTCGAGAATTTTTTAACAAAGCAGATAGGCCAGCCAGTAGTCATTGGTGAAATGGCTGCCGACTGGCGCGGTCTTTATCCTGCATTGCATGCACGCAAGCTGGCGCTGAAAGATTCCGATGGTGAGAATATCGTACAGCTCAGCCTCGATGAGCTCAGTCTCTATCTTGACATCATACCGTTGATACAGGGCAAGTTTGTATTCAGGGAGATAAACCTGAAAAGTCCAGTAGTTCATGTCAGCCGTTCTGCAGAAGGCGATATTTACATTGGAAAGTTTAAAGCTCCGCCACCTAAAGAAGGCAGGTTGGCACTATTTTTCCGGCAGGAAAAAGTCAGCATTACAGATGGTCGTTTTACCTGGCATGACCATTTACTGAATGAAAATGTATTTGCTGTATCCGGCATCAATTTTTCAATGGAAAACGTCGGCAAGCGGCACTTTCTTGAAGGGTCAGTTATGCTTCCAACAGTGTCAGAAGATGCCGTGTCGGTAAGTTTCGATATTCGTGGAAATATTCCGCAACTGCAGAGCTGGAATGGCAACATCAGCACTCAGCTTAGTGACATTGAGTTTTCACGATTACCGCGAATTCTCCACGAAAAGCTGGCAATTCCGAGCTTTTCCGGCAGGGCCTCTTTAAATGTTTCAACTCTATGGCAGGATGGTGTTGTGAAAACTGCAAACGGTCAGATGTCAGGTCGTGATCTGGTGTTTAGTACCGGTGATTTTGGCCTGCCAGTTGCTGTCAACAGTATTGAATCTGACATCAGCCTTCAGCACAAAGAAGACTCATGGTTGTTGTCGCTGGATAATCCATTGATAGGGATTGCTGGTGAGCCATGGCACGCGGGACGAATTAAAGCCTTCTATAGCGCTGAGGAATCTTCAGTGCATATCAGCAAAGTCAAACTGGCTGATCTGAGACCGGTGCTGGATGCCCTTACCAGCGAAAATAAAATTGTTCAGTTGGTGAAAGACCTGTATCCGTCAGGCAATGGCCACAATGCCAGTCTTGCTCTCTATGGCCCTCTCAACAAGCCAACAGATTTTCTCTACAAAATGTCAGTCAGTGACGGCACGATTAACGCATATAGTGTTTATCCAGCTGCAACAGGCCTGACTGCTGACATTAGTGTAAACAGGACAGGTGGCAGTGTTGTTGCAGAAGGACAGAACTCACTGATAATTCTCGATAAGGTTTACGAGCAGCCGCTGAAGATGGACGAGCTGCAGGCCAATGTGAGCTGGAACAAGGAAGAAGATTCCTGGAAAGTGGACGGTAAGAGAATCTGGCTGAAAAATGATGATGCTGAGGCCGTGGCAAAATTTATAGCTACTGTGCCATTTGAGCGAAGCCTGCCGCCACTGCTGAGACTCGATGTTGATCTCATTAATGGCAATTTGTCCGAGGCCGATCACTATTACCCGGTTCGCTTGATGAAGCCAGGAATAAGAAAATGGTTTGAAGATACTAATTTTCGTGGTCGACTCAATACGGCCAGGCTGATTTACGAAGGCACAGCTAAAGGTTTCCCGGTCAACGGCGCAAAAGATCTTGAGGTTACAGCGAATATCGAAGCCGGCAGTATGTTGTTTGCTACTGGCTGGCCACGCCTTACTGGTATAAATGCAGACCTCCTAATCGGCAAGAACGATCTGTGGGTCAACGGATCGGCGAGAGATTTATCTGGACAGGTAGTCGACAATAGCGCTGTTCACATATCACAGCTGGCAGAAGCTGGAAAGCAGAAAGTCAACGTCAGGACCGAGATGAAGGGTGAACTGGGCAACGTCATTAAATTTTTACAAACGGGCCCCCTGTTTAAAGATACCGCGGTACAGGAAATACGCCTTGCAGGCAAAGGGCATGGGGTACTTAAACTGGATGTTTCCATTCCTCTGGCAGACGCCAGTCGTACACAGGTCAACGGAGAATTCAAAACGGAAAATGCTGCATTACAGTTACCCGATGCTTCATGGATAACAAAGCTAAAAGGCAGCCTTGATTTTACAGAACGTTCTCTCTCATCAAGCAGCTTGCAGGGAAAAATGCGAGGCGGTCCTGTCGCACTAAGCATAAATACACTTAAGGAAGGGCAGCCACCGTTGGTAGAGGTGAAAGCAAAAGGTGTGGCACATGCCGAAAATATGGGGACATTAATCGGCGACTGGATAGCCGATGAACTAAAAGGCAAGGCTGCCTGGCAGGGTGATATGCGGTTCGAATCAGAGAAAGTCAGTTTGCATATAGAATCTGATCTTAAAGGTCTCGCTTCTTCCTTCCCCTACCCGCTATCTAAGCAAAGTATTGATAAATTACCATTGCAGCTTGATGTTAGCTTTTTGCCTGATGAGAAAATGAAACTTTCGTTTTTTATACCGTCATTTGCCAATGGGAAACTTTTTTTTAATCAGCAGAAACATGAAATGGCTCTAACAGGTGGTTGTATTCTAATTGGAATAACGAGAGCAGAGTGCAGTGAGAAGAAAGGGCTTGCTGTCACACTTGAGCAGTCAATGCTGGATCTTGATCCATGGGATAGTTTTATAAAAGAGCAGGAAGGTGATGGCGGCATACCGGAAGTTCTGACTCAAATGACTGCAAAAATCGGTAAGACATTTTACTCAGGTGTTGACCTGGCAGACATTGATGTCGGATTTGATCGACTGCAGGACGGAAGTTGGGCGGGTAGAGTTAATGGTGAGCGAATAAAGGGTGATATTGGCTTCAACTGGGATCGCACGTCAAAGTGGGTAAAAACACGATTGAGTCATGCCATTTGGAATGAAGCTGAAAAGGAACAGATGTCATCCACTTCATCCCAAAACCCAACAGAGTTCCCGGTGCTGGATGTAATCATCGACGACATGGTATTTCATGGTATGAAGCTGGGACGTCTCAGCCTGCAAGGGGAGCCAACACCTGGCAACTGGGAGCTGCAGTATCTAAATCTAGAACGTCCGGAAATGAAAGTGTCTGCGAAAGGGCGCTGGAGCGGACTCGGGCCAAATCAGGTATCGAGCTTCGGTGTGGATTTTACCAGTACAGATATGTTGACTACCTTGAAAGCACTGGATTTGAAGGTTGATTTTGAAAGTGAAAAGTTTCGCACCACGGGGAGTATTTCATGGCAGGGTGCTCCCTATGATTATCGACTGGAGATTCTTGACGGCAAGCTCGATATCCATTCGGATAAAGGGAGCTTATCAAGCGTAGAAGTCGGCGCAGGCAGGTTGCTTGGTGTGCTGAATGTAGAAAATCTGCGCCGCCGCCTGTTACTTGACTTCAGTGACCTGTCTGAAGAAGGATTCGCTTTTGACGAAATTGAGGCTGACATGTCAATCAAACAGGGTACGGCGATGATATCTAAATTCATTATGCCCGGTCCTTCAGCCACCATTAGGCTGGAAGGGGAGCTTGGCCTGGTAAAGCAGGATATTGATATCAAAATGTCTATATCCCCTGCAATTGGCGGTAACCTTGCTGTCGCCGGTTTCGTTCTCGGTGGACCTGCAGGCGGTGTGGTGACATACCTGGCATCAAAGGCGATACAGAAACAAATGGATAATAGAACCAATTATCAATACACAATAAGTGGTTTATGGAAAGATCCGGTCATTGATAAGATACAATCTACAGGGGCAACTGAGTAGATAGGGACTGCTTGTGAGCTATATTGAGTGGATGCTTCAGGTCGCCTCGAATACACTCCTTAGCTGATCGGAATGGAGTGATCGGAATTTTGAAGGAAGAAAAAAAGGAAACAGCTATGACACAAGTTGCAGCAATTCAAATGACATCCGGACCTGACGTTGCCGCCAATCTTTTCGAAGCGGGAAGGTTGATTACCCAGGCAGCAGAATCTGGCTCAAAACTCATTGTATTGCCTGAGAATTTTTACATGATGCCGATGAAAGATACGGACCGGTTGCATGAAGCAGAACAGATTGGCGACGGACATATACAAAATTTTCTTGCAGAGGCGGCTCGTCGGCATAAAGTTTGGCTAGTAGGGGGAACCGTTCCACTGACGACAGAAAACCCAGAAAAATGTCGTAGTGCCTGCCTGGTATTCAATAGTGAAGGTGAGCGTGTTGCACGGTATGACAAAATCCATTTATTTGATGTTGAACTAAATAATTCTGAGGCTTATACAGAGTCTGCCACCATAGAAGCCGGAGATAAGGTGGTGGTAGTTGACACACCGTTTGGTCGTATGGGACTGGCAATTTGTTATGACCTGCGTTTTCCTGAACTGTTTCGTCAACTATCGGATAAAGGAGCGCAAATCCTCGTCGTGCCGTCATCATTTACGGCATTAACCGGTAGTGTACATTGGGAAGTGCTGGTGCGGGCCCGTGCGATCGAGAACCAGGCTTATGTACTGGCAGCAGCACAGGGTGGTTTTCATGCGAATGGCCGGGAAACTTATGGTGATTCCATGATAGTCGACCCCTGGGGAAGGGTTTCCAATCGCCTCTCCAGAGGGCCGGGTGTTGTGCTGTCCGAAATTGATCTCGATCTGCTTGCAGGCATTCGAAAAAATCTCCCTTCGCTAAAGCATCGCCGCATGAAGTGTTGAAGTAAAGAAAGGTCAGGTTATTACGTAATTGAGTGACGCAAACTCTGCACTACGTGAAATCCATATCATTGACCCCATCTGTATATTTTTAACTTATTTCCTGTCTTCTTCTGTATAGACAGTCACGATCAAGGAAGCTTACATATGTCAGAAATCATGCAACAGGCGCGCCAGCGTCTGCTTGAGCCAACGGCACTAGGAGATCGGGAGCTCGAGAAGCTGATGTCGCAGCTAATGAGCAACCAGGTGGATTATGCCGATATCTATTTCCAGTACAGCCGCCACGAAAGCTGGAGCCTGGAAGAAGGCAAGGTCAAATCGGGCAGTCACAATATAGACCAGGGAGTTGGGATCCGCGCTATCAGTGGAGAGAAAACAGGCTTTGCCTATTCAGATGATCTGGTGTTGCCGGCTCTGGAGCAGGCAGCGACAACGGCAAAGGCTATTGCCAGCAGCGGCAGCGACAGGCAGGTTCCTGTCACTTTGAAGAGTGGTAGCAGCGAGGCACTGTACCCGGCCATTGATCCTGTCACAACCCTGGAAGACAAGGCCAAGATTGATCTGCTTGAAAGCGTTGAGGCTGAAGCGCGAAAGCAGGATGTACGGGTTTCCCAGGTGATGGCCAGCCTGTCCTCGGTGCAGGATATAGTGCTTATTGCTGCCAGTGACGGAACCCTGGCGGCCGACATCCGCCCACTGGTGCGCTTGAATGTCACTGTTATTGTTGACGACAATGGCAGCCGTGAGCAGGGTACTGCCGGCGGCGGAGGCCGTTTTGGATTGACTGTCTTTACTGATACAGACCAGGCACTGCAATATGCAAGGGATGCTGTACAGCAGGCCCTGATTAAACTGGAAGCCAAGGCACCGCCTGCAGGCATGATGCCTGTCGTTCTCGGTCACGGCTGGCCGGGTATTCTGCTGCATGAAGCTATAGGCCATGGCCTTGAAGGCGACTTTAATCGTAAGGGGACGTCGGCGTTTTCAGGACGGATAGGTGAAAGGGTGGCGTCCAGTCTATGCACAGTCGTCGATGATGCCACGATTGCAGGACGTCGGGGTTCATTGACCATCGATGATGAAGGCACAGCAGGCCAGAATACAGTGCTGATTGAGAATGGAATTCTCAAGGGGTACATGCAGGACAAGATGAATGCCCGGTTAATGGGGATGGCGGCGACCGGTAATGGACGGCGCGAATCCTATTCTCATTTACCTATGCCGCGCATGACAAATACTTATATGCTTGCAGGTGAATCCGATCCCGAAGAAATTATCGCTTCGGTGGAGAAAGGGCTGTATGCCGTTAATTTTGGCGGTGGCCAGGTGGATATCACTTCGGGAAAGTTTGTCTTTACGTCTTCCGAGGCATACATGATAGAAAATGGCAAAGTCACTTACCCGGTCAAAGGCGCCACACTGATCGGCAGTGGCCCCGAGGTGTTAACCCAGGTGTCAATGGTGGGTAATGACCTGGAACTCGATCATGGCGTTGGCGTTTGTGGCAAAGATGGGCAAAGTGTGCCGGTAGGCGTTGGCCAGCCAACACTGAAGATTGACGAACTGACAGTAGGAGGCACAGAAGTATGAGTGCCGGTAAAAATCTTCAACAGAGCATTCCATCCGAAGTTAATGAGATCGCTGCCCCATTGCAGGAGGTCATCGACCAGGCATTGCATGATGCGGTAAATCGGTGCGGTGCCAGCAGTGCTGAAGCGGATGCCAGTTTAACCCAGGGATCATCGCTGACAGTGCGCCTGGGCGAAATTGAGACCATCGAGCATAATCGCGACAAATCACTGTCACTCACTGTCTATTTCGATAAAAAAAGTGGTTCGGCCAGTACTTCAGACATGTCTGCCGAGGCGATAAGGAATACTGTCGATGCGGCATGCAGTATCGCCAGGTTTACTGCAGAAGATGATTGTGGTGGCCTCGCAGATGCTGATCAGATGGCGCAACAGCTACCGGACCTGGACCTCTGGCATCCATGGAATCCGGATACCGATACGGCAAGGGAGCTGGCGCTGGAATGCGAAGAAGTTGCCCGGGGTGCCGGTAGTGCCATCAGTAATTCTGAGGGCGCAACGGTAAGCAGTCACGAGGGTGTTGGCATTTATGCCAATACACACGGCTTCAGCGGTACCAGGTATGGTACCCGGCATTCTCTCAGCTGCTCAGTCATTGCCAGTGATGGCCAGGCTATGGAGCGCGATTACTGGTACACCGTTGCACGAGATCGTTCTGCATTACAGACTGCAGCAGAAGTTGGCAGGATCGCCGGACAACGGACACTCGACCGTCTCGGTTCTCGCAAAATAGCAACTTGCCAGACCCCCGTGATCTACGAGGCGCAGGTTGCCAGCAGTTTATTGACGCATTTGATTTCGGCAATTAGCGGTGGTGCACTCTACCGCAAGTCATCCTTCCTGCTGGATCATAAGGGAAAGAAGATTTTTCCTGACCATATCAACATTTCTGAACAACCCTATCTGCCAAAAGCACTCGGTTCAGCGGCCTTTGATAACGAAGGTGTAGCTACCAGGCAGAGGTCTATCATCGAAGATGGTGTTTTGATGGATTACGTGCTGAGCAGTTATTCCGCACGTAAGCTTGGCGTCCAGACGACAGGCAATGCAGGTGGAGTTCACAACCTGATGATTGAACATGGCAGCAGCGACCTGCCGGCCCTGATGAAACAGATGGGCACCGGCCTGCTGGTGACCGAACTGATTGGTTTCGGCATCAATAATGTGACCGGCGACTATTCCCGCGGCGCCGCCGGCTTCTGGGTGGAGAATGGCGAGATTCAATATCCAGTCAGCGAGATAACAGTCGCCGGCAATCTGCTCGATATTTTCCAGTCATTCGTCGAAGTTGGAAACGATCTCGATAACCGCGGCAATACGATTACAGGTTCCATACTGGTTGAGAAGATGACAGTAGCGGGGGAGTGAGTTGCAGGTTTCGCCCTCCCGGGCGAATGTTTATTACTTGTGTTGTGCTGGCGCACTGCCGTGTTTTTCGCCCTTTTTGGGCGAGTCACTTTTCTTTACTTGTCTAAAGAAAAGTAACCAAAAGAAATGACACCCGACATACTCGCCCTGCGGGTACCCTGTGATGCTCGAATGAGCCGGCGTGATGTGAAACTCGCTATCGCTCAGACAGTCACATCTCGAAATCTCCGGCTCATCCTGCGCTTCTCGGCGAGCCTGAAAGGGGGGGGCTAAGGTCAAAGACGAAGGACAAAGGACAAAGGACCAAAGACTAACAACCTAAGACAAACAACAAATAACTATCGCTTACGTCATTCCGGCATGGTTCTAGCCGTAATCCATTCTTTTAAAGATTCTGGATACCGGCCTGCGCCGATTTGACGGTTGTGATGTCGGGATGCTGTTCTTTTGTGTCAGGTGCTACTAAGAAGGTTTTGACTTTGATTTTGATCCTACATCCCTTTTGTGTTGTCGAGCACTGCAGGCTTAGAGCGGAATAGCGCGAGGACTGTCTGAGCGCAGCGAGTTCCGCAGTGCCCGTTCTAAGCTGAAGCGCACAGAGCAGCCGTAGGCCAACACGGTAGGGTGGCCTTTCTTTTGGTACCTTTTCTTTGGCCACTCAAAGAAAAGATACTCGCCCAAAAAGGGCGAAAAACACAGCTGTGCGCAAGCACAACCATTAAAATGAAAACCACTCAGCCAATCAGGGCGACACATCGAGCCGTGCGCCAGCACAAAAAAGAACCCTGATGCGCCACCACCCATTTCCATATATAATCAG
>Ga0316187_10004896_pt1 | contig 11602 bp, 10 predicted proteins | sample CroRivburrow1_MG_FD_204927 | JGI IMG/M metagenome (GOLD analysis project Ga0316187, IMG submission 204927) | Coastal sediment microbial communities from Maine, United States - Cross River worm burrow 1 | ecosystem: Environmental > Aquatic > Marine > Coastal > Sediment | place: USA: Maine...
CAATTGTGACGATTGGTTCAGACTATACCGGTCCCTGGAGCTGATTATCAAAAAGAGCAGTTGGGGCCAGTGATTTTTGGCTATTGCCAGTCTGAGATCAGTGCTTCGATAGTATTAGATGCTGAGTCCGAGAGATCTATGATCTGGAATCCCGTCCAGTAGCTACAGGTATCTCTTGTCCGCTGGCACCACAGACTTTCTACTCCAAACTCAATTGTATTAACACCCTGTATAGGGGTGGGTAGCGGCATTTGTAGTTGGAAGAGTGTGCCAGGTGCTGAAGGTGTTTGACCAATAAGCATTAGCCCGCCCATGCTGATGTTTGCCAGATAGCCAAGCGTATGACCTGCATTGATATCAATGATGGGGACGCTTTCGTTCGGGCGTTTTCTGATGGAGGATCTTTTATTCCGCATGGCGGATGCGCTCTTGTGATTAGTATTGTTAATTTGGCTGGATTCCATCTGTTAGTTTGAAGCAGGCTGTGCGGTAAGGGCTTGCTGTAATTTATCTTTAATCGCTCTAAAGGCCTGGCTAACAAAAGGAATCTGTGTTCGCCCCAATATGCGTGCTTTACCGCTGCAGAGATCCTGGACAAGGGCATTGGCAGACATGACCGTAGCCTGTATGCCATTATGATCAACAAACATGTATTTTTTAGTTGCAGGGCTATACCAGGAGAGCTTGATGCGCCGTTTACTGGTACGTCCGTTGATGAGATATTCAAACCAGGTTCCGCGTTTTACATTTTCAAGCTTTTGCAACATCTTAAGCTCTTCATCAGTAAAACTAAGTATTTGAGAGTCAATACCCAGTGAGTCCTTGGTGCTTTCGGGCGTGGCGGCCATCGCTGCCGTTGTGCGTTGTTCTTCAGCTTCTGTTAATTTGCCGGATAGTAGCTTGAATAGGGTGTCAACATCCCCCTGATGGTAGTCCCCCAGGGTAGATAGGCTATGTTCGATGTCGCTACGTAAGATATTCAGCTGTTTACTAAATTGCAGGCTCTCTTTTTCAGCGCTATCTGTGCCGACAAGTTCGAGTATGGTATCGATGATCTGGAGGGTTTCACGCCATATTTCAGAGTCTTTAAAATTAGGGTTGCGCAAAATAATCAGGATTAGTTTGTCTGTCCAGATGTGTTTTAAAAACTGCAGGACAATATCTGGTGTGCGAGGACAGGCCTCTGTACGATCCTTAATAGTTTGTACTGCCTGAGCCTTAGCGCTTTCAAATTTATCGCGTCCACGGGCTGCTTCTTGGGATCTCTTTTCAATAGCAGAGGCTTTTTGTTCGAGCTTGATTGCGTGTGTTTGTAGCTCGTTATATAAATCCTCAAATATCTGCATATTGTCTTCAAAATTAGCCAGGATAGAATCTATGATTTCACGTAGATGGGAATAGATTCCAACATTGAGATCCATTTCATCTATCCATTGACTGCCCACACGAACCATAAGATTTAATAGCTGCTGGGTTGGGTGCCCTTCCAATGTAAGTGTTTGTGCATCCAGTATGGCTGCTTTGAGGTAGGGGGTATGCAGGTGACAAAGTAGGGCTTTTGCTGCATTGGGTAACACAGGGTCGTCCAGTACCTGCTCAAACAGTAAGCCCACTAGCTCAATGGTGTTCATGTCAGCAGTTGGAATTCTGCGTCGATCAACCCCATCAAAGAGTTTGCTGCGCTCTTCTGTTAGTGTGTTGCGTAATCCTTCGATGAAAACCTGGTCAACCTGCAGCTTTGGAATGGTCGCTTGTTGTGAGCCATCTACTGGTTGAACAGGTGTGGTTATCGGTGAAATTGTTTTACTAATAGACGGCTGAATATTACTGATCTGTTTAAGTATAGTGCTTTTACTGGCCATCTCGATGGGGGCTGCATCAGAGGAAGGCGCTAAGGAGCCATAGCTTGGATCTTGTTGTCGGTGGCTAATGAGCAGTGAGCTTATTGAGTTTAATAATTCTGAACTTAGCGTTTCAGGCGCAGATTGTGCGTTACCCTCTTTGCTCTCTTTTTCGCCACTCTCTGGGAATGTTGAACTTCCCTTGCTTTCAGATCTAGGTGCAGCACTGCCATTATATGCCGGTGTATCAGGCTTTATGGATGTGTCAGTTTTTACCTGTTCGGTTGCAGGGTTTTTACTGATGATAGGCTTTAGATTGGGAAAGATGCCCGCTTCAATCAAGAGCTGATTGCTTTCATGATAGATGCTACCAATGCTCTTCATGACATATTTTTCAAAGAGCGCATACATGATGAGCGTGGTACGGCTGTCCATCTCAATTTTTGAGATAGCAGTTTTGAATGCATGCATGATGTGCATAGGACTGGCGGGCAGGTCCTGGTCAGCTAGTTTTGTACCGCCATGAATGAGAGCCATTCGTTGGGTATAGGCATATATCTCTTTGTAATAGAGGTTATTGGTTTTATAGGCGATCTTCTGTAAAGCAATCCCATCCTCAAGATCTGTTTTATCAACAAGTGACCACTGTGTGGCTTTAGGTGCTTTTGGCTTGATCTCTTCAGGCATTGAGGGGTGCTGTTTATGCAGAAAATTTGCATATCCCTTCGAGATCTCTTTTTGAAATGTCTGCTCAACAAGCGATCGCATGCCTCGAACATTCTGAGAGGCCTCAATAAAGAGGCTGCGGATGGCATTGCTCTCCGCTTTATCTGCAAATTCGAGCAGTGCCGGCTCAGCATGGTTGTACATTTCATTGAGAAGGGCGGAGAGTGTAATCAGCGCCAGATCTCTGCATTGCCCAGTGACTTGTTGGTATCTAAGGCTAGGTGACTGAATGTTTGGGTTTAGACTGTCCATGGCTTCTACAACTTAGGTATCAGGTTTGTGTTGTTATTATCAAACTGGGATGAAGCCCATTAAACAGGCTGGATAAGCAGCCTGGAGTTAGCATCTGAGTAAATGCTTGAAAGCATAATCATTTGCAGAATCTGGATGGTATTATGAGTATTCTCTGCTGGGGAGTAAAATAGTATTTAAGATCTTTCTTGGTATTTGCTGGGTCAATATATTGAAGTCATGTCTATTGTTGTTATTTATCAAGCTGTTATCGCGCCTTAGTTGTCGTATTGTTCAGAGGCTTGGATGGTTGGTTGGACACCTGTTTATATGGTTGCCCAGCCAGGAGAAGCGATGCGCGCGTATAAATATCAAGCTCTGTTTTCCTGATTTGACATACCAGGATAGGGAGAGGCTGCTCAAACAAAGCTTGATCGAAAATGTGACGACCATGCTTGAACTGCCGGGCTTCTGGTGCAGAGACCCAGATCATTCGCTGGTGAAGCTCGATGACCCAGATGGGCAGGAGATGCTGAACTCGCTCATGAAACAGGGCAAGGGCGTGATTGTTGCGGGCCCTCATCTGGGAAGTTGGGAGATTGTCGGGCTCTTTTTAGCGCAAATTGCCTCTGTGACAACGCTATATCGCCCGCCTCGCTATGATGCACTGGCTGATCTTATCGTTAAGGGGAGAGGGCAAACCGGCGCCAAGCTGGTTCCTACCGATGCCTCGGGTGTCAAGGCACTCTACAAGGCCTTACGGCAAGGTGAGATGGTTGCGATTTTGCCTGACCAGCAACCAAAATCTACCCGTGGGGCTGTATTTGCACCGTTTTTTGGGGAGCCTGCACTGACCATGGAGCTGGTTTCCAGGCTCTCTGCTAAAACGGGAGCCCCCGTAGTATTCTGCTTTGCTGAGCGTCTGCCACATGGAAAAGGGCACCGGATTCATTGGGTGCCAGCACCTAAAGGCATTGATGATGCAGACCCTGCTGTGGCAGCTGCAGCGTTGAATCAAGGGGTCGAAAACTGCATTCGTATCTGCCCAGCACAGTACCAATGGAGTTATAAACGCTTTAGGAAGCATCCTGACGGGATAACAAACCGTTATGCGACACTGCAATAGTACACGCAATTGATAGCTATATTTTGCTCTCGTTAGAGAAAAAATTGCTATTGAATTAAAGTCTTGCCGTGATGGCGTCGCTACCAATTCTATACTATAAGATTCTAATTCGGTTGGTGATATAGCGAATGGATTATCCAATAAGTAAAAAATGGGCTTTAGCCTGCATTAGCATGTTGCTATTGCTGCTCTTTAGTGCGCCACTGTTCGCAAAGAAAAAGCCTCCTCCTCAGCTGTCTGATGTCCGGGTCGTAATAGATATATCCGGCAGCATGAAGAAAAATGATCCACAGAATCTACGGCGCCCAGCGCTAAGGCTGCTGGTTGGTTTGCTGCCTTCTGGCAGCAGAGCAGGGGTTTGGACTTTTGGCCAGTATGTGAATATGCAGGTCCCACTTGGTCACGTAAATGATGTATGGAAAGCGCAAGCTCGTAAGCGAGCAGAGCAGATCCATTCCCGCGGTCTTTTTACCAATATTGAAGAGGCGCTGATTCGTGCTACAAAGGATTGGACAGGCGAACCTACGCGCTTTCGTAGAGATGTGGTTCTGCTCACTGACGGGATGGTGGATGTATCCAAAGATGCTGAAAAAAATGCGGCTTCACGCGAACGTGTTCTCTCTGAGATTCTGCCCCGGCTTAAACAGTTAGGCGCTCGTATACACACCATAGCTCTCTCAGAGCGTGCTGACCATGAATTGATGAGAGAGCTATCAACTGGAACAGATGGTTGGTATGAGCAGGTGAACTCGGCCGACCGTCTGCAACGTGTTTTTTTACGAATTTTTGAAGAGGTTGGCAAGCCTGATACCGTTCCGCTGAAGGGTAACAAGTTCAAGATAGATCGCAGTATTAAGGAAGCGACGCTATTGGTTTTTAGAAAAAGTGATGGTGCTAAACCTACAAAGATTATTTCACCAAGCGGAAAGGTGTTTGATATTAATAATGCGCCTAGATCAATCACCTGGCATGAGGATGAGGGGTACGACCTCCTTACCATGTCCAAGCCGGAGCCAGGAGAGTGGCGTATCCAGGCAGAGGTTGATCCAGATAATCGGGTGATGATTGTCACGGATCTTCGGATGCACTCCACTGATCTTGCCAGCCGGATATCGGTTGGTGAGCGCCTGCCTTTTATTATCCAGTTCAGTGACCATGGTAAAAAGATTACGCGAACTGATTTCTTGAAGATGGTGGAGATTAAAAGTGAGCATCAGATTGGGGATACATATAGTGAGCCACTACCTATACGCGATGATGGAAAGTATGGTGATAAAGAGGCTCTGGATGGCACCTTTAGCGCTATAGTCGGTGAGGGGTTGGAGCTGGGTAAGAGTGAAGTGGTAGTGGTTGCGGAAGGAAAAACCTTTCTGCGTGAACGACGCCAAGCTTTTGAGGTTATGCTTCCAGTACAGCTGAGTGTGAATAAAACGAGCCGGGATGGAAAAGAAGGTGTTGAGATTGTTCTGCAGCCAGATGAAAACCTTATTGATAGAGAGAGTCTGGCGCCTGGCGCCTGGCTCGAGGCGAGTGATGGCAAACGCGCAGGGATTATATTGATGCCCGATGGCACGGGTAGCTGGCAGGGCTGGGCGGATACCTCGGGTCTAACTGAGCAACAACAATTGCGTGTAAGAATTACAGCCACAAGTCTAAAAGGCAACTGGGTAGAGCTGAATCTTGATCCAGTAACCATTGAGGCTGGGCATGCTCCACCGCCTGTAATAGAAGCGCCTGAGCCGGAGGAAAAGCCAGAACCTCCCAAGCCCCCGAAAAAACCTGAGACACCAAAAGAGAGTGAAGAGCCAATGAGCCCGATGATGCAAAACATCCTGCTTTTTGGAGGGGGTAATTTGGTGATTATTATTTTGGGCGGTATTGGTTACTGGCTCTACAAAAGGCGTCAAGGGGGTGGTTCAGTCCAGCTTATTGAGGATGAAGAGATAGCTGATGGGGTAGAAAGTTAATGATTGAAGTTAACTCAGTGCTATTTATGGGGCTGTGGGAGCTAGTGCTGCTGCTGGTGGCAGCAGATGTGGTGATTATCACCCGGTTTGTTATAAGGCGTAGACGGGAAAAAGCCTCGATAGATAGGTTGGTTGCTTTGGTTAAGCAGGATGCTGAGCAGCGGGAACAGGAGACCCGTAAACTGCTTGAAAAAAAATATGGCTATAGTGATGAGACGCTGGAAAAAACCACCAAAAAAATCGTTCGTGAAGAAAAACGCATTTATCAAACCCTGGCCAATCTCTTTACCACGCGCGATAGCGTGGCTATGGAAAGCCTGAATATCAACTTTGAGGAAGCAGTTGAGCCATATCGGACGCTGGATATTTCCAAGGTGGTGGAAGCTGCTGATGCTGGTGGTGGGGTTGAGGATAACGGTGCAGAGGTGGAGCGTTTAAAAGGGTTGAATCAACAGCTCAATGAGGAGCTGAAAATCTCCATGAATACCATCGGCAGAATGCTGCATGAATATTCAAGTATGTCTGGTGAAGCAGGTGCGGATAAACATGATCAAGATGGTGTTGCAGAGCCACTTATCGAGGAGCAGAGTTTAGAGGATTCATCCCAAGTAGCAATTGAAGAGAATGAGGTGGCCGTAGCTGATGATATGGTTTCCTCAGTTGAAGCTGTTTCACAGGAAATGGATGAAGCTGCGGCAGTTATTCTGGATGAAAAAGAGGCTGTAGAAGGGCCAGATATTGATAGTGCAACGTTGGTTGGCATGTTTCAAGAGGATGACCAGGATGATGAGATAGCTGCATCGCCAATAAATATGGATGCTACTGAAACGCCCGCAGGGGAAGAAAACCAGAGTCCCGAACCGGAACTGGCTGAGGCTTCGGAAAAGAATGAACCAGTCGAAGATATACTGGCGCAAGAGATAGATGAGGTGCTGGAGAGCCATGAGGCTGCTTTAACAGATGTTGAGGCGGAAGAGGGAGGCGATGAGGTAACAGACCCGGCAGAAGATCTGCTTGCCCAGGCGATCAATGAAACACTTGAAAGTCATGAAACACCCCTGCCGGATCTTAAGGAGGAGGAGATAGAGGATGAGGGGGAAGCCGTATTGGATTCAGCAGAGGCGCTGCTTGCACAGACGATGGGTGAAACAGTAGAAAGCCGTGAAACGCCTCCGCCGGAGCTTAAAGAGGGAGAGACAGATTCTAAGGAGGAGGTGGCTTCAGATCCAGCTGAGGCGCTACTTGCACAAGCAATCAATGAAACACTTGAAAGTCATGAAACAGCATTGCCTGATTTTGTCGAAGAAGAGGTCGTGGAAGAAGAGGATGCTGAAAAACAACTCTCTGATGAGATATCAGAGACATTGAATAGTCATTCGGAAGAGATGTCTGATGATGATATCGATAGTCTCCTGCAGAGTGCCATCGCAGATGTGCAAGAGAAATAGTTTGAGTCTTCTGTAGCCTTGATCCATAGTTGCATATCTGTAGCATTTTCCATCTAATCCACAACTGTTCAGGCATTATTGCCTGCCTCTGAAATTCCCCCTATGTGCAGTGTTATGACTGAAAACAGACCCCCAGTGTTATCGCTCCCACAAGCATTTGGAGCTATAGGTGCGAGTGGAGTGATCCGAAGCTGTCCAGAGGATTTCTTTGTTGAAGAGATTCCCCCCTGTGAGCCTGATGGTGAGGGTGAGCATGTTCTGCTAAAGATCGAAAAGCGTGGTGATAATACCGAATGGGTTGCCCGGCAGCTGGCGCGTTTTGCAGATGTACCCATGCGGGATGTAAGTTATGCCGGCCTCAAAGACCGCCATGCGGTAACCCAGCAGTGGTTTTCTATCCGATTGGCGGGTAAGCCCGAACCTGATTGGCAGGTGTTGACCACTGAAAATCTCAAGATTCTGGACTCTGCCCGGCACCGGCGAAAACTGCGCAGGGGGGCTTTACGTGGCAATCGCTTTGTCATCCGAGTACGTGAGTTGAAGGGAGATAGGGGGCAGTTGGAATCTCAACTCCGCCAGATACAGCAACAGGGAATTCCCAACTACTTTGGTGAACAGCGCTTTGGCCACAATGGTGATAACCTGAAGAGCGCACAGTTGCTGTTCAGTGGTGATTTGGGGCGAGTGAGCCGTCAGCGCCGGGGGCTCTATATCTCGGCTGCACGCTCACTGCTGTTTAATCAAGTGCTGGCGAAACGTGTTGAGCTGGGAAATTGGAATCAGATTCTATTGGGTGAACGGGTGGCATTGCAGGGTAGCAGAAGCAGTTTTCATGCAGAGGTGGTAGACGCAGAATTGCAAACTCGCCTAGATGAAATGGATATTCACCCGACAGGCCCGTTATGGGGCAGGGGTGAGAGTGGTGTGACCACGCAGGCTGCTGGTATTGAGTTAGAGGTACTGGCTGATTTTGCAGATTGGCAGTTGGGTCTGGAGCATTGCGGCGCAGAGATGGAGCGCCGGGCGTTAAGGGCACCGGTGCAGGAGATGACATGGGAGTTAACGTCAGACCAGATGGTGGTTGGTTTTACACTGCCCAAAGGGAGTTATGCCACGGTGCTGTTGCGTGAGTGTCTGGATTACGCGGTGGCCTAAAATTCTTCCTGCTTTTTTCGGGACAACAACACATAGGTTGCACCCGCCCCTCCATCAAAATAGGCTGCGGAGCAGAAAGCCAGCACGTAGGGGAGTTGTCTCAACCACTGATTGGTCTTCTGTTTAAGTACCGGTTGTTGATCGGCGGACTCGCGCCCCTTCCCGTGAATAATCAGTACGCAACGCAGCCCTCTTTGTTGGGCTTGTTTGAGAAAACGGATAAAGACTGGTTGAGCCTGCTTGACTCGTAGACCATGTAGATCAAGGCTGTCGGTAGGTGGAATACGTCCTTTTTGCAGGTCTCTAACGACTTTTTTCTGTAACCCGGCCTTTACAAACAGAAGCTCTTCAGGTGTCTCAATCTCCATATCTGCAAGAGGGGGCGAGGCTGATTTGAGCTTTGCTTCGGATTCCGGTGGCAAGGGTTCGGGGCGTCGGGCCTTGCGAAAAGGCGGTGCTTTATCCTGCTGCAGTGGCTCAATTCCCTGGACCGCTTCCTGAAATAGCGCCGAGTCATCATGATCTGCAGTTTTGGGGCTTTTCTTGTCTGACATAGTGGGGATTATAGCAATCGGTAGGGTGTTTATGGGTCGTGTGTCAGGCCTATTTTTCCAGTACAATTAGGAGCTTAATTATCCAAAATTAAAGGAAGCCCTGGCTGCTGTTGGCAATTTAACCCATGAGAATCCTGTTAAGTAATGATGATGGCTATCAAGCCCCCGGCCTGAAGGCGCTCGCAGAAGGCTTGGCGGCTATTGCAACCATTACCGTCGTGGCTCCAGAGCGTAATCGCAGTGGAGCCAGCAATTCACTCACCCTGGAGCGCCCGCTACGCGCCAACACGATGGAGAATGGCTTTGTTAGTGTGGATGGCACACCAACAGATTGTGTCCACCTGGCCATTACGGGGCTGTTGAAGGGGGAGCCGGATATGGTCGTGGCAGGCATTAATGATGGTGCAAACATGGGAGATGATGTGCTCTATTCCGGTACCGTAGCTGCTGCTACTGAAGGGCGCTTTCTTGGTTTTCCGGCCATTGCCGTCTCCATGGCATCACATGCGCCAAAGCATTTTGATACAGGTGCCCGCGTGGCGAGAGAGATGGTTGAGCGGATACGACAGCACCCTCTCAGTGCAGATACCATTATAAATGTGAATGTACCCGATTTGCCTTATGGTGAGCTCAAGGGCTACCAGGCTACGCGTCTTGGGCACAGGCATAAAGCAGAGCCCGTGGTTAAGGGTTCTGACCCAAGAGGTCGTACTATCTACTGGGTTGGTCCGGCGGGTGCTGAGCAGGATGCTGGGCCAGGAACAGACTTTTATGCGGTTCGCGAGGGGTATGTGTCGGTAACGCCCTTGAAAATAGATCTCACACGACATGAGCTCTTGCCAGAGATGCAAGATTGGCTGGATAGACCGCAGGTTTAGCAGGGTATGGTCAATAAAGAGCTTCTTGGTGTTGGCATGACATCGCGGCGTACGCGGGATCGCTTGGTGAAGCGTCTCGCTGATGAGGGTATAACCAATCGGCAGGTCCTAGATGCTGTGCGCAATACACCTCGCCATATCTTTGTAGAAGAGGCATTGGCCAGCCGCGCCTATGAAGACACCGCATTGCCAATTGGTCTTGGGCAGACTATTTCCCAGCCCTATATTGTGGCTCGAATGACTGAGGTTTTGCTTGCTGGTGGTCCTTTAGATACCGTATTGGAAGTGGGCACAGGCTCTGGATACCAGACGGCGATTCTCTCGTCTTTGGTAAAACGTATTTATAGCGTAGAGCGCATTGAGCCCTTCATTAAGCAAGCACGTTCTCGTTTTCAAGAGCTTCGACTGCGAAATATTCGACTCAATCACTGTGATGGCGGCATGGGGCTACCCCAATATGCCCCTTTTGACGGAATTATTGTTACCGCAGCCCCAGAGGGGATCCCGCTGGCATTGGTTGAGCAGCTGGCTATAGGTGGACGAATGGTGCTGCCTATTGGGGTAGATGATGAGCAGGTGTTGGTGTTGGTTATTCGTACTGAAGAGGGGTATGAGAAAGAGATGCTTGAGAGGGTAATGTTTGTGCCTTTGTTGGGAGGGACCCGTTAGTGCAGTTATTTTCTCCGCTCTATAACCGGGCCATGCAGTGGGCTCGTCACCGGCATGCTCAAAGATATCTCATGGGGTTGAGTTTTGCTGAATCCTCTTTTTTCCCCATTCCACCGGATGTGATGCTGGCGCCCATGTCGCTGGCCAATCCTGCACGTGCGGCGTGGTTTGCAAGCGTAACCACTATTGCCTCTGTATTGGGTGGTTTGTTGGGCTATCTGATTGGCCTGCTTGCCTTTGATATGGTGGAGCCCATATTACACAGTGCAGGGTACTATCCAAAGTATCTGCAAGCCAAAACGTGGTTTGATGAGTGGGGATTTTGGGCTGTATTTTTGGCTGGGTTTTCTCCTATACCCTATAAGGTGTTTACGATCACAGCTGGGGTCATCTCTATGGCGTTAGCGCCATTTATTATTGCATCACTAATCGGTCGTGGAGGACGCTTCTTTTTAGTGGCTATATTAATGGCGTGGGGAGGTGAGCGAATGGAGAAGATGCTGCAAAAATATATAGACCGCCTTGGCTGGTTGATTGTTGCGCTGGTCATTGTGGCTATCGTGGTAATTAAGCACTGAGCCTAGGGATGTGGTGATTGGATGAAGTCGCTACCGATACCTGCACCCATATTATGGTTTCGGTTATTAGTTGTAGTCAGTACCGTATGTATGCTCAGTGCCTGTGGAACCCCTGGTGGGGCTCCCGTTGTAAATCGAGGCCATGCACCATCAAAGTCATTTGATCGTGCTAGTCACTACAGAGTCAAACCTGGTGATACGCTCTATGCAATAGCCTGGAAGGTGGGTGTTGATTATAAAAAGCTCTCAGAGTGGAATCAGATTCGGTATCCGTATACTATCTATCCAGGTCAGCGTTTACGCTTGAATTCAGCGAAAGTTTCAACGCAAAAAAACGCTAGTACAAGCTTAAAAAGTGGTAAATCTTTAAATCAAAGAAAAACATCGACTGCGTCACAAAAACCAAAGAAGATCCGAACAAAGCCTTTA
>Ga0316187_10004900_pt1 | contig 11599 bp, 9 predicted proteins | sample CroRivburrow1_MG_FD_204927 | JGI IMG/M metagenome (GOLD analysis project Ga0316187, IMG submission 204927) | Coastal sediment microbial communities from Maine, United States - Cross River worm burrow 1 | ecosystem: Environmental > Aquatic > Marine > Coastal > Sediment | place: USA: Maine...
CAGCCCGCCAAACGTGTTCAATAGCATCTGACGTTTACGCACGCCAATGCCCGGGATTTCCTCGAGACGCGAGCGCCGTCGAGCCTTGGCGCGTGCCTGGCGGTGCCCGGTGATGGCGAAGCGATGCGCTTCGTCGCGGATCTGCTGGATCAACAATAACGCCGGCGAATCCAGCGGAAAATTCAACGCCGCCATTTCTTCATCGATGATGTCTTCGTAACCGGCGCGCCGCTCGGCGCCCTTGGCGACCCCGAACACGCGCAGTTGTGGCTTGATGGTCGGAATATTGAGCCCTTCGAGCACTTCCAGCGCGATTCCCAGCTGCCCCTTGCCGCCATCGATCAGAATCATATCGGGCAGCTGTTCGGGCATGGCCTGGCGTTTTTCATAACGGCGCTGCAGTACCTGGCGCATCGCCGCGTAATCGTCACCGGGCTCGATATCCTTGATGTTGTAGCGCCGGTACTCGCTCTTGATTGCACCTTCACGGCCGAACACCACGCAGGAGGCCTTGGTTGCCTCGCCCATGGTATGGCTGATATCAAAGCACTCGATGCGCTCGGGCGGATTTTCGAGATGCAGTATTTCGACCAGGTTTTGCAGGCGTTTGCTCAGCAGACTCGCCGACAGCAGGTAACTGTCCAGTGCCTGCCTGGCGTTGACAATCGCACTTTCGAGCGCATGGCGACGCTTGTCGCGCACGCGGTGGGTGATGCGAATACGCGCGGGATTGAGTTGATTCAGCGACTCGGTCAGCACCGCCAGGTTCTCGAGGTCGTGGCTGACGATGATTTCACCCGGTGCCGGGTGATTGGAGTAGTGCTGCATGATGAAGCTTTCGATCAGGCTGGGCGCATCGGTATCGAGTTTGGCGCGATTATAAAACGGCTTGTTACCGAGCGAGGTGCCATTGCGAATCATGAATAGCTGGATGCAACTGAAATCATCGCGCAGCTCGCAGGCAATGATGTCGATATCACCGTGAAAATCGGTGACAAACTGCTTTTCGGTGATGCGGCGCAGGGTGTCGATACGGTCGCGCACCTGTGCGGCCTGTTCATAGTCCAGCGCCTCGGCATGGTGCTCCATCAGCTCGATCTGCTGGTCGATTAGCGCACTGCTCTGCCCCTCCAGAAACAATTGCGCCTGCTCGATCTGGCGCTGATAACTCGCCTTGTCGGTATGGCCGACGCAAGGGCCGGTGCAACGCTTGATTTGGTATTGCAGGCAGGCTCGAGTACGGTTGGACAGCGCCGAATCCTCGCAGTTGCGCAGTTGAAACAGGCGTTGCACGTGGTTGATGGTATAGCGTACCGAGCCTGCACTTGGAAAGGGTCCGTAAAACGTGCCTTTACGCTTGTCGGGCTTGCCACGAAACACGGTCAGGCGTGGGAAGTCGTGGTTACTCAGACAGATATAGGGGTAACTCTTGTCGTCACGAAACAGGATGTTGTAGCGCGGGTTGAGATTTTTTATCAAATCGTTTTCCAGCAACAACGCTTCGCTCTCGGTACGCGTGTTGATGACTTCGATACGCTTGATGTTGTTGACCAGCGACAGGATGCGGGTCGACAGGCCGGTCTGGCGAAAATAGCTCGCCAGGCGTTTTTTCAGGTTTTTCGCCTTGCCGACGTAGATGACCTTGTCGTTACGGTCGATCATGCGATACACCCCGGGAAGTCCGTTCACGTGCGCCAGAAATTCCTTGTGATCGAATTTGTCCGTCTGGGGAACAGCTTTACTCATCAAAGCGCCTCACGGATTTTTTCGAGGACCCGCTCGAAGCACGCGGCGGTGAGTTTGCCGGTATGCAGGTTGTAGCGACTCGGATGATACGAACTGAAAAGCCTGCGGCCATCCTGCAGCAGGTAATGCGCTGCATGCGCAAACGGATAGTCGGCCTGGCGCAGTTCCAGCGCCTTGATCACCGCGCGATGCGCGATACCGCCCAGCGCGAGCACCGCGCCAGCGGATGGCACCCCCTTGATTTCGCCGCGCAGGAAGGTATTGCAGGTGTTCACTTCGTCGGGGTCCGGATGGTTCTGCGGCGGCAGGCACTTGACCGCGTTGGTCACGCGACAATCGATGAGTTGCATGCCGTCGCTGAGCGAGCGGGATTGTGGCTGGCTGGCGAATCCATAAGCGAACAGCGAGGCGAATAACAGGTCGCCCGAGGCATCGCCGGTAAAGGGCCGGCCACTGGCATTGGCGCCGTGCAGTCCGGGTGCGAGGCCGACGATGAGCAGTTTCGCGCTGCTGTTTCCCATCGCCACAACGGGTGCACAGTGATAGTCGGGATATTGTATCTTTACCTTTTCACGATACGCCGCGAGCCGGGGGCACAGTTGGCAGTCTTGCGGAGGGGTCACAGCTATCTATTCCGCACTACTGAACTCAACCATCCCCTGCTCCACTGCTATCTTGACCAGGTCCACCTCGTTCTGTGCGCCCAGTTTTTCCAGCAGGCGCAGGCGATAGGTGCTGACGGTTTTTGGACTCAGGCACAGCTTTTCTGAGATTGCGGCATTGGTCAGGCCGTGGGAGATCATCAGCATCACCTGGAATTCGCGCCGTGACAGCCGATCGATCGGATTGTTCTGGTTGCCCGGCAACAGGGACAGCGCCAGTTGCTGGGCAATGCTGGGCGCAATGTAGGCGCCACCGTTGTATACCTGTTTGATGGCGAGCAGCATGTCGTCGACGCCACATTCCTTGGTCAGGTAGCCGCGCGCGCCGATTTCGAGCAGGCGTTTGGGGAAAGTTTGCTCGTTGTGGACGGTCAGCACGATAATCTTCTGCCCGGGATCACGCTGCAGAATTCGTCGACAGGCTTCGACTCCGCCGATCCCGGGCATGCTGACGTCCATCAGTATCACGTCGGGATTGAGCTGTTGCGCGAGGGTGACCCCGTCTTCGCCACAGTTTGCCTCGCCAACGACGCGAATCTGACCGCTGTCTTCCAGCAGGCGTCGAATGCCGGTTCGCACCAGCACATGATCGTCGGTGAGCAATACGTCTATCATGGGTTCAACCTGTTCAGCAGGCGGGTGGCGACAGTGCAAGGATCATAGCACACTATCCTACTGCATGTAGGCCAGGACTCGTAGGCTAGTGGACCGATTGGGACAACCGGCAGGCTAAAAGCGAACCAGAATCGATCCCCAGGTAAATCCGCCACCGAAAGCTTCCAGCAGCAATAGTTCACCGCGCTGGATGCGCCCATCACGCACCGCGACGTCGAGCGCCAGCGGCACCGAGGCCGCCGAGGTGTTGCCGTGTTTGTTGACAGTTACCACGACCCGCTCCATCGACATCTTCAGCTTGCGCGCGGTCGCGGTGATGATGCGGATGTTAGCCTGGTGTGGCACCAGCCAGTCGATGTCGGATTTTTTCATCTGGTTGGCGGCCAGGGTTTCATCGACGATGCGCCCGAGCGTATTGACCGCCATTTTGAAGACTTCGTTACCGCGCATTTCGACAAAGGCCTTGCCGGCCTTGACCTGGTCAAAACCGTCTCCGACACCGTGCGGTACCCACAGCAGATTTTCGTATTTGCCGTCGGCATGGATGTGGCTGGAGAGAATGCCGGTTTCATCGTCGGCCTGCAGGATTACCGCACCGGCACCGTCACCAAACAGCACACAGGTGCCGCGGTCCTGCCAGTTCAGAATGCGCGAAAACACCTCGGCGCCAACCACCAGCGCGGTGCGTGCGCTGCCGGTCTTGATGAATTTTTCCGCGACTGCGAGTGCGTAGATGAAGCCGGTGCAAACCGCCTGGATATCAAATGCCGGGCAACCGTGAATATCTAGCCTGGCCTGTAATATACAGGCGGAACTCGGGAAGATTTTATCCGGGGTCGAAGTCGCAAAAATGATCAGGTCGATGTCGGCGGGGTCGATACCAGCCGCTTCGATAGCACTGCGCGATGCCTGCTCCGCCAGGTCGACGGTAGTTTCGTCGTCGGCGGCAATGTGGCGCTGCTCGATCCCGGTTCTTTCGCGGATCCACTGATCCGAGGTTTCGACTATTTTTTCCAGGTCATGATTGGTCATGACATTCTTTGGCAGGTAACCGCCGGTGCCGATTATTCGGGCATAGCTCACGTTACTGCTTCCTCTGCCTGTTTGAAATGACTTTCGATTACGCTGGATATTCGCTGCGGCACATCCTTTTCAATTTCGATGCTGGCGATGCGAATCGCGTTGAGAAACGAACTGGTGTTGGCGCTTCCATGGCTCTTGACGACGATGCCGTTCAACCCGAGCAACGTGGCGCCGTTGTAGCGGCCGGGATCGAGCTTGCGGCGCACCGCCGACAGCACCGGCATCGCGACCACCGCGGCAAGCCTGGTGCGCCAGTTACGCTTGAACTCGGATTGCAGCACGTGGCTCACCAGTGCCGCGAGGCCTTCACCGGTTTTCAGCGATACGTTGCCGACGAAACCATCGGTAACAATGACATCAACCGTGCCTTTATAAATATCGTCACCTTCGACAAAACCATGGTAGTTCAGGCCACTCTCGGCGATTAGCTGGCTGGCACGCTTGATCGACTCACTGCCCTTGACGGCTTCTGAACCAACGTTCAGCAAACCGATACTGGGGTTTTTTATGCCTTCCACCGAACGCGCCAGCACCGAGCCCATCACGGCGAATTCAAGCAGGATCTCGGGTTCACATTCGAGATTGGCGCCGAGATCGAGCATGTGGGTATGGCCCTTGATACCGGGCAAGGCGGTGCAGATCGCCGGTCGACTGATGCCTTTAATGGTTTTTAGCACGAATTTACTGGTGGCCATCAGCGCACCCGTATTGCCGGCGCTGACGCAGGCCTGCACCGATCCATCGTCTACCAGGTTAATCGCCACGCGCATCGACGAATCCTTTTTCTTCTTCAGCGCAACGACTGGCATTTCGTCCATCGCGACGATTTCCGAAGCGTGATGAATGCGGATGCGCGGATTGTCGCTCAGTCCATGATTTTCGATTTCAACCTGCAGCTGCTGCTGATCGCCGACCAGCACCAGTTCGAGACCGGGAAATTCGTCCAACGCAAGCTTTGCCGCGCCCACAGTCACCGGGGCTCCATGGTCACCTCCCATGGCGTCGAGCGCGATTATTTGTTTTCCCATTCAGGCTGTATCCGAAATAAATACGGGCGGTAAATTCCGCCCGTAATCAACTGATACTGCAGTTCGGTCTACTCGTCGTCGTCTTCGACGACTTTATCCGCGATTACCTTGCGGCCTTTGTAATAACCATCTGCGCTGAGGTGGTGACGAATATGGGTTTCACCGGTGGTCGGCTCGACCGACAAGGTGGCAGTTCCCAGGGCGTCATGGGAACGTCTCATGCCCCTTCTCGATGGGGTTTTACGACTTTTCTGAACAGCCATGTTTATCTCCAGTTAGCTTAATCTGTCGTTTTCAGTTGCTGTAAAACTGCAAACGGATTTTCTTTCACGGGGGTTTCGGCCGATAACTCCGAAGCCCGCCAGTTTTCGTTGCATGCGGTATCTTCATGCATTGCGACCAATGGTAGCGCGAGGATCAGTTCATCTTCGACAACCTCTACGATATCGATATATCCATCGTCACTATATACGGTGTCTTCGCTACTGTGACTGAGCAACTCATCGCTCGCGTCAATCAGCAACCTGAAGTTCACATCCAGTGGTAACTCCAACGGCTTGAGGCAGCGTTGACATTCCAGTTCCAGACTGGTCTGCAATCGTCCTGCCAGCATGGGTACGTCGAACTCACTGCGCAAAAATTCAAAGTTAACAGCAATAGTCCGCCCATCCACGCCAGCATCGTCGAGTTGCAACAACTCGCCGAGGCGCTTCAGTTCGGATAACGCTATTTCACCCTCGAAACAGCCTTTCTGGGCCACTTCCTTTTGAACCTGGTAACTCTTACGCATCTTGTCCCGCATAAGGCGGCGATTTTACATGCTTGTGGATAACAATGTCTATTCAATTCGCCGCTAAAATAACTGTCATTAGGTATTCTTTCGACGCTTGTAATATACTGCGCGACCGCTGCCCGACCCACTCGGACCAGGCAGATAAATTTGACCGTAACGCCTGGAACACAGCTTAGTGCAAACAAAACTCATACTTGCCAGCAGTTCGCCCTTTCGCCAGCAACTGCTGGACCGCCTGCAGCTGAAATTTGACTGTCTCGCGCCCGAGGTGGATGAATCGATCCTGGCCGACGAGGATGCAATCCAGTACGTGCGCCGACTGGCCGAGGCAAAGGCGCGGGTCATTGCGTTGCAGCACCCCGACGCCATCGTCATCGGCTCGGATCAATGCGCCCTGCGCGACGGCCAGATCCTCGGCAAACCCGGTAATCATGACAATGCCCTGGTGCAGTTGCGCAAGGCACAGGGAAAGCGCGTGGTGTTCCACACCGCGGTCTGTGTATTACAGCATTCAAGTGGCTTCCGCGCCGTCGAAGAGGTGCCATTCGAGGTGGAATTCCGCCAACTGAGCGACGCTCAACTGGAACATTACCTGCGCGTCGAGGAACCTTACCAGTGCGCGGGCAGCTTCAAGGCCGAGGGCTACGGTTCATGCCTTTTCAAACGCATGCGTGGTGACGACCCAAGCGCGCTGATCGGCCTGCCGCTATTCAAGCTGGTCGAGATGCTTGAAGCGGCAGGCATGGAAATCGTATAACCCTGCGACAGGCGGCAGCGGGTTAGTGAAGGCCCGGTGTAACAAAAAGGCTTTCGCTGATACTGTGCCCGACGCTGGCGCCTATGCGGTCAGCGATGCGCTCCAGCAAGCCCGAGTGGGGCGTAAAATCGACAATATCCTCGGCACCGAGTTCGCGTGCAACACTGCTGGTACTGCCATAAGCATCGACCAGGCCAAGATTCATGGCCGTTTCCCCACTCCATATCAGGCCACTGAAAATACCTTCCGATTCCTGCAGGCGCTCACCGCGTCCATCACGCACGGCCTTGATGAAATGTTGGTGAACTTCATTCAGCATGGTCTGCAGGTGGGCTTTTTGCTCCGCCTGTTCAGGTAGAAATGGATCGAACAGGCCCTTGTTTTTTCCAGCCGTCAGCAACCGCCTTTCGACACCGATTTTTTCCATCAGGTCGACAAAGCCGAAGGCATCCATGCGCACCCCGATGGAACCGACAAGACTGGAAGGATTGACGTAGATGCGGTCGGCAGCGGCAGCGACAAAATACCCCCCGGAAGCCGCGATATCGACAACTACCGCGTACAGTGGTATCGAATCGTGTTTTTGCTTGAGGCGAACTATTTCATCGTAGATGTAGGCCGCCTGGACCGGTGAACCGCCGGGTGAGTTGATTTCGAGGACGATCGCTGCCGTGTCCTCATGCTCGAAAGCAGCTTGCAGCCCGGCAATAACAGTTGCCGCACCACCCTCTTCATCGCTGGCGATGACACCGGACAACTTGACCACGGCGGTATGCATCTCTCCGTCCGGTTCACCGCCGACGGTCAAACTACCCTCGCTTTTGACAAACAGCATGGTGGTTGTGACGGTCAGGTAAACAAAGAAAAAGATAACGAAACCGATGCGCCAGCGCCTGGCCCGGGTCTGCTCGCGCAAGGCGGCGAATACCAGTCGATCGACCACGCTCTGGTTCGGTGAATTACTTCCGGCCGCGGAGTGATCGTCGTTACTTTGCATATCAGTCATCATGTGTCCTGTATCGAAGTGTGTCCTGTACCAAAAAATCCCGTCTGCCGGGTTCGCTAACTGTCATTGCTTCCGGTTCCATCCATCAAACTGTCGAATTGCGCCGGTAGCGGCGCGTTTATAACAACCAGGGGAGTATAGTCACTTTGCGGCAATTCGAGGCTGGCCGCGTGCAGCATCAGGCGTTTTATTTTTCGCTGGCGCATGGTCCGGTTGAAATCGGCATCGCCATACTTGTCGTCCCCGGCGATCTCGTGTCCCTCGGCCTGGCAATGAACCCGGATTTGATGCGTCCGTCCGCTGATAAGTTCCACGCGAATAATGCTGAACCGGCTTCCTGCCTGCAGCAATTCCACCCGGCTATGCGCCGGCTTGCCCGCTGAATCGACGCGCATACGTCGCTCGCCATTGGGTAGATTTGTCTTTTGCAGAGCATGCTTGATATCGGTTAACTCGCGCGGCCAACTGCCCTTGACCACGGCATAGTAGTATTTGCGCAGGCTTCTATTCTGCAGCATTGCCTGCAGCGCCAGTAACGATTGCCGGTGCCGGGCGAACAGCAGGCAGCCACTGGTATCGCGATCGAGTCGATGTACCAGCTCGATGTCCTCGTCAGCACGCAGTAACCGCATCGCGTCGATGACGCCATAATCGATACCGGAACCCGAATGCACGGCAAGCCCGGCCGGTTTATTGAGTATCAGGATATGCTCATTCTCGTAAATGATCGCCTCGCTGAGCTCAGCCAGCAGGCGTTTGGACGGCTGCAGGCTGTCACGCTTTGCGGAGTCGATGTGTAACGGTGGGATTCTGACCTGGTCCCCTACTTGCAGCTTGTAATCCGGTTTGCAACGTTTTTTGTTGACGCGTACCTCGCCCTTCCTGATGATGCGGTAGATACGAGTGCGCGGAACGCTGCCGAATTGCTTGAACAGGAAATTGTCGAGCCGCTGATTTAGCTGAGCAGCCGATATTTCGATCATGCTGACCGCGGATTTCTGGGGCTTATTTAAATTCAATGTATGGCTGTGGGAAAAAACTGTGATATATTCGACGCCGTAGCATTGTACTGCCTCATTCAGGCAAAACACTACCAAAACAGTTTTTTAAACAGGAAGCACACCGTCAACGCGGCTGTTTCCCTGATGAATTAGTCCAGGCAGGCGGTGTATTGCGCCTGAGTAACGGACTTCAAGTAACACACAGGCCCATGTACTGCCTCATACACAGTTTTGTTCTGATTAACAAATTACTTCTCGCATGCGAATCACGGGGATTCGTCAACTCTGGGTTAATGCCCGGGCTTGAACCGCAGGAAGGCGTTGTCATTGAGCAAGCGAACCGCAGTTCTCGGCCGTTCAAGCAGGACAACTATCCTAATGAAACGTATTTTAATCAATGCTACTCAAAGCGAAGAGCTCCGAGTGGCGATGGTCAACGGCCAGAAGCTTTACGATCTGGACATCGAAGTCCCGGCCCGGGAACAGAAAAAATCGAATATCTACAAGGCTAAAATCACCCGTGTAGAACCCAGCCTCGAAGCTGCCTTTGTCAACTATGGCGCCGACCGTCATGGTTTCCTTCCTTTCAAGGAAATTGCCAAGCAATATTATGGCGACGCTCCGCGTGACAGTGGTGGCAAGCCGATTCTCAAAGATGCGCTCAAGGTCGATCAGGAAATCATCGTCCAGGTCGAAAAAGAAGAGCGTGGCAACAAGGGTGCGGCACTCACCAGTTTTATCAGCCTGGCGGGACGATTCCTGGTTGCGATGCCGCAAAACCCGCGCGCCGGTGGCGTATCACGCCGCATAGAGGGTGATGATCGTGACGAGCTCAAGCAGGTGTTGTCTGAACTGACCATGCCCGAAGGCATGGGCGTCATCGTGCGTACCGCCGGTGTTGGCCGCTCAGCCGAGGAAATGCAATGGGATCTGGATTACCTGTCCCAGGTCTGGAGCGCGATCGAAAAGGCCGCAGGTGAAAACAAGGCGCCGTTCCTGATTTACCAGGAATCCGATATCGTGATACGCGCGTTGCGCGATCATTACCGCAACGACATCGGCGAGATTTTGATCGATTCCGAGGAGGCCTTCAAGCAGGCCCAGGATTTCATGACGATGGTCATGCCCGGGTCGCTCAGCAAGTTGAAGCTGTTTGAAGACAAGATGCCATTGTTCAATCGCTTTCAGATTGAAAATCAGATCGAATCCGCATTCTCACGCGAAGTCAGCCTGCCGTCTGGTGGTGCTATCGTCATCGATCACACCGAGGCATTGACCTCTATCGATGTGAATTCTGCACGTGCAACGCGCGGTAGCGACATCGAGGAAACAGCGAAAAACACCAATCTCGAAGCGGCCGAAGAAATTGCGCGGCAGCTCAGAATTCGCGATCTGGGTGGATTGATCGTTATCGACTTCATCGACATGATGCAGAACAAGAACCAGCGCGACGTCGAAACTCGCTTACGCAACTCGGTATACGACGACCGCGCGCGCGTGCAGATCGGGCGTATTTCGCGCTTCGGCCTGCTGGAGATGTCACGCCAACGCTTGCGGCCTTCCCTGGAAGAGTCCAGCCAGATCGTCTGCCCGCGCTGTAGCGGACAGGGCACGATCCGCGATGTCGAATCGCTGTCATTGGCAGTTATGCGCCTGCTCGAAGATGAATCGTTGAAGGATAACACCGGCAAGATACTGGCTAAAATTCCCGTCGAATGCGCCACTTACCTGCTCAATGAAAAACGCGACAAAATCGACGACATCGAGCAGCGCCGCGGCGTTCACATCGTCGTGATACCGGATCCCCGGCTGGAGACGCCTCACTATGTGATCGAACGCGTCAAGGATACCGACACTCACCGGCATGAGTCGAATTACAAGAAATCTTACGAACTGATTACCGAGGAAGAGCCGCTGGACTATCTCGAGATGGCAAGCGGCACCACGCCAACAATTGAAACTGCCGCGGTGCAGAGAATCGCACCGCCAACCCCGCGCCCGTCGGCACCGGTCCCTGAAGTGAAGCCGGAGCCCGCTGCGCCTGGTTTTTTCAGCAAGATCGTCAGCCTGTTCGTGGGTGGAGACGACAAGCCGGCCGCCGAAGCAGCGAAACCTGAAGAGGAATCGAGCGCGGAGAATCGACAGAATCGTAACGCTAATCGCGGCCGTCGTGGCAACCGCCGTGGCGGGCAAGGTCGGCAACGCAATAACGCGGGCGGCAATAACCAGGCCAGCAACAACGCCCAGGACAAAAGCGCCGACGCGCCTGACAAGGCGGCAGCCACCGAGAATACTGAAGCCACCGAGACGCCGCGCAACGGGCCCTCGCGGCCGGGTCGTTCGCGCGGTGGTCGCGGCGGCGGTCGCAATCGCCAACGCCAGGGCGAGAACAAGCCAGCACAGACCGAGCAGGCTGCAGCGGGCGGTGAAGGCGCCAGCGACACCACGGCGAAAGCATCCAGCAAACCCCAGCGTGAGCGCAAACCACGCCAGGATAACCAGCCGTCAGAGCAAAGTAGTTCTGACGTGGACGGCAATTCCCAGCCCCAGGCGGACGGTAATACCGCGAGTGACTCCACGGCGAAGGCATCCAGCAAACCCCGGCGTGAGCGCAGACCGCGCCAGGCCAGGCAGCCATCGCAGCAGGGCAATAATTCCGAGGCGGACGGTAATTCCCGGCCGCAGGACGGTCCCCAGGCGGACGGCAATTCGCGCGCGGAGACAAAACCCCAGCCAGATGGTAACTCACGACCGGACGGCAATCTTCAGGTGGATGGTAACTCTCGTGCGAATACCGGCGCGCAGGTTGATAGCAAGCCCGCGCAGGACAACAAGCCTCCGCAGGACAGCAAGCCTCCGCAGGACAGTAGACCTCCGCAGGAAAGTAGACCTCCACAAGAAAGTAGAC
>Ga0316187_10004901_pt1 | contig 11598 bp, 9 predicted proteins | sample CroRivburrow1_MG_FD_204927 | JGI IMG/M metagenome (GOLD analysis project Ga0316187, IMG submission 204927) | Coastal sediment microbial communities from Maine, United States - Cross River worm burrow 1 | ecosystem: Environmental > Aquatic > Marine > Coastal > Sediment | place: USA: Maine...
CACATGACCGGTATGACATTGCTCGAGTTTTTTCTTCCCCAGATATCTAACATATTCCCCTCCAGAACAGCTGTGCCACGCGCGGTGCCGTGGCTGTATTTGCTTGAACAGCAGCATATCATGCGAATGACATTGATTTTAGCTAGCAGATATCCGCCGACAAAGTGATAGCATTCCGCACAATACAGCGCCTGCAAAACTCCGCTTGCACCATGAGTTGCAGGCAAATCATTTAACGGCAGGAAAATCCGATGACACCGGGCATCAATTTAATACTGGGATCAGGCCTGATTATATACGGACTATACATGCTTATTTTACGGCGAGTTGCAGCGCAGAAAATCAGCAAACTGCAGGCCCTGATCGAAAGTCATGGCGAGAAAACAGGCTACAAAATTCATCTTATCGGGCATACTGTGCTGCCATTGGTGGCCGGGGTGTTACTGATCGCCGCTCATTTTCGCGCCTGACTTCACCCCCCTGTACAGATCCACCTCGGCTGCGGCTGATAGCAGCTGGCACCACCCACATCGAACCGGCTCGTCTTCAAAATTGACTGACTCTACTCTAGCGACAAGACCCACAGACAACCACGTGGCTGGCATCACCTGGATGTTGGCAACCATGTTCTGCTTTGTCACACTTGATTCCACCGCCAAATACCTCATGCAAACCTATCCGGTGGTGCAGGTCATCTGGGCGCGATTTTTCTTCCACCTGCTTTTCGTCATGCTGCTGATGGGCCCGCAACTGGTTGCGCGGATAAAAAGCCAGAGCCCGCTGCACCAGGGATTGCGTTCGCTTTTCATGTTCTCGACAACCGTGCTGTTTTTTGTCGGAATCAGTCTGTTACCCCTGACCACAGCTGCGACGATCATGTTCATGTCACCCGTCATCGTCACCATTCTTTCCATTCCGTTGCTCGGTGAAAAAGTCGGTCTGCGCCGCTGGGTTGGCATCGCGATTGGTTTTTGTGGAGCCTTAGTAGTGATGCGACCGGGTACCGACAGCCTGCAACTGAGCATCCTGGTCGTGCTCACCGCGGCCTTCACTCATGCGCTATACCAGATCTATACCCGCAAACTGGGCACGGGTGACAGCCCGATGACGTCATTGTTTTATACCGGCGTCGTTGGCGCACTGGTTACCACGATAGCGGCCCCTTTCTACTGGCAACCCGTTGCCGGAGCTGACTGGTTTTTGTTTGTCTTTGCCGGCATCGCCGGGGGCATTGGACACCTGTGTTTGATTCGCGCTTTTCGCCACGCACCCGCTTCGGTGGTTGCGCCTTTCAGTTACAGCTCGCTACTCTGGGCCACGGTGTTCGGATTCGTGTTGTTCGGTGATCTGCCGGACGGCTGGACCTTGAGTGGTGCGGCACTGATTATCGGCAGTGGCCTGTACATTTTTCACCGTGAGCAGGCGCTCAAGCGCAAGCAGGAAAACCACTAGCCTGGCGGAGTTCGCCGCTCGATTACCCAAAGGCCGGGGGCAAGCGCCTCATGGGCGAGCCCGGCTGATAATTCCAGCTAGTGAGATACCGTGTTTTTCCCTTTACGCTTGCTCTCGTAGAGTTTCTTGTCGGCCCGAGCCACCATTTCATCACCATGTTCTATTTCCCCGGCGAAACAGGAAACACCAACACTGATCGTCGACGATACGCGCTCACCTGCCGAGCTGAAGGAGGTATTCTCTACCGAAGTTCGAATACGCTCGGCAACGTCTATCGCCCTGTCTTGCGGGGTTTCAGTCAGGATCACGACGAATTCATCGCCGCCATAACGCGCGAGCACATCCGTCTCACGCAGCGATTCCTGGATCACCTGGGCGATCGAAATAATCAGTTTGTCACCTACCCCGTGGCCAAATCGATCATTTACCGGTTTGAGGTCATCCGCGTCCAGCATCAACAGCGAAAACTGCCGATCATAACGGGCAGCTTTCTTGATTTCGGCTTCCAGCGCGGTATTGAAAGCACGTCGATTTTTGAGACCGGTCAGCTCATCGGTGTCCGACAACTGCTCCAGGCCTTCGCGTGCATTCTTGAGATCCGCGGCCAGCAAAGAGGTCAAATAGGCCACCAGCAGATAGGGCGCAAACGTCATTACCATCTCGCTAAAATCCAGTATCGAAAAACTACCTGCCTCAAAGCCCGATTGCGCAAGATAGAAATAGGTTGCTGCTATCAGGATAAATTCAAGCAGCGTCACTATTTTCCCCAGCGTCAGGGCACTGAAGATAATGACCAGAAGATAGAGATTGATCAGCGGACTGTCGACACCCCCTGTCTGGTAAACACACCAGCTAATAAAGAAAATGATTGCCCAGGTCTCAACCGCCAGCTTCCACTGGGTTTCCCTGGTGAACAATTTCGAGTAGCGGAATGAAATTACAAACGCTGCATATATTGCCATCGCCAGCAACATGCCCCACCGGTCGATGATGACAGTGGAGGGCAATACAAAGTAGAGCAACACGAGAACTAACAGCAGCCATTCCAGCTCGGCAAGCGTTCTGGAAAAACCCTGTAACTCGGATTGCGCGATGTTTCTCATCATCGAAAATGGTCCGGGGGAATTTTTATCGGAGATTCTTATTAGTCAACTTCTCTAAAGTGTATGCAAGTTTCTGAAAAATGTGGGAAAAAATGCAAAAACAACCACTTTCTGAGACTTGATTCAACATGATCCCCGGTCCGATCCAACGACACGGCTAGCGGACAAAAACCCGCGGCGACTGAGAACGGCGTCAAATAAAGGGTTTCAACCAATCTGGAGCTAATTGACTACAGAATGGGCCATGCGTAAGTCAAGGAGGAGATTCGCTTCGGTTTCAATTTTTTTTCAAAAAAATCCGTCGCTATAGGCAAAAATTTGCCTGGATAGACGGGATACAGGCGCTGAAAATCCCGCATTATTCGGTTTGCGGCGCGCGCAGCGATGCCGCGCCGCATGAGCAGAATCCCAGGTTATCTGACGATCAGGCAACTGGTCTCGGCATTATTGGTAACCTTGCGTGAGACACTGCCCAGAATCTGGCCCTTTATTTTACCCAGGCCCCGGGTTCCGATCACGATCATATCTGCTTTTCTGCGCTTGGCAACGTCCAGAATACTGGTCGCTGGATCACCGGTGCCGATCGTGGTTTGAACTTTGCTCGCCCCGATTTTTTCCGCTTTTTGCTTGGCGTCTCTCAAAACAGACTCGGCAACCTTACGCATAATTTCATCACGCGCCGTGGCGAATGACTCAATCGTATCGGATTCCAGTTCTGGAATTTCCTTGATCTCAAAGGGTATCTGCATATCCCGAATAACGTGGATGATGAGCAGATCTGCTTTGTATTGTTTGGCAATCTGGGCCGCCATTTCTAAGGCACGGCTCGAAGCAGCGGAGGCATCGGTAGCAACTAAAATACGATTAATCATAGTGTTTAGTTCCGTAAGGCGAGAATGAACAGGCATTTAAGCTCATTAGCAATCGAGATTACAACTATAAAACGCCTTACCTGCCTGCACGGGCGACGCATTGCTGTGTCACCCGCGCAAAATACTGGGTCAACAGGTGAATAAGAAGGCGGGTAAATTAACCACTACCCGCGTTGATTTCCATCATCCTATGGCCAGACAAAAGTCGGCAAAAAGGAAGGGGGTGCCAGCGATTTGGTAATATCGAATTCCTGCCAGTTATGCTGATCGATCATCTGGATTTGCGGACCGAGGTGCTTGATGAGGTCGCGACCTTCGAGGATGCGAACGGCCTGGTCAATCGCAATTCGACCCTGCATTACCGGTGCATCGGTAGGTGCGGCGAGAATGCGTCCACGACGGATGCCGCGATACACAGCCGGAGTGAAGTAGGTCGATACTATTTTGATTTGTGTTTCGAGACCGCGATTGCGTAAAGTACTGATGGCGGCCTCGGCCATCAGTGCATTTCCGACGATATAGTCAACCTGTGGATGGCTTTCCAGCACTTCCTGTACCAGGGTACGCTGGATCTCCTTGCCGGTATCTCCCCATTTGGTTACCACGACCTCCACAGCGCTATCGTTTAAACCGCGCTTAAACCCGGTTTCGATAAAGTCCACCCAACCTGCGCCCTTTGGCCCGGGAAACCACGCAACGGTAACCGGCTCGCTGCCGGCCGGGTGTTTTTCAGCGAGGTACTCACCAGCCACCTGGCCCATTGTTATCCATGACACCCCGGACTTTGCGGTAATTCCGATGTCTTCGATATCGTTCACCGTTGCCAGCACAGGCATGCTTTCAGCAATCATGACAACGCTTTGCCTGAGCCCCTGAAATGACACCGCCCCGATGATCAGGGCATCGGCGCCTTCGCTGGCACACTGCTCGATCTGCTGCCGCTGGCGTTCAAGATTGGGGTATCCACCTGCTTCAAGCAGAGTGAAAGCGACTCCGAGTCGTTTTGCTTCGCGCACCATTCCGTAGTTTACATTCAGCCAGTAAGCATCTTTTAAATGGGGATAAGCGATACACAGACGCCACACGCGACTGGCCGGGGTGGTTGGTTGATAATCGATTATTCGACTGTCGCTGGAATAGTCGAATGGCGTCGACCAGGTTTCCAGCCGCCACACTTCGGCCCGTGCCTGAGTTGCTATCACTGCAAACATTACTAACAAAACGGTAATACAAGATCGAAAACAAAGCGGGCTATTCAATATATTCACGTCATAAAACCAGGTGGCAAATTATTGTACGCTTGCATTTTATGACTGCAAGGCGCAGCATTTTGCGATGCGAAACCTCGGCATTGCTGCAAAATTATACCTGGCCTTCGGCAGCATTTTTTTACTGGCCGTAATTGCGTCGTCGATTGGCTGGCAGGGATTTCTGCGCGTCACCGAGTCACAGAATGCGGTGATTGACCAGGCAATCCCCGGATTGCGCCAGGCGCACCGGCTGTCGGCGCTGAATGCATCGATCGGTGCTGCGGCCAGTCAACTGCTGCGTGCCCGGGACGAATCGGAACGGGCAAAAATCAGTGCAGTTTTGTTCTCCGAAGTCAGTCAGGTCAATGCCTTACTGGATAATTTCGAGAACAGGGGCTTTTCAACAAGCTCGTTACAGCCTTTGCGCGAAACGGTGAGCAACATCAATAACAAATTGCATCGCCAGGATGCACTGGTGCACCAACGCATCAAGCAGCACGCGCACTTCACAGAACTGGCTGCCAGTCTGATCGCCACCACCGAAGAGTTAAATGACCTGGCAGATTCACTGGTGGCAAACGCCGCAGCCACTACCACGGCCATCACCTCGAACCTGTACGACCTGGTCGAAAACGATGCTGACAAACAACAGCTCTACAAGGTTTTCGACCGACTGGTTGAAGTCGATCTCGACGCAATGGAACGCATGTATGAGCTGCGCCTGCGCAGCGCTAACCTGAACGCGCTTTTTAACCAGGTAGCCAAAGAATCCGAGTTGCAGGAGCTGGATATCCTGCGCCAGCGTACCGCGGAAACACTGTCGATTTTAAAACGCCGAGTGACTGAGATAAACGACCCGCAACGACGTAAAAAGGCAACGGAACTGCTGGCGGCGATGGAGTTCGACAATGGGCCGCTATACGTTTATGGCATTTTCGAAACACGCATATCCCTGTTGGAGATAGCCGCATCATTGACCCAGCTCTCTCTCGAAACTGCTGAAGCTTCACAGGCACTGAATGGCATCGTCAATGAGCTAAACGCGACCGGTGGCAGAATGATTAACCGGGTATCGACCACGGCAAAGGCATCACTGGACACCAATCGCCGTTTGTTTGGAGGAACCTCGATCATCTTGTTGCTGGTGGCGGCAGCCATATTGTGGTGGTTTATAAAACGCAACGTGGTTCGGCGCCTGTTATCGCTGCAATCGGCGACACATTCGATCACCGAGGGCGATTATGACGTCGACATCATTGTTGAAGGCCACGATGAGTTAACCGATATGGGTAAGGCGCTGCGCGGGTTCCGTACTAATGCGATTCACAATCGCAAGCTGGATGAGGAATTACGCCAGCACAAGGCGCATCTCGAAGAGTTGGTCGAAGAACGCTCGGAGCAGCTGCGCGAAACCAACCAGATGCTGTCCGAAGAGGTAGAGAACCATGCGCTGGCGCGCGTAAAAGCCGAGCAGGCGAGCCAGGCAAAAACCGCATTTCTTGCCACCATGAGTCACGAACTGCGCACGCCACTTAGTGGAGCACTGGGCACATTGCGATTGCTGTCGGACACGACACTGATATCGCAACAGCGCGAGTATGTGAACATCATCAATGCCGCAAATGCCAGCCTGCTCGACATCGTGAATGACATTCTCGGTTATTCACAGCTTGAGGCTGGCCGGCTGAATATTGAAAACCGCCGCTTTGAGCTGAGCGAACTGGTCAACAATGTCATTGGTTTAATGGCGGTTCCGGTAGGCGAAAAGAACAATAGCCTGAAACTGGAAATGGATCCCGCTAACGGACCTTCGCAGGCGTTGCTGGGCGACTCCGGAAAATTGCACCAAATCCTGATCAACCTGATTGGCAATGCCAATAAATTCACCGATAACGGCTCGATAACGCTGCGGGTGATTTGCAAACCCGGCGCGCATGGCGAGAGCGTAAATTTGCAGTTCTCGGTAATCGACACCGGCATCGGCATTGCCCAGGACAAGCAGCAGGAGGTTTTTCAGGCCTTTACCCAGGTCGATGCCAGCAGCGCCAGGCACTTTGGCGGCATTGGCCTTGGCCTGGCCATTTGCGAGCGCCTGGTTAATGCCATGGGCGGCGAAATATCCTTGCAGAGTAAACTCCGCGAAGGCACCACCATCGGCTTCAATATCGAAGCCGAAATCTGTCGAACAGCTTTACCGACACAACCAGTCCCACAAAGAGTGGCCGGCATCACCGCAGGCATCAAGGTATTGATGGTAGAGGACGATGCCACAAACAGCATGGTTACCAACCACTATTTGCAACATCTTGGTCATCATGTGATTGCCGCACAAAGTGGTGAAGAAGCCCTGACCTTACTGGAGGATACAGCTGGCCTGTCGCTGGTACTGCTCGATATCAGCTTGCCGGGCATCGATGGCCTGACGATCCTGAACTACATTCGCAGCCATACTGATAAAACGCTCGCCAGGCTGCCGGTGATCGCGATGTCGGCACATGTATTCACCGAAGAAGTCGACTATTACCTCCGCGCTGGCATGACTGGATTCCTGGGTAAGCCATTTTCAATGGAAGATCTCGAACACGCGATCATAGAGGCCATCAGTGGCCACGAAGTCATCATCACCAACACCAGCCCGGTGGGCGAACCAGGCAGGTTCAGCCCATTCGATAACTCGGTAATTGAAGGCGATATCTGTCGCCTCGGGCTGGACAGAGTTGAAAAATTAACAACACTATTTTTTCAATCTGCCGACCAGCTTAAAGCCGAATTGATTGCGGCGATGGAGCAGGATGATTTCGCAGAACTGGCCAAACTGGCACACCGGCTGAATGGCGCGGCAAGCAATTTCGGTCTACAAAGGTTATGTGCTCTACTGGCCAGAATTGAACTCCAGGCCAACAATGGCACCAACTTGACACCCGCGCTACTGGAGCAGTTTCAGGTCGAATTTGACGACGCTATCGCGGCCCTTGGTCGCTACCTGGCAGAACAAAAAGCACAACCACAAGAGCTACCCGCCGCTCACTAAACGCCGTTCTGCATGCCGCTAAAAAACTTCACTGGCAAACAGGTAACCTTCGCCGTGTATCGTCAGGATTATCTGTGGCGCCCGGCTATCCTGTTCGATCTTGCTGCGCAGACGCAGAACGAGAACATCGATTGTGCGTTCATTTGGCGACCATACTCGATGCGTGACTTTTTCCATCAACCACTCGCGATGCAGAATTTTTCCAGGATGCTCCAGAAAAGTTGCCAGCAACTCGAATTCGCCGCGCGTCAATGACAGGTTATCCTGTGTGCTGGATGACAGGCATCGACGCGACAAATCAAGCGTCCAACCCGAAAACGACTTACTCCGTTGTTTACTGTGCCGGGTCTGATCAGATTGCTTGCGGCGGATCAGGTTTTTGACTCGCGCCAACAATTCTCGCGGATTGAAAGGTTTGGTGACGTAATCGTCGGCGCCGATTTCCAGACCGACAATACGATCAATTTCGTCGTTGCGTGCTGACACCAGGATGATGCCAACATCCGTTTTTTCCGAAAGTTCCCTGGCGAGCTGCAAACCGTCTTTCCCGGGCAGGTTGATATCCAGCAACACCACATCGATTGCCGACTCGGCAAATAAACGATCTATGCCCCCGCCGTCTTCTGACTGGCTGACACGATAATTTTCGGTTTCGAAATAGGCCGCGATCCGGGCACGTGTAACAGCGTCATCTTCAACTATCAGCACATGATGAGTGGAATTTATATCCGTCACTGTTGTTCGCGATTAATTTCGGGATGGACCCTGGATGAGCGACCCTGAATGGTACCAGATACTGCACTGATGAACTATATGCACCAATAGCTCGCATATCTCACCGATCGCCTGCTCGGTAACTGCTCATGCGCCGCATCGGGACGCCGCATCGCGCCGAGCCGCAACGCGACGGAGTGCCGCCCACCGGAGCGCCGGCCGCACGCGCGGACGCCGTAAAGCGCACTGTGACGGACTAGATGAATGAAATGTTAACAGATGTTAACCAATTGCCTTCCCTGTTCACAATTCGAAACTCCCGGTTTTTAATCGCCAATTATAATCGGTCGAGTTACCGATGCAGCCACCTTATCGCTGTCCGGTAATCCATAGGGATTTTGATAAACACATGAAGTTGAAGCTGGACACAGGATAGATGTGCCGGTTTTACTTATAAAAAGTTCATATCATCTGAGGAGTCAACAATGAATTTTACAAATTTCAGAAATAAAATGGCAACGGGCGTATTAGCCATAGCCCTGACCGCCACCACCGGCCAGGTAATGGCTAAAGATTCAAGCAAACCAATTGTCATCCCGACGCATAACTGGTCGAGCCAGGTTGTAATGGCCTATGTAATCGGTGGCATATTTGAAAGCCTGGGCAACAATGTCGAATACAAGCCAGCCGATTCTCAGGCCGTCTATGAAGCGATTCGCCTTGGTGACATCACCATCTCCCACGAAGTCTGGCAATCAACCTTCGGCAAGTCATTTTACAACGCCATGGAAAAAGGCGGCGTTATTGATGCCGGTACCCATGCTGCAACCACGCTTGAAGAAATGGGCGTTCCACAGTACGTGATCGATGACAATCTGTGCCCGGGATTGCCGAACTGGGAAGCGTTGAAAAATTGTAAGGAAGTATTCGCAACCGCTGATTCCGGCGGCAAAGGACGCTGGTTGGAAGGCCCGCAAAGCTGGCATGGTGACTTGATGCCTGTGCGCGTCGACGCACTGGGTCTGGGCGACGATTACGTCGTCAAGTTCGCAGGTGGCGCAGATGCCATCTGGGCAGAACTGGCGTCGGCCAAGAAAGAAGGTCGCGGTATCATTACCTTTAACTGGACGCCGAACTTTACCGATGCTGAAGGTTTTGTATTCATCGAGTTCCCCGAGTATTTCGATGGCTGCCGCAAGGCTGACGGTGGTGATGGAGCCTGTGGTTCACCAAAAGGCTGGTTGAAGAAAGCGGCAAACTACAAGTTCCCGAAGACCCATCCCGCCGCCTATACAACGTTTTCCAAAATATCATTTACGACTGCCCAAATCGGTCAAATGGCCGCCCTGGTTGATGTTGACAAATTGAGTCATGAAGATGCGGCCAAGAAGTGGTTGGCTGACAATAAAGATGTCTGGATGCCCTTCACCCAGTAAGGGTTTGTCGCACACCGATGCTCCGCTCACTCCCTGACAGGAAGGGGCATCGTTAATAAAAAAATCCTCCCCGGCTGACCTGGTCACCGGGGAGTTCCCGATCAGGGAGCCGACGACACGGGATTAAACTACCAGTTTCAGGGCATGCTCTGTCAGATGTTCACCGGTACTGAAGGGATGCTGTAAAGGCCGGTAATACTGTACAGGCATTTGAGATGAATTCAGGGGCCAAAACAATGACTAACGAAGCCAGCAGCAATACCTCTCCTTCTACGGATGACCATCCCGTCATCAAGTGCGATTCTGTCTACAAGATTTTTGGTGATAGCGCCGACGAAATGATGCGCAAATCAAACGGCAATATCGATGTCGAAGCATTCAAAGAGGCCGGATGCATTTTTGGCGTTAACAATGCATCTCTGGAAGTTCATCGGGGTGAAATGCTCATCGTCATGGGCCTGTCCGGATCCGGAAAATCAACCCTGCTGCGCTGTATTTCGAGATTGACCGACACCACAAGTGGAAACATATTCATCGATGGCGACGATTTGCTCGCCATGAACAACAGAGAATTGATGGAGCTCCGGCGCAACAAGATGGGGATGGTATTTCAAAGTTTCGCGTTGTTACCCCATAAGACGGTAATCGAAAATATTGCCTTCCCATTGCAGGTGAAAGGCACGAGCACCCAGGACAGCATGGATAGAGCCATGAAAATGGTTGAGCTGGTTGATCTCACAGGGCGCGAAAACTACTTCCCCAGGCAATTGTCCGGAGGCCAGCAACAACGGGTGGGTATTGCCAGATCACTGGCCGTAGAGCCCGATATCTGGTTTCTCGATGAACCCTTTTCGGCACTTGATCCGCTGATCAGAAAAGAAATGCAGGATGAGTTTTTGCGACTTCAGGAAATGCTGAACAAGACCATTTTGTTTGTCACACATGATTTTGATGAGGCGCTGCGCCTCGCCGACCGAATCGCCATCATGAAAGACGGAGTCATCGAGCAGTGCGACACACCGGCCAATATTGTGCTCCACCCGGCCACCGAATACGTTGCCAAGTTTACCAATGACGTACCGCGCGAGCGGGTATTGACCTGTGGCAACGTGATGGAAGAAATCGCTGCCAGCGATGATTTCAGTGAAATAACAGTACCCCGGGACGCGGTCATTGAAACGGTTGCCGAGGCTATTTTAAACGAGCCGAAAGCAGTCGCTGTTATTGACGACAAAGGCGACAGGATTGGGGTTCTGCATAGAAAATCGATTATTCATATCCTGTTTAGCAAGGACGAACCGCAGGCATTGGGTAGCGCCCACGCGGCTGGGGAGTAACCCCATGAATTATTTAACCAGACATCTCCAGCTCACACAGTTTGCGGCCGTGTTGGCCGTATTTTTCATTTTGTGTTTTGCCATCGAACCGTCGGAAAATAATATCCTGTGGCGTTTGCCCGCCTTTATGTCAGGGGTTCCGGAAATGCTGAACAATGCCGTGCAGTACATGATGTTCGACTGGATGCCGATACAGACCTATAACGTGGAAATCGAAGACTACGAAGACTCGGCACTGTTAATCGAGATCACCCGGACCATGTCGCGCGCCGTGCTTTTTGGCATTGAATTCATTCGTGAAATTCTGGTAGGCGGCCAGAAAACCATCGTCGCATTTACCAGCTGGGATTTTGTTGGCGAAAATGAATGGGCTTTTTGGCCGGCGTTGCCCTGGACGGTCGTT
>Ga0316187_10004902_pt1 | contig 11596 bp, 10 predicted proteins | sample CroRivburrow1_MG_FD_204927 | JGI IMG/M metagenome (GOLD analysis project Ga0316187, IMG submission 204927) | Coastal sediment microbial communities from Maine, United States - Cross River worm burrow 1 | ecosystem: Environmental > Aquatic > Marine > Coastal > Sediment | place: USA: Maine...
TATCCGAGTTAACAAATGGTTCTACTCGACGTTGCTCTACGACACTAAACCTCCCATCAGCCGCTAGCTGGTTGAGGAGCTCGTTGTATGCGGCGACCGATATTTCGGGGCCGACTGGATCCACAGTGAGAACCTCGATCGGCAAGATGGCGATAGCGTTGAGATCGAGTGCTAACTGGGCGTCTTGGCCGGCCTCCGGATTGGAGGATTCGAGTTGTTCAGCCGTCACCGGGGTGACGGCAGCGAAGACAATGGCAAAGACGCAAGCGATTATGCGGTTCATGGCAGTTTCCCCATGCTGCGTCTTGTCACCATACGCCGCTGGTCGTCGAAAGACATGACTAATGAGGTTGATCGGCACTATCGCGGTTCAACTTACATCGCATTCTTAAAGTGATTTCGGTGATGTTACCGCGGAAACGTTTCAGGCCCGCTGATGCTATTAAGGCCCGTGCCGATTTATGCCGCTATAATGGTGAGTACACGATAAACAAACCTCGAACGATTGGGGTGCGAGCTCGGTTTAACGTTCACTAGGTCGCCGCGTTACTAACTCTTGTGAAAAGGTCTTATCCGTATTAATCGCAGTCGCCTCAGCGTACCTCAATTCTTCGTCATCGGACCACGGATTGTCGCGTTCTGCACACCTGATCAATCGGGTTTCTAGTCAATGAACGTGACCGATGAGAAGCAAGCACGAGCACTACCGGGAAGATTCGTACTCGCAGTTGTCGTTGGCGGCGTCATTGGTCTAGGGATCCTGCGCGGGCCCGGTGAAATCGCCGGGGTCGTGTCCGAGCCGACCCTGTATCTTGGACTTTGGTTGCTTGGCGGTCTGTTCGTTTTGCTGAGCACCGCTGTAACCGCCGAGTTGCTTGGCATGACGCCGCGGTCCGGCGGCGCCTACTCGCTCATTCGTCGGGCATACGGGCCCTACCCCGGATTCGTCATTGGCTGGGCTGACTGGCTGAGTTTTGCTGCGGACCTCGCATTGAAGGCCGTAGTTGTCATGGAGTTCGTCGCGATTCTCATTCCTGAATCGGCGTTCTGGAGTACGCCACTCGCTATCGTCGTGACAACGGTCTTCGCCACCATACAGCTGCGCGGTATCAGCCTCGGCGCCCTGATCCAGGAATATGCGACGTCGCTAATCGGGTTCGTCATTGTCGGACTGTCGCTGGTGCTGTTTTTTGTCGAAACGCCGCTAAGGACTACGACGGATTTGATGCCAACCAATAATGCGCTCAGTGACTGGAGCCTGGTCATCGCGACGATCATTTTCACGTACGACGGATGGCTCTATGCGTCGTACTTTAGCGGCGAAATTAAGGGCGGCGCCGGAGCGGCGGCGCGCTCCTGCATCAAGGGCATGGTTATCGTGATCGCATTGTATATGTTGATTAACGTCGCATTGGTGAAAAGCGCAGGCCTGGCTGCGCTGGCGGGCAGTGACCTGGCCCTGGCGAGGGCGCTTGAACTTGCCACCTTTCCGGCAGCTGGCAACATCATCGTCATTGCTGCCATCCTGATTCTATTGAGCCACCAGAACCTGGCGTACATGGGTGGACCTCGAATTCTTCAGGCGCTTGCGGTGGATGGCCTCGCAACGCAGCGTGCTCAAATGATCGGCAAGGGCGGCAATCCGGTCTTCGCGATAATGGTCACCTGGCTACTGGCTGTTGGTCTTATTCTAGTCGGCGGGTTTGAATTTCTGTTGTTGCTGTCCGTGTTTTTCTTTGTACCTATCTACCTGGCGATGATCGTCGGTGTTCTTGTCCTGCGCAAACGTGAACCTGATACCGATCGTCCATACCTTGCATGGGGCCATCCTTATAGTACGATCGTGTGCCTGGTCGGATGGACAGTGATTACTTTGTTTCAGGCATACGCCGAGAGAGAGACCGCATTGTATGCAGTGGCAATGGTGGCTGTGTCCTGGCCGGTGTATCGGTATCTCACCCGCAAGTCGTAAATAACACCGGAGATCGTCATCGTTAGCACTGATCCAGCGGCCACAAATACACCGACGCCTTACGAGGCACCTGACTGGGCGCAGGCGATGCGTCGCGTCACTGACCACATGGTTTGCGATTTCCTGGGCGGACCACGACCGTGGAAGTTCGCCTGGATAATCAATTTCCAGAAAGCGGGGACATTCGTGTTTCTTCTCGCCCTCATCGCCTGGTACGACAACATGTCGACCACCGCGTGGGTCTACACGGCCATGCAAGGCAGCTACGGCCTGGTGTGGATTCTCAAGGACACGGCTTTTCCGGATCCGAACTGGCAGCGGCGCATTACTATCGCTGGTGGTTTCAATGTATTCCTTGGAGTGCTGGGCTGGTACTGGGTGTTTGGATGGCTACTGGTGTCCGGCGTGTCGCAACCCGACTATCCGCTGCCCGATTTTGCCTGGTATTGCCTGTGCATCAGTTTGTGCATCGTGGGCTGCGCCATCATGATCGCGGCAGACGCACAGAAGTACTTCACCCTGCGCGTGCAGCGCGGGCTGATCACCGACGGCATGCACCGCTATGTGCGCCATCCCAACTACCTGGGTGAGATCATGATCTACGGCAGCTTCGCGATGATGGTCTGGCACTGGCTGCCCGTTGTCGTTCTTGCGTGGGTCTGGCTCGGGCTGTTCGCCGTCAATATGACGATGAAAGAAGCCAGCATGTCACGCTACCCGGAATGGGCGGCATACAAGAAACGAACCTGGTGGTTGATACCGTTTGTGCTCTAGGCGAACGCTAAAAGACAGGGAGCGCTTGCGCTAGAGCTGGCTCTCCGGGGCGATTTTCATAAACCACGCTTTGAAGCGCAGCCAGGTGCCCGCCTGAGGTTCGCTGGTCTCGATCACTGTCTCGCCGTCGATGACGGCGTGCCACCTGACTTTGTCCTTGTCGTCCAGCCGCAGCCGGTAGGCAATGTCCGGCAGCAATTCTTCTATGCCCTTGGCTATCGCACCAGTCAGTTCCTCGGAGTCAATCAGCAGGCCCATCTCAGCGTTGATATCAATCGAGCGCGGATCGAGATTCAAGGAACCGACGAACAGGTAGCGCCGGTCGATGAGGATCAGTTTGGTATGCAATGTCAGCAAGCCCGGGCCTTCGCCCGCCTGCAGGATGCGGCCAGCGTCGGCACGCGCTTCGTACAGTTCGACGCCAGCCTCAATCACGCGTTTGCGATAGCGCGCATAACCCGAATGCACCGGCACGTGGTTATTGGAGGCCAGCGAGTTGGTCAGTACGACGGTTCGCACACCTTTATCAACCAACGCGCGCGCGTATTCAACGCCGCTCTTACCAGGTACGTAATACGGCGAAATGAACATCACTTCATTCTCAGCGTGCTGTATACGTGCGTCTAGCTCAGCTGCCAGTCGCTGGTGCTCATCGGCAACCGCGTTACGCAGCTTTTCGGGATCGTCGTACAGAACCGTCGCGTCGGCGGCGACGAAATCGCGCGCGCCGGAGATCAACTCTTGCATCAGCTCGCTCGACAGGGCCTTGCCGTATACCTCCTGATAAGTCCTTCGGGCCTCTTCCGCGATCCGCGCACGTTCATCGGCAAGCACGCCCGCCTTCTCGCTGGACGAGACCTGCTCAACCGGAATGGCCATCTCGTCATTCCAAAACTCGTCGAACGACACGGAGATCTCCGTCGCGACCGGGCCGAAGGTGACGACATCGAAATCCGCAAATACGGACGAGTCCTTCAGCTGGAAATACTCGTCGGCGATGTTGCGGCCGCCGACAATACTGATGCTGTTGTCCACCGTGAACGACTTGTTGTGCATCCGCCGGTTGGCCTGGCTAAAATTGCCGGCGAAATTCAGCGCATGCAGACCGCTGCGCGATATCGGGTTGAACAGTCGCACCTCAATATTCGGGTGCTGGTTGAGGAGCAGCAGCGTGCGGTCCGGCGCTGATGTAAAGATGTCGTCCAGCAGGAATCGAACCCGCACGCCCCGGTCGGCTGCCTCGAGCAGCGACAAGGCGACAACCAGGCCGGCCGTGTCCGACTTCATTAAAAAGTACTGCAAGTCGATGGTCTTCTCGGCCCGCTCCGCGATTCGCAGGCGCGCGCCCAATGCGTCCATGCCTTGCGACAGCGGATAAAATCCGGACTTACCCCCGTGCAACTCCGCCCAGCTGTCGGCCAAGCTGCCGAAGTGGGTCTCACCTGTGTCAGCGATATAGACGCTCGACGTCTTCGGCAGATCATGAGGTACCGTGGCACAGCCGGCAGCCAGCAACACCAGGAACGATACGACGAGAAAGTTGCCGCGCAAATCGATTCTGAACATGTAGCGGCTCCCAATCAAACTTGCGGCAAGCTTAGGAGTTCAAGCCCGGCAACGCAAACACGCGAATTTTCGGTGAGTAGATTTCTCAATCTACCGTAATTCAGGGTGACCCAAGAGCACGTAATGCGTCAGATTCCTAACACGATAGGTTACCTTGACTAACGGTAGGTAACCCTGGTTTGGGCACCAAAGTGGGCACCCGTGAGAGTACGTATTGTAGCTTCGATAGTACCGTGCTTTCATTTCCGCTAAACCGCACAAGAACTATTTCACGCAAGCTGGACTGTAACGTTGGTCTACGGGAAAGAGTCTGTGACGTTATCCATTTCAACGAGACATATGACAAAGTCCGAAAGGACTAGAATACGCGGCTGCTTTCGATCCTCCATTGCCATCGTCTGCACGTTGTTGTTGGCGAGCTGCGGAGGTCGCGCCTTCGTTTACGAAGCAGTAGGGTCGACGGACCTGCGCGCTCGGTCCCAGTCACAGATCGAAGAAACCGTTCGGGTAGCCGCCGCCGTGCCGGGGCGCGAGGAAACTGCCGCGATCTTCGGGGTGCAACTTTATGACAAGGGTGTTCAGCCCGTCTGGCTCGAGGTCCAGAACAACGGTCCTGAGCAGATTCGTTATGCCCCGGTCAGCACGGACCGATACTATTTCTCGCCCCTCGAGGCGGCCTACAAGAATCGCCGTAGTTTCTCCAAAAAAGGCCGGGCGGAAATGAGTCGACGCTTCGACGAGCTCGCGATGCCTCGTTACATAGATCCGGGCGAGACACGCTCGGGTTTCGTGCTAACGCATGCGGACTACGGTGCAAAAGGTTTCAATGTTGAGTTGTTCGGCCCCGATGAATCATACAGTTTCACGTTTCTGCTGCGCGTGCCGGGGTTTGTCTCGGACTACGCCAACGTCGATTTCGACTCTATCTATCCGGCCGATCACGTTGCCGCGCTGGACGGAGACGATCTTCGGCAGGCGATAAACGATCTGCCCTGCTGCAGCACGGACGAGAGCGGGACCGAATCGGGTGATCCGATTAACGTCGTATTCATCGGTAATGGCGAGGAATTGATGTATGCGATGCTGCGCGGTAACTGGACCGAGACATCAGCTGCCGAGGCAGTTCGCATAAAGCAACAGAAACTGTTCGGCCGTCAACAGGACGCAATCTTTCGCTACCAGAAGACCTTGGACGATAGTTTCTACGAGCTACGGGCGTGGTTGGCACCTTTTACGGCAGGGAAGGAACGGGTCTGGGTATGCCAGGTCAGACACTTCTTCAAATCCGCGCTTGCCGTGACGCGATTCGACCCTGATGTGGACAACGCGCGCAACTTCACGCTACAAAATCACTTGTACTCGCAGGCACTCGAAAAGTTCGCGTGGTTGTCGGGAAAGGCGGTTGTCCCTGTCGAGTCGTTCTGGAGCAACTTGCTACGCCCCGCATACTTCTCTGACGGCTATCGTGTCGTCCTGTGGTCGTCAGCCGAGCCTTATTCGATTCTGGATGCAACTCTCGTAGACTGGGACGACCCACCGGGATGGAAACAGTGAACAAGACCGGCAGCCGCTCACTTGTACATCGGTACGCGGCGCTGTTGCTCGCCTTGGCCATCATCTCGACCGGCTGTGCAACAGGATTCGCTCCCAAACCTATCGAGTCGGTCCCGTTTCTGGATCGCGCTCAGACGCAGATTGAAGCCGGCATTAGAGTTACCGCAGCGGTACCAAGTGCAGCCGAGTCCCGCGACCTGTTTGGTGTGTCGTTGTACAAGAAACGTGTTCAGCCTGTGTGGCTGGAGATCGAAAACTCGACGCACGAGACGGTGGCGTTCATGCCCGTCGGACTCGACAACGACTATCAGTCCCCGATCGAAGTCGCGTCCCTGAATCGTAACCGATCGGCCAGAGCAAAGGCTGAACAATATTTCTTCCAGAGTGGCGTCAACCTGCAGGTCGCACCGGGTGAAACGCGTTCGGGGTTCATGTTTACAAACCTCGATGAAGGAACAAAGTCCTTCAATGTCGACATATTTGGAGAAGACGACGCATGGTATTTCACGTTCTTCATTCGGGTCCCTGGCTTAGCAATTGATCACTACGAGGTCGACCTTGAATCCCACTACGACGAGGAGCAGATCACGGAATTTGCCGAGCCGGCGTCGCTGATTCAGGCGCTTGAAAAATTGCCGTGCTGCACGACCGGCAAAGGCGCGAAGAATCAGGGTGATCCACTTAACCTGGTAATCATTGGCGAAACCGAGGATCTGTTCTACGCCTTCATACGCGCGGGTTGGGACGAGACCGAGGTTGTGACCGCCGAGTCCGGGTTCAAAACAGCAATGTCTTTCTTTTCGGGAGGACGGTACCGTTATTCGCCGATCAGCAGTCTGTATGCATTTGATCGTCGACAGGACATCGCGATGCAACGGATTCGTGAAAACGTTCACGAGCGAAATCACTTCCGACTTTGGTTGTCGCCGATGACTTTCGGAGGCAAACCGGTTTGGGTCGGGCAAATCAGTCGCGACATCGGCGTGCGTTTCAACTGGAAAACAATCACGACACACAAGATCGATCCTGACGTTGATGAAACAAGGGAGTTTCTGCTCGAGAACCTGGCCTTCAACCAGGTATTGGAGAAATTCGCGTACGTACGCGGCGTGGGTTCGGCAGCAATCAATGAGCCCAGGCAAAACCTGACGGGCGACCCCTACTATACCGATGGTCTTCGCGTTGTGTTGTGGCTCCCCGCTGGCACCGTGGACATGGAGGACATCGGCTACGAGGCGTGGTTCGATCCGGAAAACTAATCGATCATTCTCACTCGTCTGCTAGCTCAAGATAAGAAAAGTGAAAAACCAGGGCCGAATCACCGACACGCGGATTTTCAGTGAATAGATTTCACAACCCTACGTAACCTGACGTAACCCAAGAGCACGTGTTGCACCGATTTCGTGACCTCGTAGGTGCTCTTGAGTGACGGTAGGTGATCCTGGTTTGGGCACCGAAGTGGGCACATTGGTTCACCAAGTCAGAAAATTGGGATCGCAACGTGAACATCACGAACTCCAAGATTCTGCGAGCGCTTCTGCTTGCTCAATAACGCGTTTCACGGCTTCTTCCTGAGCGTCCGGTGGGTACTTATACTTTCGCAAAAGCCGTTTGATGAGAAGCCGCATCTTCGCGCGCACACTATCCCGCACCTGCCAATCAACGCTGGTGCTGTTCCTAAGCTTTTCGGTCAGCTCAGCGGCTAGATTCTTGAGCGTGTCATCGCCCATTGCGTGAAGAACTTCAGGCTTCTCTGCTAATGCATCGTAGAACGCCACCTCATCCGGTGACGAACCAAGTTCCTCGTCGCGCTTCATAGAATCTTGAGAAGCGAAAAAGGGGTCGGATCCAATTTTTCAGTTTCTTGCACGATTTTCGTCATTATTGGATCCGACCCCTTTTCGTTATTGGATCCGACCCCTTTTCGGAAGATTTTGCGGACCGCGACATGGCACTCGTGACCCTGCTTGACAATGCAGTTTCGACAGCCGATGACCGGAAACTGACGACCGAGGAAGCTGCGACGGCACGCGAGGCTTTGGGCATTCGCCCCGGATCGTTCGCCCTGAGGCTGATCGGAAAGGATGGCTCAGTCAAGTTATCAAGCGAAACAGCGACTTCGATGACAGAGATCTATTCCCTGATTGATACCATGCCGATGCGACAGAGAGAAAAGACTGACCGCTAGTAACGGTAGTTCATCCTTCCAGTTCAATTCGCCACACGCAGGCTTTACCAGTGCCCGGTACCGGGTTCGCCCTTGAACGGGCCGACGACGTCGGACGTGATCCAGCCGCCGTAGAAACGGCCGGGTTGCGGCACGACCCGTTCGCCGTCAACCAAACATTCGACGCGGGCGGGATAGAAAGCGACGTAGTCCTTCAGCATCGAGTAACGCGCTCGCGGCCGAGGGTAACACCACGCCACGGGCGTGTTGGCCTCGGTGGCAACCGCCCAGTACTGCGCCGCGCCTTTCCACTCACATACGGAACTGCCGGGCACCTTGATGAGCTGGTCCCAGACGATGTCGTCGTGTGGCAGATAGAACGTCGGCGGACTCGCCGTTTCCATGAGGCGGTAACTGCGTGAGCTGTGCGCGAGTTCTAAACCACCGTATTTAACATCGACCAGTTTGTTACATCGCCTGGCAACCGGTGGGCGCGGGTAATCCCACACCGATTCCTGACCCGGGCCGGGTTCGATGGCGAATTCGGGCCGTTCCTGACCTGTAAAGTTAAACATGTCGTCGTCGTTTCCTGAGAGTATTGGATCGTAGCGGCCAATACTCTTATGCGCCGATCCTACGTGTGAGATAGAGCTTACTTAGAAATTTGGAAAAACTGTCACGACGTTACATTCTGAAACGTGTTGTTACATTGAAGATGATCAGGTAACGCTGAAAATGAGTAACATCTTATTTTAAATGTAGCGATCTAACAAATCGATAGTTAGCATTCTTTTTACTGTTATTGTTCTTGCACGGAGTACCCAATGTCCATCCAGTTTCCTATTTTACCTTACGCTATCAATGCGCTTGAGCCGCATGTTTCTGCGAAGACGCTCGCGCTTCATCACGGCAAGCATCACAAGGGATACGTTGAAAAGCTGAACAGCGCGATCGCAGGGACTGTGCACGAGAACGAGTCGCTCGAGGCCATCATCGGCGCTGCGCACGAAGCGTCCGAAACCGGTATCTTCAATAATGCTGCACAGTCGTGGAACCACACGTTCCTGTGGAGCAGTATGTCACCGAATGGTGGTGGCGAGCCGATCGGACCACTCGCCGGTGCGATTGACCGTCGATTCGGCAATATCCAGGGATTCAAGGCTGAATTCAAAGCAGCGGCCTTGGCGCAGTTTGGCAGCGGATGGACCTGGCTTGTGCGTACGGCCACGGATCTCAATATCGTCAGCACCGGCAATGCCGATACACCTCTATTACATGGCAGCACTCCGCTTCTTACCCTCGATGTCTGGGAGCACGCGTACTACCTCGATTATCAAAACAAGCGCGATGCATACATCGACGCATTCCTGAGCAACCTTATCAACTGGGAATTTGCGGCGGAGAACTACGTGGCCGACCGTGCTGCCGCATAAGCATCCGCTCCTGAACGCGTTTGAGTTTTCGCAATAATACAGGCATGTTGCCCGCATGACCCAGCACGAATACATTTTTATCGCCATCTCGGTCGTTCTCGGTCTGGCGATGGCACGCCTGCTCCACACCGCCGCCCTACTGGTTCGCGCCCACAATCGGGTGACTCATCACTGGGCGACGACGCTGTGGGGCACCTGTATCTTTCTCTATATCCTGCAACTGTGGTGGGTAGGCTGGGAGTTACGCCAGGTCACAGACTGGTCGATCATCGACTTCTTCGCTTTGGTGATTGGCGCAGTATTCGTCTACGGGGCTGCTGAACTCGCGCTGCCGACTGAGGACTACGATATTTCCGACGATACCGAACTGGATTTCCTCGCGCATAGCCGTTCGCTCGGACGAGTGTCCGCGATGTCGATGCTCGGCTACTTTGCGGTCGGGCCTTACTTGAACCTGACGATGTTCAACACTCCGCTGCTGCCGTCGTATGGTTTTCCCCTTTTTGGTGGCGGCCTGATGGTGTTGATGATGCTGAAGCCACAGTGGTTCAAGTCACTGTCGATCGCTTTCACCGCCTACACGGTCCTGATTCTTTACCTGACTGCCTGATCAACTCGATTCAACTTCGCACACCCGGCCATGCGCTGCATCCGTTAATTCAAAGCGAATTCCGTGTAAAGAAAATCCGTTTTTCCCAGTTAAGTGGGTATGAACGACAACTCAAGGAAGAACGACACGCTATCGAGTATCGATGAAGAAGCCTTCTTGGCAGGGGTAGATGCGCTGGCGGAAGAATGCGGTGACTGGAGATGGCACATAACGGCGAGTGCTGCCGCCGATCCGTGCTGGCCTGACATCGTAGGCCCGGAGATCACCGAATACGGAGTCACCGACCAAGCGCCGTATACACCTTGGCAAGTTTGCTTTCTTCGCGACTTGTTCAGCAACATGCGGAATCACCGCTCGCCTACTATTCGCACAAAGTTTCTCACTGCGTGGGATTTCTATGCGAAGAGGTATCCGTCAATGGTCCAAGCTTTGGTGAACAGCGACTTCGATCTTTCAAGCCTGGGCCCAGCTAAGGCATGGCAGTAGGAAGCAGGACAAATGGAGCAGGACCTCAAGCACTAAAAGCGAATTGGTAGTGGAACTCCATTGTCCATGCAGCTAACTAAGCAGCGCCGGCGTAGCGCCAAGAGCAGGAGCCGATGATCGGCGCCCCGAAAACTCCATCAATTGGTCTATAAGCCACTGGAAGAGCTAGGGCGTCCCTTGCCTGCGTATGGCAGCAGCCTGCCCCGCAGTTGTCCCACAACCCGAGCCCATGCAATTGTTTTGGTAGGTATAGCCACTGCCTGAGTACAGCAGCACTCGCGACACGACAGTCGAGTCGTTTGCCGCAAGCCAAATCGACGAAAAGGTGGCGTAGCTGAGAAGACGACAGCCAGGTGCGGAATCGAACCACCGACACGCGGATTTTCAGTCGCGAGTTGGATCGCCTGAGGATTTATATTTCAAAAGTTACCGGGTCATTCAGCTCGAAGTTGACTTCCGCCTGCCTCTTTGCTGTGGATGCGCCGTTGACGAGCAACCCGATACTAGCCGACCGCGGCTTCCATAGCTTCTTCGTCGATTTCGACTCGCTTCTTGTCCACTCTTGCGTAGTCGAACAGGCCGGCCTCATCGTAGATGACGCGATCTTCGTAGTCATCGAACCAGATGGCATCCGGGTTGCGCGCGACGATGCAGACCTTACCGCGATCCGGAGCGTCCAAAGCATTGCGCAGGATCTTGAAGATCAATACACCGTTCTCCGTTCCCGGAACGCCGGGGATCGGTTCGTTGGTGACCGCAGCCACCTCGGTCTTGCCCTTGTAGTGGGTAATCGACAAGCGCGCATGCGATTCAACGCCAGACAAACCTTTCTGGGATTCGTTGAGGAGGCTCCATACTTTCTCAATGGGCACATTGAAGTGCCGGTACGCGACAATGTCGCGTCCGCAGAAGAAGTAGTGATTGTTTACGCCAACCCGGTAGAGGGCACGCTGCATAATCCGGAGTGCGTCGGCGTCATCATTGATTCCCTTGATCATCGGCGCCTGGTTCTCTACGTTGATCCAACCACGCGA
>Ga0316187_10004903_pt1 | contig 11595 bp, 10 predicted proteins | sample CroRivburrow1_MG_FD_204927 | JGI IMG/M metagenome (GOLD analysis project Ga0316187, IMG submission 204927) | Coastal sediment microbial communities from Maine, United States - Cross River worm burrow 1 | ecosystem: Environmental > Aquatic > Marine > Coastal > Sediment | place: USA: Maine...
GTGGTGATCGACGTAGCGGCTCAGCACACGATCCACGTAGTCTCGCGTCTCCCGAAAGGGCGGCATACCACCGAACCGACGGACGTTGCCGGGACCGGAGTTGTAGCCGGCCAGGGCGAGAGTCACATCTCCATCGAACTCCCTGAGCAACCTGGCGAGATAGCGGGCACCGAGATCGATGTTGACGGCTGGCTCGAGCAGGTCGTCGACCGAATAGGGGTTGGCGGTCTCGGGCATGATCTGCATCAGCCCCAGCGCTCCCTGAGGGGACATGGCGTACGGATTGAAGCCCGACTCGGCCTCGACCATCGAGGCGAGTAGGAGGCTGTCAACTTGATAGCGCTGCGCTGTAGATCGGATGAGGTCGCCGTAGGGCAGGCTCTGCACCAGATCCCATCGTGAGGCTTCCTCACCGTACTTTCTGAACAGCTCGAAGCTTCTCGGCCGCGAACGGACCGCCGCGACGACATCCGCCTCGCTGAAGGCGTTGAACTCTTCCGTCAACGGTTTGCCCATCACCCACTCGGCCACCTCTTCCAGGAGGTAGATCTCTTCAGGGCTCGGGGGCTCCGGTCTGGAGTCAGGCACGGATGGCAGCGTCGGCGGCGAATTAAAGGAGACGACCAGAAACAGAGCCGTGGCGATCACCACCCGCATGGTGCGACTGCGCTTGAACAGCTTCTTCGCTGCGGGCTCTATTGCTTCGATGGACATGGGCGTCTGCACTGCAATGACTCTGAAACCAGAGTGATTCGGGTTCTACGAGAATCTGGCCTAGTTAGTTCTTGGAGAGTCCGGCGGTCGATCGGGGTCCTCCCCTCGATGCCGCCGCCCGGGCGTCTATGTGTGCCCTCGACACCCATTTTAGCAAACTGTGTGCCATGGGATCGAGTCACACCTACAATGCACAATGATTTACAGGCTTTTCGAGGGTCTGGGATTCGGTCTCAGCTCGCCTCGACATCGCCTCGGAGGGTGGCAGTTTGGCGTCTCCGAACCGCCATGTTGGCAGACACAAACCCGAACCGAATCCTTCGGCTCGAGGGTTGATGCACGTGTGGACTTGAATTTCAGTGTCGCTGCGAGCGACGCCGACGGCTCGACGCGGGGGCTACGTAATCGCCGGCGACGATACCCAGATCGCAGACCTTGTTGCGCAAGGTATTCCGGTGGACACCCATGGTTTTTGCCGTTCGAGTCAGGTTGCCCTCGTTCGTGCGCAGCATGGCGACGATGTACTGCTTCTCGAATTCACGCTTGGCCTGGTCGAGGGTTACACCTCGACGCACCAGTTCATCGACAAGCTGAAAGAGTCGTCCGTTTAGATTCTGCTTCGTCACCACACCAACCCCGTGTCTTCTGAGGAGCGCTCAGAATACCACAGCACGGGGTCAGATCAAGACGTGTTTTCGCTCGATGATCGCCGGATTCCGGCGCGACTCAGTCGACCCTCGGAGAGAGCCGATCACCGACGTGGACCACCTGACGCGAGTCCAGGATCTTGGCTACCGAGGTAGTCTCGCCGACCGACAGAACAGCCAATTCGCCAATCATCAATGGCGGAATCTCCGACGGCGTCGGACGGTAGATCGTGAACAGGTCCCCTGGTGCAACCTCATCGGAACCACGGTCGATATAGACAACGTGTCCCTGGCCCAGTGAGAGAATGCCGGCATCGGACAAGACGATGATCGGAGCGTCTACTAGAGCCTCCTCGGTGACCGGATCATTGAGACCGACCATCCCCGAGTACCGAGCGAGTGGAACTGGCTCGGGCGTGAAGGGCATCAGGACAGCGCCGACGGAAATCGGATGGCAAGAGTGCGCTATCTCCGCGATGGCAGTAGTGTCTTGCGTCGACAGGATCCGAACCCGGCCATTGTAGCGGTAGTGCTCGCCAAGCGTCGCTTTGCCAACGGGGTGCTTGACGACGCCCTTCGACTCGACAACCGTGAAAAGCGAACCCGGCATCAGACCAGCCTCCCGGCCACCACTGATGTAGACGATGTCACCGAGACTCAGGTCCATGATGTAGCCTTCCCGAGAGCCGTACCCTGCCTTCAGGGGGTCATCGTAGGACGATCCCGAGTACTCCGACCCGATTATCGAGAAATCGAACTCCTGGCCGATGGGGCCGATAAATCCGCTGCAGTAGATGTCGGATTCACTGCCGAGCTGCATCGGAGGCGCGGCCAGGGTGTCTAGGCCACTAGCGTCATCTTGCGACGCCATGTCTTCGGTATCGGCGTCGTCCGGCGAAAGAACGTCTCCGACGGGTGTGACTTCGACACCGACGACCAATGGGTCACCTGGGTAGATCCAATGGGCGTCCAGAATGTAGCTGTTACGTTCCCAAAGCTGTGGCCAGAGATAGGGATCCCCGTAGAACTGTGTGGCCAAATCCCAGAGCGTGTCTCCACGCTGCACAATGTAGACCTCTGTGCCCTCTGGTATCGAGGTTGGCGGGTTCCAAGCCGTCCAATGATCCCCGACCATATGAAGAGGCTTGGGTGGTGTCTCATCCGCGACAAGGCCGGCGGCCGTGGTCATCAACAGCACCGACAGAGCCAGGCAAATAAGGCGGCTTGGCGACATACCTGGACCTCCTTAGAATTCCTCTTGCAAACGCGTAAAGCAACTAGAATGAGTCCGTTACGATCCAAAACGAAACGTACACACTATTTTGGGGCCTGTCAAGGAACCCATCCACAAGCACCCCTGCTCTTGCTTGGAGGCTCCTCGACTCCAGATCCTCCACTGGATCAACGTTCTGCAAAGCCAAACCCAGGGAAGACCCTCAACCCTACTACTGGAGATCAGCGACGCGCTCGCTGGCCATGACAGCAGCCGCTGATCCAGGAAATCGCCGCACGACCTCCTCGTAGCTTTGCCGGGCACCGTCCCGATCGCCCATGCCAGCTAGACAGTCGCCTTCCTTCACCAGGGCGTCAGGAACCTTGTTGCCTCCAGGATACAGCTGGAGTGTTTCGCGAAAGGCCGACAAGGCGCCTGATATATCGCCTCGTGCGTAGCGACTCTCGCCGATCCAGAACTGCGCATTGTCCGACAGATCGGTCGTCGGATAAGCCTGCAGGAAACGCTGAAAGCTCGCTTCAGCGTCTAGATATCGGCCCTGGTGATAGAGCGTGTACCCCCGGTCGTAGAGTGCCTGAGCCGCAGGAACGACCGGCTCGGTGGCTGTAGAACTCGAGCTCGCCCCGGCAGCATTCTCGGGGGTCGCTGCAGTGGACCCCGACGTGGGCTCTTGTAAGGCTGGCGACTCCTGAACGAGCGGCAGATCCGATTCCTCCAACACACCCGCCTGCTGGGTATTTCCGCCCTGCCATCCGGGCTCAGGTGCTGGCCGTTCGAAGACCAGCTCGGGCTCGACCACCTCCACGACGGGCTGCACGACTTGCGGTCGAGCTTCCAATCTGGCTACCTGCTGCCGTAACCGCTCCATTTCTACCTCGGCCATGGCGGCCTTCTCCTGGAGATCGAGAATCCGCTGCTTCATCTGCTCCAGGTCGCTTTGCACAGCGGGGTCGGGTTGGGTACCACTGAATGACGAACAGGCGCCCAAGAAAACGACACTCGACATCACCCACCAGCTGGTTCCACGGCTCATTCGTCGCATCCCTTGATCCTCTTGTCCGGCACCTGTTTAATGTACTTGCTCTCCGGGTACTCGGACCGCAGCTCGGCGAAAGTCTGATCGGCTTCATCACACTTCTTCCAGCGCCGCTGGGCCGAACCCTTGTAGAACAGGATCTTGTCGGTCTCCAGGTAGTCCGGATACTGCTCCAGCAGGCCGTCGAACCGGTGCACAGCAGCGGGCCAGAGCTTTCGAGTCATGTTGTAGCGCCCCACGATGAACTCGTGCTCCGCCATGTCTTGCCGAAGTTCGACGATCTTCAGCTGGCCTTCATCGACATGTTCGCTCGTTGGATAGAGACGCACGAGCTCTTCGTAGGCATACAGGGCATCCCTGGTCGGAGTCTGATCACGATCGGGCTTGCGTGTCTGCTTCTCCAGGCAGTTGGCAATCTGGAACTGAACGTAGTGGCTGCGATCGCTGGTCGGAAAGCGATTCTGGAAATCCGTGTACTTGGCGTGGGCCTTGATGTAGTTGGCTACACCACCGTCGAGGTACATCGCGTCGGCTGCCAGCAGCAGCGCCTCACGACCACTCGCCGAGTTGGGGGCTACTTCGAAGGCATGCGCCAGATATTCAGATGCCGGCCCGTATTTGCCCGCCTCCATCAACTCTCGGCCCCGCTGCAACGATTCATCAGCAGCCAACTGGAGTATCGGGTCGTTGTCGATGCCGGACTTGCCGGAGCTCTTGCAGCCCGCGACCGACAAAGTCAGGACCAGCAGCAACGCGACTGTCAGCGACAGGGAGTGCCGAAAGTGCCGATGAGCGCTCGATATCTTCATGCCCGCTCCGATTCTGCCTGCCGCCTGAGCTCTTGCATGCTCGCTACAGGATCCTCACTCGCGAAAACAGCCGATCCTGCGACACAATAATCCACTCCAGAAGCCACGACTTGCCCGATGTTGTCGATACCGATCCCACCGTCCATGGCGATTGTCACGCCCACCTGTCGCCGCTCGATGAGGTGACGCAATCTCCGTGCCTTTTCCAGGACGTAAGGCAGGAAAGCTTGCCCGGCGAAGCCGGGATTCACCGACATCAGGAGGACGAAATCCAGCCTCGGCAACACAGCCTCGAGAACCTCGATCGGAGTGGCAGGATTCAAGACCACACCAGCGGCAGCACCACGCTCCTGAATCTGGCCGATCAGTCGATCCAAATGAGTCGCGGCCTCCCAATGCACCGAAAGCCACCGCGCACCAGCATCCAGGTACTCTTCTAGCAAGCGCTCGGGATTGCTGACCATCAGGTGTACTTCGAGAGGTATCTCGCTAGAGGCTGCCAGAGCCTCGACCACGGGGACGCCGATTGTCAGGTTCGGGACGAAATGTCCATCCATGACATCGACGTGAATGAAGTCGGCACCACCTCGGCTGCATTGCTCGGCAGCGGTCTTGAGATCCGCCAGATCTGCCGCCAGGATGGAGGGTGCAAGCAACATCGATTCAGACTCCTTCACGCTCGAATGTGGTCACCACCAGCGAGATGACATCCTGCCTCCGCAGTTGGTGCCCTGGTAGAGGATACTGGCGCAGAACGATTCCTGGTGAAACGCCCTCGTAGGGCTCGAATTTGACGCTTCCCAGACGAAACCCCCGGCGCTCGAAGAAGTGGCGCACTCTTTCGAAGTTACGGTACGTGAGATCGGGCATCACGAAAGTACCATGACGGCTGGCCGAAGACAGGAAGAGGTCCACAGGACTGCCCCGGCCCGCCTGGGCCTCGGCTGAGGGCGCTTGCAGAACGACGGTTCCCGGGGTCGTGCCCCGGCTGACGACGTTGAAGACCCGCCCAACGCTCAGCCCGGATGCGGTCAGCGTGACCTGCGCCTCCTGCAGGGCCTGGCCCTCGATCAGCGGAACGGACAGGCGCTCCGGGCCCAGCGATACCACGACCTCGACCGCAGCACCGCGCTTGACAAGGCTGGCCGAGCGAGGGGATTGCTGTAAGACGTGACCCGCAGGCACTTCATCATCGAATCGATCCGAAGCCCAAAGACGGCGCAGGATCAGTCCATGATCGATCAAGCGGCCTTCAATCTCAGCTTCCGGGATGCCCACCAACTCCGGCACCTGCGTCACACCGCTGCGCACGAACAGGTTGAACGAGAAGTAGCCAGCGAAGGTGAAGATCACCAGCAGCAGGACAACGTAGGTCAGCCAACCTAAGGCTCGAGTAACCCCCCTCAGCATCGGCGGGAGTCTAGCAGCCGGCAGCGACAGACCCAAGGGGCCGCTGTCCGTTCTCTCCACTGTCGTAGATATGTCAAGATACGCCTTCTCATGCAGCCCCTACTCGGTGCCCATGTTTCCATCGCAGGCGGTGTCTTCCGGGCTGTCCCGAGAGGCTCCGATCTGGCCTGTGATGCCATTCAGATCTTCGTCAAGAACGCCAGTCAGTGGGAGGGAAAGTCGCTCACGGAGACCGACGTGGAGCGCTTCGCGCAAGAGCTCCGCGACAGCGAGATCTCGACTCTCGTGGCCCATTCCACCTATCTGGTGAACCTCGCAGCGACCAATCCGGACAACCTCCGGCGCTCACGTTCGACCCTGGGTGACGAGTTGGATCGCTGCCACCGACTGGGGATCCCCGGGCTCGTGGTGCATCCCGGGGCCCACCTCGGCGCTGGCGAAGAGAAAGGGATCGATCGCATCGCCGAGTCCCTCGGCGAAGTGTACGCCGCCCGAGCCGAATGCCGAACCAGGGTCCTTCTCGAGAACACCGCCGGTCAGGGCACCCTCATTGGCCACCAGTTGGAGCAGCTGGCAGCCATCGTCGAAAGGGCCGATTGCGAAGGCAATCTCGGTCTCTGCGTGGATACCTGCCACGCCTTTGCCGCCGGCCACCCGCTCGACGTCGAAGAGGGGTATGAGGCCTTCTTCCAGCAAGTCGTAGATCTCTTCGGACCCGACGAGCCGAGCTGCTTCCACCTCAACGACTCACAGCATCCGCTGGGCTCGAAGCGGGACCGCCACGCCAACCTGGGTGAGGGTCACCTCGGCCTCGAGATCTTCGAGCACCTGGTCAACGATCCCCGTTGGCAGGGTAGACCCATGATCCTGGAGACCCCAATGGGTGATGACAGCGAAGGCCATCGCCGCGACCTCGAGCTGCTGCGCTCCTTCCTGGACTGATCCTCGCCACTACCGTTATCGATTGGAGGCCCGTCCGAGTGGTCCGCAGGGGGACGGCGGTGGCTACTCAGACTGCGACGGGTGGGCCACCACCTGCGCTCTCCGGCGCGCCGGATCTGATGTGCTCTTCGATGGCTCTTGCGCTGCGCTTGTCGAGAGCCCCCCTGTCGAACCACCCGAACGAACCTACGGCACCGCTGAAGGCAATAAGGGCTTAGGAGGGGGTAAGGGAGTAACAGAGGTGCGAGGCCGCGTTCGAAGGTCTCCAGCCGGAGGCCCAGGACGACGGGGGAGAGCCTCGGGCGTGGCCCAGAACCATCAACGATCCAGGGCTCAAGCCCCCTCGGCCGGAGCAAGCGCCGGACGCTTCAACCCCAGGGTGGGGGGTGGTGTTCAGGCTGCGCGGGGAGAGCGGATCTTGTTGACCCACCAGTTCACTACGCGGTTGACGACCGTCTTGGGATAGTTGACTGTTGAGCTGGGAAGGGTCTGCAGAACATTGTCGATGTCGCCCAGGACGCTCGCGATCGACCTCACAGGACTGGCCAGCCACAGAACCTTCTGATCCCGACCCACCAAGAACAGAGCCGGCGCTGCCGATTCGCCTTCGGAAGCGACAGCCACGCCATACCGAGACGAGAAGTCCCTATCGTCCCGCAGGAGTGGAAACTGCAAGTGTAGCTCCCGTTGCAGGTCCTTGAGTGCGACCAGCTTGGCCGGCGAAACACCCAAGATCACAGCGCCTCGCTCCTTGAGCTTGTGCTGCTCAGCGGCGAGACTCTTCAAGTCCGTCCGCACTCCCTCACCATCGCCGTCGAAGAAGTACAGCAACACGGCCATGCGAGGCACCTCGTCGCACAGCATGAGAACCACGTCTTCTGTCGAGGTCAGATCGAAGTTGGGTGCTTCCTCACCAACGACAAGCGTAGCTGCCATCGTTCTTACCTTTCCCTCGAGAACCTTGAGATCAGCTATCCGATCCCGGGAGGAGCCCCGGTGGGATGTTCTTGGCCACATCGAAATATAGCACCACGACCATCAACATCACGATGAGGACGAAGCCCACCTGGTTGATTCTCTCCTTGGTGCGGAGCGAGAGGTCTTTTCGTCGCAGGCCTTCGAACATGAGAATCGTGATCTGACCACCGTCCAGGACCGGGATCGGTAGGAGATTCAGAATCGCGATGCTGATACTGATCAGACCCATCAGCTGCACCAGGTGCTTGAGTCCCGTCCGGGCGGCCGCTCCACTCAGAGCCGCAATCTCGATGGGACCGGAAAGGGCGCTCTTGGCCGCCAACTGGCCGGTAACGATCTTGCCGAGAACCGACAGCGTCTGACGTGTAATCTGCCAGTTGTACCGCACGCTCTCGACCAGTGCCGCACCTGGGCCCAGTTGCTGATAGTAGCCGTGCGCTACACCGATTCGCCCCTTGCCCCCTTCATCCCGCGGCACGACATGAAGCAACGCCGGCTGCTGTTCGCGCAAGACCTCGACCGCCACGCCCTGGTCGGCATGGGCCTCGATGTAGTCGACGAACTCCTGCCATTGCGCGATTGCCTGCCCATCCACACTGCGGATCTCGTCTCCCGGTTGGAAGCCCGCCGCCTCGGCCGGGCTGTCTGCCAGGACCTGCGCGATCCTGGGCAGGACGGTCGGAAACGCGCCGGCATACCCAAACTCGTACTTGGGTACCTTGGCGGGGACGAGGGACACCTGACGCTCTTGTCCCTGTCGCAAGACGGTCAGATCGACTTGCCGCTCTGGAGACGTGATGAAAGCGAAATGGACATCTTCCCAATCCTCGGCTGCCTTGCCGTTCGCCGTCAGCACTTCGTCACCAGGTAGGAGTCCAGCAGCCTCGGCGGGAGATTCTGCAGCCACGCTGCCGATGATCGGAGGGATCTCGGGCAACGTCGGCACCTGGATCCCCACCATCAGCACCCCCGCAATGAGGAGGATCGCCAGGAGCACATTCATGGCGGGACCGGCCAAATAGACCAGGATCCGCTGCCAACGTGGCGTGTTCATGAAATCTCGGGGGTCGTCACTGGCCTCACCCGGATCCTCACCACCCAGCCGCACATAACCGCCCAGCGGGATAAGAGAGACCTTGTACTCGGTCTCGTTGCGGGTGAAACCCCAGATGCGCTTTCCGAACCCGAGAGAAAAGGTCAAGACACGCATACCGAAGGCCTTGGCCATCAGTAGATGGCCGGCCTCGTGCACGAAGATGATCACGCCCAGGGCGACAATAAACGCAGCTAAATTACTCAGAACATTCGACATTTCTCGCCTCGATAAGGGGTGATTCTCCCCTCAACACGCATCAGGATCAAGTCCAGGGGTTCAGCGCCTCCGCTGAACGGTCGAATAGGCCTACGCGAACTGGCTCTGCCTCAACCTCTTCCACCTAAGCAACTCTCATGCCCAATCGACTCACCAATGCCGGAACCGGAGCTTCCAATGGCTTGTATCCTTGGATGCGAGATGCGGAGAAAATCCTCCTCGAAGGCCCGGCACCAGACGGTTCCCGATTCAGAGCAGCCCGAACGAAGACAGGTGGGCGCCTCGGTCGGATCTCGCTGTGGTCTTTCAGTCCTCTGGCTCCTCGGCTGGCTCTTGCCGGGATCTGTCATAGCTGACGGCTTGGCCGACAACCTCGGGCGCAACGAGGTCCGAGTGTACGCGAGTCGCTTCTGGGTCGAGCCGGGGCGGACCATCACTCAGCTCGAGCTACCCCGCAGACTGGAACGCTTGGGCTACGAACGACGGCGGGGCGAACGACCGCGGCGCCCCGGTGAGTTCTTCTTCGGGTTCGAGAAGTTCTGGTTCTACAGGCGGCCCGTTCGAATCGGCACGCAACAGTACCCGGCACGGCTGATAGGCCTCAAACTGCGTCGCAGTGACGCGATGATCCTCGAGGGCATCGACGAGAACGAGGTCGCGCTCCGCACCAAGCATCTCTGGCTGGAGCCCGAGTTGCTGGCGGAGTCCTTCGACACCAACCGGGGGCGCCGTTCGCGGGTGAGCTTTGAAGAGCTACCGGAGCATGTCTGGCAACCAGTATTGGCGGCGGAAGACGCCCGATTCTTCGAGCACTCAGGGGTCGATGCCAAGGCGCTGGCTCGCGCCACACTACGCAACATCGAAGCGGGCAGGGTCGTTCAAGGGGGCAGCACAATCACTCAACAACTCGTCAAGCTTCGCGACATGAGCCCCAAACGATCCATGGGGCGCAAAGCCTCAGAGGCGGTTCGCGCTTTGGCTCTCGAGGCCGAATACGACAAGACCGAGATCCTGGAGGCGTACCTCGATACGGTCTATTTCGGGCACCTGGACGGGATTCACATCTTCGGTTTCGATACCGCGGCTCGGGCCTACTTTTCAAAGCCAGCCAGCCAGCTCGACAGCGGCGAATCAGCGCTGCTTGCGGCCATGATCCAGGGCCCGAACCGGCTCAGCCCCGTGCGCAATCCCGAAGCCGTTCTGGAACGCTACAGATGGGTCCTCACACGCCTCGTGGAGCTCGACCGGTTGACGCCGTCAGAGTTGCACGCCGCCCGCCGCGCAGGCCTTCCTAAGCTCAACCTCTCCCCTCCTCCTCCGCCCGAAGCACCGCATTTCCTGGGCTGGCTCGAAGACGAGGTCGACTCCAACGCCCCCAAACGCGCTGAGGACGGCCGCGGTGCAATCGTTGCATCAACGCTCGATCCGCTATTGCAGGAAGCAGCCAACGCTGCTGTCCGCGACGGCCTGCACGGGCTGCGGTCGGGTCATCCGCGATTCAATGGACTGCCCCTTTCCGCAGCCTTGGTGGCGCTCGATACCCGCACGGGCGATGTGCTCGCCTATGTCGGAGGCGATCCACGACTGCGATCGGACAGCTTCGATCGGGTCCGACGGGCCGAGCGCCAGCCGGGTTCAGCGGTCAAGCCGCTCGTGCTCTTGGAGGCTTTTCAGAGCTGCGGCAGCCGGGACCCACTGTTTCCAGCCCGACGCGTCTCCGATCAGCCTCTGACACTAGAGCTGCCATCAGGGCCCTGGAGTCCCGAGAACCCCGACCGACGGTTCCGGTCCTCCGTCTCGGTGCGTCAGGCGACCCTGCGTTCTCTCAATCTGCCGTTCGTGCGAATAACACGCTGGTGCGGCTTTCACGAGACGGCCGAACGTCTTCGCCGCAGCGGCTTGGATCTGCCGCAGGACCCACCACCCGCCTTCGTGCTCGGTGCGATGGAAACAACGCCGCTGGCTCTGGCGCGCGCCTACACGGTCTTCGGCTCGCTCGGAAGAGCTGCTCGGCCACGACCCTACGAGAGGATCTCCCTGCCCGGTGGTCGGCTGCTCGTGAAACGCCGCCCCACCTCGTCCAAGATTGTCGAGCCGGCCACCGCCTACCTGATTCGAGACCTGCTCGAGGGCTCACTTCGTCAGGGTACCGCCGCCGCTGCTGCGATTTCAGACCCGACCGCATTCGGCAAGACGGGAACTTCCTCCAGCTCGCGCGACGCGTGGTTCGCCGGTGGGGCTGGGTCGATCGTGGCAGTGGTATGGGTAGGACTCGACGACAATCGGACACTGGGGCTGCCAGGTTCCGCCGCGGCAGCACCGATCTGGAAGGCCTTCATGGAACGAGCCGCTCCACTGCGACCGGCCATGGACCACGGCCGCCCAACCAAGATCGTCGAGCTCTGGATCGAGACCGAGACCGGTTTGCTGGTGCCTCGGGATCGCGATGGGGCCGAGCTCGACCTCTTTCGAAAGGGAGCCACACCGCCAAAGAGACGGCTTCTCAAGCAGGA
>Ga0316187_10004904_pt1 | contig 11595 bp, 8 predicted proteins | sample CroRivburrow1_MG_FD_204927 | JGI IMG/M metagenome (GOLD analysis project Ga0316187, IMG submission 204927) | Coastal sediment microbial communities from Maine, United States - Cross River worm burrow 1 | ecosystem: Environmental > Aquatic > Marine > Coastal > Sediment | place: USA: Maine...
ATGATCAGCGGTCGTGCCATGGCCTGGCGCACGGCAAGCCGTTCTTCAGGTGTGTTGCCTCTGATCTTGGCTTCGATGGCGTAAAGCTCGGCAATCCGACGGACGGCTTCGTCTGCAATCGGCGACCCGTCTGCTTTGGCGATCTCGTAGAACTTGCGCCTGGCATGCGCCCAGCATGCGGCAAGCACGATCCTGTCATCACCGGTCAGTTGCTCAAACCCGATATAACCATCGACATGCAGAACGCCTCTATAGTCTTTCAAATGATCCTTCGGTCGCTGCGCCCGTCGATCTGGCTCATAGAAGTAAACAGCGGCGGGCGGGTCCGGGCCTGACCAGCCTCGCTCATCACGGGCATAAACCCACAACCGCCCGGTCTTGGTTCGCCGGCGCCCGGGATCGAGTACCGGCAGCGGCGTGTCGTCGGCGTACAGGTGATTGGAGGCCAGGATGTTCTTGCCCAGCCTGTCATGCAGTGCATCGAGCCACCAGCAGGCCCCGCCTACCCATCCCGCCAGTGTTGAGCGCTCGATCTCCACACCCTGGCGAGCAAACATCTGCGATTGACGATACAAGGGAAGATGATCGCAATATTTGCTGATCAGGACATGCGCAATCAGGGCTGGTGTTGCATACCCGCCGGTGATGATCCTCTGAGGTGCCAGGATTTGCGCCACTGTCTCGCACTGCCGGCATGCATATTTGGGGCGGCGGATACGGATCACCCGTAAAGTGGCCGGCACCCAGTCAAGCATTTCGCTGACGCTCTCGCCGATCTCGTGAAGTGTTCCACCGCATCGGGAGCAACTGTCATCCTCAATATCAAGCAATAATTCCTTGCGGACGAGATGGTCGGGCAGCGGCTTGCGCCGCGCTGGTGTTCGTTTGGCCTCCGGTGGCCCAGGCCTGCTCTCGATGACCTCTGCAATGTCGGTATCGAGTTCTTCCAGCGCGAGCGCCAACTGGTCCGGATCAAGCCGCTCGGACCGGCGTCCATACTGGGCACGCTGCAGCTGTTTGATGATCTGTCGAAGGCGGGTGATTTCGCTGTCGCGATGCTCAACGAGGCCGGTTATGTCACGCACCAACCGGTGCAGGACAGCCGTGTCCTGAGGTAGATTGTCAAGGTCGAGCCGCATGGCTGATTGTACATCTACCTGGGCAGAAAACCAAGCTTTTTCAGGGTATTGAGCGCCTTTACCCGGCCCGTTCAGGCCGCCACACCCGCTCCGGCGTGCGCCAGTCGATCCCCTCGATCAGCATAGACAGTTGAACAGAACTCAGCACGACCCTGCCACCGTGATCATCGGTTTGCGGCCATATGAATCCACCCTGATCAAGACGCTTTGTGAACAGGCAAAGGCCATTGCCATCCCAGAACACAATCTTGATCAGGTTTGCCTTACGGCCGCGAAAGGCAAACAGGTGACCCGAGAACGGATCGGCCCGCAGCACTGCCTCGACCAACATGGCCAGACCGTCCATCCCCTTGCGCATGTCAGTGACGCCTGCAGCAATATGCACTTTGACCCCGGCTGGAAGCATCATCATGACGCCGGTCCTTCCAGAAGCGCGATCATCGCGCGTACCGTCTCGGCTTCCACGTCGCGGGCAAAGCGCACACGCCGTCCTCCAACCAGCTCTACCTCAATCTCCTGAGGCGATCGTTCGACGATGATTGGCCCGGCGACCTGCGTGCGCTCAGGCACAGAGTGCGCGCCAGTCCGATCAGGACCGTCACTCACGGTCACCGGCAGGAAAACCGGCTCGGATGGTGGTGGGGCGAACTCCCGCTTCCACCGGAACAGCAGCGGTGTGTCAATCCCGTAACGACGGGCAATGCCCGATACCGAAGCACCGGGAGCCATAGCCTCTGCCACGATCCGCTTCTTGTCCGCCACCCTGAAGTTCCGGCGCCCGTCCGGCATCGATTTTGCCGACGGAACATAGCCCGTCGAAGTCTGGGCAATTTCCTTATCAGACATATGGCTAGCCATATGTCCAAGGCTCCCACCGCGTCGGTAAAGCAGCTTGCCCTGAATAGCCGCAGTCTCGGTCTTGAACTTCGCCCGCCAGTTGCCGAACCGCTTTAGTGGCAGGCAGTGCGCTTCGCAATATTCCCGCTGATTCAACGTGCTGCGTTCCCACCCCTCATGATGGGAACGCCAGAAACTCTCCAGTTCCGCCCGCTTCTCGCTACTCAACCTGGCCATGCTGCTGTTCTCCTGCGCAAATTACACTGCGCATTAGAGATCAGCAAAACCGTATCCGGAAACAACCGTGCATTCCCTGTACGCTTACGACAAAACAGAAGGCTGCCTTGGTTCGCTCGCTGAATTTTCCTGTTACGGTATTTAGGGAATTTCGTGTTTAAGGTGCTATATTCACTAAACTTTCCAACATTCTGAATGGCTTAAACAGCCCGCAATCGTGGATTTTTCCTGATTCTCCGGTAAAACAGGGAAACTCCAACAGAGACGGGTTCGCAGCGGTTACCCGACACCCGAAGCCGGAAGTCTCGTTGTCGTACGTAATTTGATTGCTCTTAACGGGGGCATGCAGCTTATGTCTCTGCCGCAGATTTGTCTGTGAAATCGAATGTTTTGATTTCTGTCGGTATCTCCACAAAGATGCTGATAATCTTCTATAATTTTGAGAGCTTGCTCAATATTCCATCGATGTCTGATCGTGGTCCTCTTTTGAGCCGATTTCAATTCTTGTGCATGCTGTTATCCGGACTAGTTCTATGTATGGATATGATAATTCTAGGCAATTCATTTTGCGACTTCACGGGCCCTAGCTGTCGGTGACTGTAATCAAGTCAGCGATAAAAATTGGCGCAAACTGCGTTTGGTTTTTGCTTTCCGATGGGCGCTGGCAGATGCGGTCAGGTTTTCCAAGGTTTGGCAGCACCAATACCGGCGAAAAGTTTGCTCGCCTTATTCGTCGGGTATCGGGGCCAGCTTGCCGGCCCAGTACACCAGGAACAGAACCGGCAACCCCAACAGTGCGGTGATGATGAAAAAGCCCGGATAGCCGGTGGCTGAGACGATCGAGCCGGAGTAACCGGCCAGCGCCTTGGGGACCAGAAGCATGATGGAGCTGAACAGCGCATACTGGGTGGCCGTAAAGGTGACGCTGGTCAGGGCGGACAGATACGCCACGAACGAGGCAACTGCGAAACCGGCAGACAGATTGTCGGCCGTGATGACCGCGATCAGCAGATTGACGTTGGCGTCCTGGGTCGCCAGGTAGGCAAAAAGAAGATTGCTCGCCGCCGCCAGCAGGGCGCCGATGAACAGTCCGCGCATGACGCCGATACGGCTCGCCAGGATGCCGCCCAGAAAGCCGCCGGCGATTGTGGCAACAAGGCCGTAGAATTTTGAATAGGTTGCGATCTGGGCGATATCGAACCCCATCTCCAGATAGAACACGTTGGCAACCGCGCCCATGACTATATCGGCAATCCGGTAAATGCCGATCAGCGCCAGGATCACCACAGCCGCCTTGCCGTAGCGCGCAACGAAATCGGTAAACGGTTCCACGTATGATTTGCGTGCTTCTGCTGCCGGGACAAAGCGCAACCTGGTGAGGCAATAAAGAACCAGGCCGGCAGCGCCAAGGCTGACAAACAACCGCGCGGTGTTGAAAAACAGCTTGGTAAAGGGCCCAAGGTCCTTCGGTGTATCGGGGAACAGGTTGAACATGGCAATCAGGCCCGCGACGCCGGCAATGAAGGCCAGGAAAAGCTTCATTTGCACCACCTTGTCCGTGGCGACGTCTCCACCGACTTCGGGTTCCGGTGACAACAGTGTGGCGAGGATGCCTACCAGCATGAAACCTGCCATGATGCGGTACACGGTCGTCCAGGTTTCCGGATCGTAGGTTTCGGCCCCCAACCAGGCGGCAAACCATAACGAACCGGCACCTGCCGTCAGCATGGCAACGCGGTATCCAGCGACATAAGCGGCAGATAAAAACGCCTGCATGCGTGGCGGGGCGGATTCTATGCGGTAGGCATCGATAACGATGTCCTGGGTTGCACTTGTAAAACCAATGGCAACCGCGCCGACAGCGGTCCAGACAAGCGATGTCGCCGGATCCGTGGCCGCGGTGAACAGGATCGCCGCCATGATGCAAAGTTGCGAAACCAGCAGCCACGCCCGGCGGTGACCCAAACGCTGGGCCAGGAAGGGCAGGGGGATCCGGTCGATCAGCGGAGACCAGACAAACTTGAAGCCATAAGCGATGCCGGCCCAGCTGAAAAACGTCACCACATCGCGCTGGACACCGGCCTTGATCAGCCACACCGAGAGGGTGGAAAACACAAGCAGAATCGGCAGGCCGGATGAAAAACCCAGCAGCAACATGCGCAGGGACCGGCCACTCAGCAACAGCGCCAGCGTTTCCTGCCAGCTATCGGCCTTGCCGACAGTATCAGTCTGCATTCAACTACCCGGATGCTGTTGTGAAGCCATGATTTGCCCGATATGCGCGATGATTCTGTCTGTCGGCCGACAGTGGCATAGGCAAGTCCGGTTTTCCAGTGCGCCTTACCTGTCGGCAAAGGCTTTCTGAAACGGTTCGGGTTTACCAAGCAGGTATCCCTGTGCCTCGTCGCAGCTTCCCTCGGTCAGCATCGCCAGTTGCCCGCTTGTTTCAACGCCTTCGGCTGTTACCCTTATTCCCAGTGACGAAGCCAGTGCAAGGATTGACGTCACCAGTGCCCGGCTGCGATCATCCAGCGATATGCGTTCGGTGAAGCAACGGTCGATCTTCAGCTTGGTAAAGGGGAACTGGGTGAGGTAGGCCAGCGATGAGTAACCGGAACCAAAATCGTCGAGCGACAGGCTGAGCGCCCAGTTTGCTTAATTCCGACAGAACCTTCTGTGTGTTGTCGGTATCTTCTACAAGAACATCCTCTGTTATTTCGATCTCCAGCCGGTGTGCCTGCAGGCCAGACAATCACCTCTGTCGGCGCCAAACTGAATGAACTGTTCGAGCTCGGTGCCGGGAATAACCAGTTCTGGCGGGCAATCCAGGAGCGGGCACAATTGTGCATTTGCGCCAAGAATGCGCCGGCTGTCGTAGACCAGAACACCCTGTTCCATCTGGTCAACAATGGTGCGGTATGTCGCCACCCGAAATCACCCAGCGACTGAACGCCCGGTTCTGAGTGCAAATTCGACATTTCACTATTTTCTGATGGTTTCACAAACATCTCTCGAATACTGGATTGCCGGAAGTGCAGTCTACATTCATCAGGTTACGGAACACCCAATCCCACGAGGGTGAAAGCCGCGGGCAGGTTCGCAAAATGTTAACTATATGACTGGCCGGAGGTTCAGTGGCTGGACGCCGATGCGGGCATCGCGCGAAAACATGAATTGCGTTGTCGCAAGGTGCTTGTTGAGCAAATCTGCGGGCGCAACCTGGCGTCCGTTAACCGTGTTCAGAACTGGTGGTTTAATGTCATCGTGAACTCGCCCATATTTCAACACAATTTCACCCAATTCTCTTCCTGTTTACATCGAACTCGGTGCCTACAGTTAGTGTGTTAGTTGACAACAAAGGGACGGCCTTTGTGATGCGTAAGTGTTTAACCGCTTACCCAGCACGCCGGTGTTTAACCGGGTGGAGGGGCAATATGACTGGTGTGTCTTGTGCAGCTGTTGCTGCGCTGTTTTCATATCCATACGTCAATGCCGGATCACGGGGCGCTTTTCGATCAATTCATTCGCGAGGGTGAGGGAACTTCGAAAACACACAAAAAGACCGTGAGAGTCGTGTGGAACTACCGCCGAGCTGATCCAGCGGGGTCGTAAGCGGAATAGGGGAATAGCGTTATGAGTAACAATGCAGACGACAGTCGAAATGGGTTCAAAAACAGCCGTATTGATTTGAGCCAGCTTGGTGATGATAGCTGGAACAAGCCCTTGACCGGCTCTCCTGCAACACCAGGCCCACGTAGAAAACCAGCAGCGGTCGCCACGCCGAATGCCGGCAACCGGCGAACACATCTGGATGATTTGTTTGAAAGCCGGGTCCATGCCGCAACCGCCAGGCGGGCGGTAAAACAGAACAAGGGGCAGAACCGCGTCTGGCTGTTTGCCGTCGGACTTTTCCTGGCAAGCGTTGGCGGTATCGCAGCCGCCTATTACCTCGTTGGGCCGCCCATGGCCATGTCGGCTTACAGCACGGATGAGGTGTTATACCAGGCAAAGCAAACGTCGTCGCTTGAAGTTGACAGCAATATTGCCGGCACAAGTTCCCACTTTCAGGGTGTGACGGTGTCTGCAACCATGCCCGACAGCACGACAGGCTATGCGTCAGGGTCACCGGTCATGGCTGAGCCTTCTGCCAACGGTCAGTCTGCTACTGACACTGTCACACGAGACCCGGTCGCTCCGCCTGTTTCGGCGCAACCTGCTGCGGCAGACACAATCGCTGCGCAAGGAAAGGCTGCAGAACCACAGCAAAATGATGTAGCTGCCGTGGATGACGCACCTGCAGACGCAATACCACAGACAATGACGGCTCAACCCGAAACCGAACGGATGGTGCGTATTGTGCCCACTGCCGTGTCTGAAGAAGTTGAAACCAGAACCAATGTGAATACGGCTACGGCTACTGCGCCGGCTGCGTCCGACGCCACGTCGGGACAATGGATAGCCCTGCCGGCGGAACCCAAGCCAGCCGCTCCGTCCATGGTTACGGCTGCCGCGCCACAGCAGCCGGGTGCGTCCGATCCAATTGTCGATCCTGTCAAGACACAACAGGAGTTGTTCAAGGCGTTTCAGGACTATCTTGAAAGTTCAGGTCACAAGGTAGCGGGCAATAGCGAGAGCCAGGAAGAACTGTTCAACAAGTTCATCCGGTGGAGCATGGAAGCTCCGAAAGACAACTGACCCTGGTCTGACTGTCACAGAGTATATTGGCTACCGTAAATTTCGGCGGTTGCGTGTTCAAAAACAATAGAGCGCGGTTTTGATGTTCTCAAAACCGCGCTCCTGTTTTTGCAAGCGTATGACTTTGCAGTCTACTTCGAGTTGGCCCGATGTTCTGCCATTTGCCGGGTGACGATCCGGAACCATTCACCGGACTCTTTCAATTTGGTTATGCCGCTGTCCAGCGTCGCGATATAAGCTTTCGCGTTCGGGTTGGTTTTGGCGATTACCGCGTGCATGGTCGCTACCTGGGAGAGATGGTCCTGGAATTTGACCTTGTCTTTGGCACCTATCTTGGCGATGGCGCCTTCTGCCACGTCAGCTGCCAGAACCACGGCATCATACTTGCCTGAGACCAGGCCTTCAAAACATCCCGTAGTCATGCTCTCTCGTGAAAACTTGATGTTGGGTTCCACGAGATCCACCTCTTCCATCATGAAAGTCGAGTAACCCGAAGGGCGGCAGACATGAAGCCCGAACAGGTCTCTATGGGAAGCAGGGCGCGGTTGATCAACACGGGTGTAATAGCCAATGATCTGTTCGAACATTGGCTGTGACCAATCAAGATTGTTACAGCGAAATTTGGAATCGTCACTGAGCTTGTCTATCAGTGCGCAGTTCGGTTTGAACCAGACAAGGCCGAAATCATAGGCGTGGTCTGAGATCAGTGGTTGCAGGTGAGCGCCCCAATCGTTGATGAAGTCTATCTTGTAGGATGGTTTGCCATCTGCAAGAGACATGGCCACGTTTGTGACCTCGGTGATCATGCCGCCCTGGGCCTGGTCCTCGTTGGTGAACGGTGCCCAGTCTGTTCCGACAACGAAGCGAATTTGGCGGGGTTTCGGAGGTGGCAATGCTGCTGTGGTAGGCGCGGCACGCAGAACAGAAGTGTTGGCGGTGGACGGAGACACATCATCCAGGCAGGGTATGTTGAGAGTGGCACCTTCCTGAATGAATGAAGGGTCCGGTCCGATCGAGCCGGAATTGGCGCTGTAGACAAACTGGAAACTGACTGCGCCGCGATAAGCTCGCCAGGCAATTTGATTGAGACTGTCTCCGCGCACGATCCTGTACGGTTCACCGCACTGTATGGACTGCGCCATTGCCGGGCTTGGGCTGACTGTCGCGCCGACGCTCAGTACGCCGGCAACGGCAAATGCTGAAAACAGATTATGTAGCTTCATGTTGTTCTCCAGAAGTCGAATTCATGTGAGGTTTTTTGAAAGCGATCAGTTTTATGGGTTCTGATTGATCCAATCGAAACACAAACTGATCTTGTCGGCTTGGACGCACCGACGCTGTGAGTTGCTGTCTTCACCCATGTCCAGACCTATCGCGTCATCGCATTGGTGGTGTTTCCCGCCGTATCCTCTTTTCTCGCCGTCCCGTGTTTTTCTATAGTGTGTGCGCCATGGTCACCGGTTGGACCGGGTCCACGGCAATACTGTCTAATTCGCAGTATTCTTTTTGCGCCATTCGAGAAATTCCTGAAAATCCTGATTGCTCTTGCGCCACTGGAGAAAGGCGCGGAACAACTCGAGTTGCTCATCCTGGCTGAGTTCTGTTGTCTGGGGCTGTGCAGCCGGCGCGGGTGACAAATCAGGACAGCCGGTCCCTTCACAACGCACATCGGCCACCGGAACCCGGATTTGGCCGACAGACGTGGAAACGACGTAAAATTCCTTGTCCAGCTTGAGTAAGTCGCCTTCAATCCGGGTGTAACCGTCATTGGAAATCAGCACGATCGGCTCCGCATTTGCGACAGAGCCGAAAGTCGTCAGGCACACTACACAAAATGAAAAAATGGCCGCACGCCGCATCTTGATCTCCCCAGATCACAGCCTAGCCCGGCACCACAACATGTGCCGAATAGTGCCCCCAAACACTACTCAATATCGGAACGGGAATGCTCGATCACCAACCGCCACGCAAGCTCTTCGAATAGTCATATTCAGCTCACAGAGTGGTCTTTGTTACATCCAAATATGTCGAAAATGAGCAGTGCAGACGATCTGGCCGGAGGGAATTTTCATATCGGTCCAGGTTTGTTCAAGAGTCCCGATTTGGCACTAAATCAGTTCCCAAATCTCAGGAGGTGACTGCCTTCACCCGGTAGGACAACCATCCATATCAGCACTGTCCAGGACGCTGACTTCGCGGGGAGGGTGGGCAGGGTTCGGCGTGTCAGTTTACGGCCTTGGTTCCAGCCAGTATCTTTCGATGTGTCTCTTTTCCGGAAATCCAGTAGTTCATGAGGGTGTCGCCGGTGGCGAACTCGCCGCGCAGGCTGTTGGAGTTCATGTAATCCTGCCACTCCTTGGATTCATAAACCGCCTGAAAAATTTCCTGGTAAAACGCAATGACATCCGGCGACAGGCCTGGTGGTCCGACGATTGACCTTTGCATGAAGTAAGTCATGTCCTTGCCCAATTCCGCGAAAGTGGGCACGTCGGGATACTGCTCCAGCCGTTCAGGTGTAAAGGCGGCAATCGGGCGCGATTTGCCCTGCCTGTAATACTTGTCCTGCTCGGAAGGGTTGTTGACCGTGGAGTTGGCCTTGGCCTCGATCAGTTCCTTGGCAACCGCACCACCACCCTTGAACGGCTTATAGGCCATTTTCAGACTGTAGGTCTGGTTCAACAGATTGGTCAGCAGATTGTCTTCACCACCCTTGCCGGTTCCCGCCATCAGCCATTGCGGCCCCTTGGCAGAGGCCTGCTTGATGAACTGATCGAGATTTGAAATGCCGCTGTCGTTGGTCACCCACAGCAAAAACGTATCTTCTGCCATGCGCGCGATCGGTGCAAATGTGGTAATGTCTATACCCAGCTTTGGCTGGCGCAGCGGTGTGGTGAAGAAACTGTTGAGGGTAACCATGACCACATTCGGATTGCCGGTGTTGGCTTTCATGAACTGCAGCGCATCACCGCCGGAGTTGCCCGGCATGTTGACCGGTTCAAAGGGGACCGGCGACATTTCTTCATCGTTTATGATCTTGATGAAGCGTCGCGCCATCTTGTCAGCGCCGCCGCCTTCGCCTGCCATAATGACCAGTTTGACCGGTTGTTCCGGATACCATTCAGCAGCAGCCTGCCCGATAGTGGCGAAAACAAAGCCCAGCACTGCTGCTGCAATCAGGCTGACACGATGGAAGAGACGGAATGAATACATGACTGGGTTCACACTGATCTTGGTTGGTCTGGCAATGCGCCGTACAAAAGGGTGTCGTTGTTACTGGTTGGCAGTGCTGGTGTTAACCCAGTCCTTGAAGCCCTTGAATATCTGCTCGGCATCGGTTTTCGAAATTTCCCCGGCCACACGAATGTTTGCTTCAGCAAGATATTGGGTGAAGGCAGCCCTCAGATCGGCTGCACTGCAACTGCCCAAATTTGTTGCAACAACTGGTGTGGATGCAGCATCGACGGCAGCCTTGACCCGAATCCAGTTGTCGAGGCGCGCCGACATGTTGAATTGCTGCCATTTGGGGTGGTTGGGGCGTTTTTTCAGTTCACCGGCATTGGGGAAGAACTGATCGATGAATTGGGATACCTTGCGATAGCGCTTGGTATCCTGTTTCCAGTTGAAGGCCAGCAATACGTTCTGCACCGAAACTGTTGAGATGTTCGTGCCGGCAGGGATCAATCGTGGATAATCGCTTGAGTCAATGCTTGCGGGTAAGTAGTCCGGCATTTTCTCCAGATTGATGGGCACGGGCAACAATCGCAGTCCGGTCTTGGGCAGGTTCTCATACATGCGCACCGGTTTGCCCGATACGCTGATGACGGCATCCAGTTCACCTTTCTGGAGTTTCAGCAAAGCCAGCGCATAATCGTCGTAGACCGGTGTGTACTGGATGTTGGCTGCGCCGAAAATGGTGCGCGCCGAGTAATCGCCGCTGCCGTCTTTCGGACCCACGCCGATCCTCCCGCCGGCAAGATCCTGAATCTTGGTGGCTTTCGGTGACGCCAGCAGATGAACTTCCTCATTGAACAATTTGGTGACGTAAGCCACCCGGCGTTCAAGTTTGGGGAAGGTGTTCTCCGCCCTGATTTTCTCAAGTGTATCGAGTGAGACAATGGCCAGGTCGATGTCACGAAGGAACAGCAGGTCGGCAATATTCTCCGCGCCGCCACGGCCTGAAATCGTCATCAGCCTGAGGCCGTCCGCGCGTGCCAGCAGGCCGGCGATTTCGGAGGCCGCACGAAAGGATGTACTGTTGACGTCTTCGGCTACCAGCCTGATAACGCCATCGGCCGCCTGTTTGCGCAGCTTCCATTCGGCTCCGGTAGTGGCCTGTTGAGAATACGCCCCTGGGGCTAGCAAGGTGAGAAAGAAGGTGAGGAAAATGAGTATGGTAGCAATTGACAGCGGGTATCTTTTCGCCATGACGAACCTTTCATCCGAATACCAGCAGTGCAAGGCCCCCGGTATTGTCGCAACCGCCCCTGTCCGCTTGATAGATCAATTATGCCGCCAGCGGAACATTCGCTGCTGGAAGTGACCTTAGTTTGCGGATTTCGCGTCATAATGAAGGCGAAAACACGTTAAACAAAAGGCGGTCCATGCTTCGGGCTTCATGTTGACCAGGAATTGACCCCAATTCGCCGAGCCGTCAATCAGGACAATACATAACCAGACTGGTAAGGAA
>Ga0316187_10004905_pt1 | contig 11591 bp, 9 predicted proteins | sample CroRivburrow1_MG_FD_204927 | JGI IMG/M metagenome (GOLD analysis project Ga0316187, IMG submission 204927) | Coastal sediment microbial communities from Maine, United States - Cross River worm burrow 1 | ecosystem: Environmental > Aquatic > Marine > Coastal > Sediment | place: USA: Maine...
CCATTGCCGGGTTGGCCGACTCTAAATACAAGCAAAATTTGCTAGAATTGGCTGAGTTTGCTGCAACGCGACAGTTTTAGGTTTTTGTAGCATCCGATACGGGGTGTAGCTCAGCCTGGTAGAGTACTGCGTTCGGGACGCGGGAGTCGGAGGTTCGAATCCTCTCACCCCGACCAAGCACAGTGCTTTGCAACTACTTTAACTGACATTGGATGCTTTGGTCGAAATAATAAATCAGCAAGCTGTATGGTCACGGGGAGTCAATTTTGAAGAGTATGTTGGTACGTTTGTCACTAGCTTCTATTGCGTTGCTGGCCTTGTTGTTTGCCCAAGCCGTGCAGGCAGAAATGCCGCAATTGAGCAATCAGCAAATAGAGCTGTTGAAGCAACAGTATTTGGGTGGTAGCACGAATGATTCAAATATCACCAGCACAATAAATGCAAACGAGATCGCCGCGCAGCAGCAGGCAGATCAGCCCAAAGTAGCGGCAGTAAGCAATAAACCGAGCGCAATTGAGATCTCTATTCGCGCACGATTGAGTTCAGATATGCGCGGCAGCGTCGAAGAAGAGTCGCCGTCTAATCTGCAAGGTTCCGATCTGGTTCGTCCGGATGAAGATGAAAAACGCAACATGGCTTCCTCCAGAAAGGATGATTTAAACCTGCGTTCATCATGGGAGCGCTTTCTTGAGAATCAAAAGGTGCGCGGTGTCGATAGCAACCTTTCGCAGTACGGCTACCAGTTGTTCGCAGGTACACCCAACACATTTTCACCCGCTGCGGATATTCCTGTTCCACCCGAATACGTACTCGGCCCGGGCGACGAATTACAAATGCAGTTTTATGGCAGTCGTGATGACAGGATGAATCTGGTCATCGACCGTGAGGGCGTCATCGAATTGCCCAAGGTCGGCCCGCTTACCTTGGTGGGGTTGAGTTTTGTTCAGGCCAAGGCGCTGATCGCCGAACAAGTGCGGCAAAAAATGGTGGGTGTTACCACCTCAATAACGATGGGTAGATTGCGCTCGATACGGGTGTTTGTCTTGGGTGATGCAGCACATCCCGGCTCATATTTGATCAGTGGGCTTTCTACGATTTCCCACGCGTTATTTTCTGCGGGCGGCATCAGCAAAAAAGGATCGTTACGTCACATCCAGTTAAAGCGTAACGGCAAGGTGGTAAAAGAACTCGATCTGTATGATTTTCTTCTCAAGGGAAATAGTCGCGGAGACGAGCGCTTGATGCCGGGTGACGTCATCTTTGTTCCGCCCATCGGCGAGGTGGTGGGCGTGGCGGGACAGGCAAACCGGCCGGCCATCTATGAATTGCGCGGTGAGAAAAGCGCACAAGATGTAATGGCCCTGGCAGGCGGGATGCTGGCGGATGCCGATCTCAAGCATATTCAAATCGATCGCTTGGGTCAGGCAGGGGATCGCAACATTCTGGATTTCGACTTCCAACAGCAAACCGAGATTCAGAATGGCGATATTCTCATGCTGTTTGCTGTTGCCGGTATGCGGGCTGATACCGTCAGTTTGCTGGGTCATATCAAGCGGCCGGGACAGTATGGTTTGTCTCAGGACATGAGGCTCACCAGCTTGATCAGTTCGGTGGATGATTTACTTCCCGGGGCTTTTCTCGATTACGCCCTGATACAGCGTACCGACCCCATCCTGCGCAGTGTCAGCACCCTGCGCGTGTCGTTGGATGACTTGCTGGTCAAGCAAAACAAACAGGCCGATGTGGCGCTGCAAGCGGACGATCAGGTGTATGTGTTTTCCAAATCTTCAATTGACCCGCTGAATGTAGTTTCAATTTCCGGCCAGATCGTCAAATCCGGACAATATCCCTATGACGAGAATATGCGCCTGATCGATTTGATCTTCGCCGCGGGTGGCCCCAACGAGCAATCCTATCTTGAAGTGGCCGAGCTGACCCGCTATGAGGTGATAGACGGCAAGCGGGAGAGTAGGCACTTTGAGGTGAATTTAAGCGATGCCCTGGCAGGAAAAGCAGATGCCAACATCGTGTTAATGCCGCATGACGAGCTGCTGATCCGAACCATCTCGAATTGGCGTACCACGATTCGCGCTGTTATAGCGGGCGAGGTTAAATATCCGGGAACCTATCCGGTAGCACAGGGTGAGCGCCTCTCCAATGTTTTGGAGCGTGTGGGCGGCTTTACCGATGATGCCTATCCGCGTGCAGCAATATTTACCCGGGAGTCTGTCAGGGCTGATCAACAAAAGCAGATCGATGAGCTGGCGCGGCGCACCGAAAGTGAAGTCATAAAAATGGAAACCTCTGCGGGCGCATTGCGTGATGAGATCTCACGAGCGCGCGAACTCAGCAAATTGGTGGCAGCCAAGCGAGTCGCTGAGCAGATCAAAACAGTGCGCGCAACAGGGCGTATCGTGATTGAGCTTGCCGACATAGAAAAATTGAAAGGCACACCGTTTGATATCGAGCTGCGAGATGGAGATCGGCTATATGTACCCAAACGCCCGGAAGAAGTGCAGGTGCTGGGTGAAGTCTATAACCAGACCGCCTTTATTTACCGTGAGGGTGCGGGCAGCAGGAAATATCTTGAAATGGCAGGCGGTGCCACGCGCAGCGGTGACACCAAGCGCATCTATGTGGTTCGCGCCAACGGCATGCTGGATGTGGTGAGCAGCGGCTGGTTTAGCAGTAAATCGGTAGCGATGGAACCGGGTGATGCCATCGTCGTACCGCAGGAGATAAACCAGTTCAGCATTCTTGATTCAACCCTGGATTGGTCGCGTGTGGTGATGCAGGTTGGCATCAGCCTGGCCTCCATGAAGACTATCGGGATATACCAGTGAGCGAGTTTCAGCGCGAACCTCATATCATGATCGACGAAGACGAGATCGATCTTCGGGAAATTTGGCAGGCGATTGTTAACTACAAACGCATGATCTTGTCTTCTGTCTTTGTGGCAGCACTGCTCGCCGCAGGGGTTTCACTGATGTTGCCGAATATCTATCGCGCCGAGGTGTTACTTGCCCCGGTCAAAAGTGATGACGCCAAAGGCGGCGGCATGGCCGCTGCGCTGGGTGGTTTGGGCGGGCTGGCTTCAATCGCAGGCATTTCCTTGGGGAGTGGCGGCAGCACAGAAGAAAATCTGGCCATATTAAAATCCCGTGAATTTATATGGAAGTTTGCGCAAGACAACAAACTCATGCCCATTTTGTTTGAAGATGAATGGGACGCAGCACTGAAACAATGGAAGGTAACTGATCCCAAAAAACAACCGGGACAAATGGATTTATATCGCTTGTTTAACAATGGTGTGATGAGTGCAGCTAAAGTTAAAAAAAGCAGCCTGGTGACAGTGTCCATAGATTGGACTGATCCCGAATTGGCCGCAGTCTGGGTAGATCGATTGGTGGCACAACTCAATCAGCACCTCAGGTTGCAGGCCATAGCGCGTAGCGAGAACAACCTTAAATACTTGAATGAGGAGCTGGCGCGAACCCAGGTTGAAGAAATGCGAAAAACATTGTTCGACCTGATCGGGCAGGAGCAAAAAAGCGCAATGCTGGCCAACGCGCAAAGGGAGTTTGCCTTTCGAGTACTGGATCCTGCTGTGGTGCCCGATAAAAAAATTAAACCTAAGCGTGCAATTATCGTATTACTTACCGCAATGCTGGCTGGATTTTCCTCGTTGATTTTAGCATTCGTTTTAAATCGTCGTAAAGCTGAGGTGAGCTAAAAAGCTTAACTCTATGTTAAGCAAAATATTGTAAATAGGGGCTAATTTTGAAAATAGCAGTTGTTGGTCTTGGTTATGTAGGGCTGCCGCTGGCAGTTGAGTTTGGGAAAATATACCCCACTGTTGGTTTTGATCTTTCAATAGATAAAATTGCTGCCTATCGCAGCTTTGTTGACCCAACTGGAGAGGTCAGTTCAGAGGATTTGCGCAGTGCAACTCTACTGACTTGCCACACAGATCCGCAAGTATTAAGTGACGCGGAATTCATCATCGTAGCTGTGCCTACGCCAGTGGATGAAGCACATCAGCCAGATTTCACCCCTTTGATTAAAAGTTCGGAGAGCGTTGGCAAACACATCAAGCGCGGCTCAATTGTAGTGTATGAATCTACCGTATATCCGGGGGCGACAGAAGAAGTCTGTATTCCGTTGCTCGAAAAGCATTCAGGTCTAAAGTGGAAAAAAGATTTCTTTGTCGGGTATAGCCCCGAGCGTATCAACCCGGGCGACAAAGAACGTACTATCACCAAGATTGTAAAAGTTGTGTCAGGTGACACACCGGAAACACTCAAGACGGTAAGCGAAGTCTATTCTTCAATTGTTTCCGCAGGTGTCTATCAGGCCAGCAGCATCAAAGTTGCCGAGGCCGCCAAGGTCATCGAAAACACACAACGCGACTTGAATATTGCCTTGATGAACGAGCTGGCCATCATCTTCAATAAGATTGGTGTCGACACACTTGAAGTGTTGCAAGCTGCAGGCAGTAAATGGAATTTTTTGCCTTTCCGACCAGGTATGGTGGGCGGGCATTGCATCGGAGTTGATCCATATTACCTAACGCACAAAGCAGATATGCTGGGCTACCACCCGCAAGTAATTCTTGCTGGTCGCCGTATCAATGACGGCATGCCTGCCTATGTTGCGCAGCAAACTGTAAAAAAAATCATCCAGTCAGGCGGAGCGGTCAAAGGATCCAAGGTTATAGTACTCGGCCTAACCTTCAAAGAAAACTGTCCCGACCTGCGTAACAGCAAAGTTGCAGATTTGGTTAAAGAGTTGCAGGAATTTGAGTGTGATGTCAGCGTACACGATTCGCTCGCCGAACCAGACGAAGCCATTCACGAATATGACATCACATTGACTGAATGGAGTGACTTGCCAAGCAATGCAGACGCCATTGTTGCTGCAGTTTCGCACAATGAATATACCAGTAAGTCTACCAATCAATTGCTGGCCAATTTGAAGCCGGGTGGCGTATTTATTGACATCAAATCGGCGTACGCAATTGAAGAGATTGAGGCCGCTGGAATCAAGTTGTGGCGGCTATAACTATGGCTGAAGCATATGCTCAACTCAAAACTCGCCTTGCCACTAAGCAGCACACTTGGCTGATCACTGGTGTCGCGGGTTTCATCGGCAGTAATTTGCTCGAAACCCTGCTCAAGTTAAACCAGCGCGTAGTTGGGCTAGACAACTTCGCTACTGGATATCAGCGTAACCTCGATGAAGTGCAAACACTCGTTAATTCCGAGCAATGGGCTAACTTCAACTTCATCCAAGGCGATATCCGCAAGCTGGATGATTGTTGCAGTGCCTTGATTTTCCGTCATTCCAGCGAAGGCGGGAATCCAGTTTGCCAAGAAGATATTGCAGTCGATTACGTCCTACACCAAGCTGCGTTGGGTAGCGTACCACGTAGTGTGGAAGATCCCATCACCACAAATGAAACCAACATTGACGGCTTCCTCAACATGTTGGTTGCTGCACGTGATGCCAAAGTGAAGAGTTTTGTCTATGCCGCCTCCAGCTCTACCTATGGAGATCACCCCGGATTGCCAAAAGTGGAAGACAAAATCGGCAAGCCGTTATCGCCCTACGCGGTAACCAAATACGTCAATGAGCTCTATGCAGATGTGTTCGCCCGCACCTATGGCTTTAACACCATCGGTCTGCGTTATTTCAATGTCTTCGGCACGCGTCAAGACCCCGATGGTGCCTACGCTGCGGTGATACCCAAGTGGATCGCCAGCATGATCAAAAATGAGCCCATCTTTATCAATGGCGATGGTGAAACCAGTCGCGACTTTTGCTATATCGAAAATGTGCGTCAGATTAATCTGCTTGCTGCTACCACGGAAAATCCAGAAGCTGCCAATCAAATATACAACGTTGCTGTGGGCGATCGTACTACTCTAAACGAGCTCTACGAGCAGCTATACTTCAACTTACTGTCCAGTTACCCACATCTGCATGGTGTTAAACCTGTTTATCGCGACTTTCGCGCAGGTGATGTGCGCCACTCACTGGCGGACATCACTAAGGCAGCCACGTTATTGGGCTACCAGCCCACTCATCGCATAGGCGATGGGCTCAAGGTGGCGATGGGGTGGTATGTCAGCTTCGTTTCTGCATAATGTCTGATTAAACGGCGCCTCTTGCAATGAAGCAAACAGTTCAGCTCGGCACTCTTTCTGCGGCGAATATCGGTATCGCCATCCTGTTCCAGTGGTATGTCCTTACTCAATTGGGACCTGGAATGGAGACAGATGCGTTGTTTGCCGGCATGACGCTTCCGCAACTGGTATTGGCAGTGATCAGCGGGTCGCTCATGCATGTTTTGGTTCCACTGCTGGCAGGCGAAGACGAAGATCGTCTTCGCCACGATGCGTGGGGTTTTCTTGTTCTAATCGCTGGCTTGTTTGGTTTGCTAGCAACTATCCTTTACGTGTGCGCCCCACAGTGGATACCGCTCACCGTGCCAGGCTTTGACGAAGCTGGAAAAGCATTGACTGTCGAGCTTACGCGTATTCAACTGATTGGCATGGTGTTTGCCGCCATCAATGGTGTGCAATGGGCCGCTTACCATGCCCGCCAGCAGTTCGTGCGGGCTGAGTTCACCCCGCTTCTGGCTAGTGCATTTGCCTTACTGCTATTGATTTGGGCACTACCTCGCTATGGTGTGATTGCTGCAGCATGGATTAGTACCTTGCGCATGGCTCTGCAAACTTTTTTGCTCGTCCCCGGCATGGGAAAGCCAGTTTGGCCTGATTTGAGAAGTCCTGCGATCAGCGTAGCATGGCAGCGCATCAAACCTCTGCTATTGGGCACGGCCTACTACAAGACCGATCCGTTAGTTGATCGCTTTCTGCTTTCCACAACCAGCAGCGGTAGCCTGTCGTTGTATTATCTCGCGCAGCAGCTTTATGGTGCAGTCAGCCAAGTGCTCAACAAGGCCATTGCTGCCCCCTTAGTGCCGCAGTTGAGTAAGTTCCATAAAGCGGGAGATAGCGATGGATTCCGGCGAGCTTATCACCGGAAATTATGGCAAGTGGGCGCAATCAGCCTCTCGGGATTATTCATTTTAGGTCTGTTTGGTCAGGCTATGCTTGATTTGCTGGTTGGGCATGGGAATGTCAGCGTTAATAATGTAAAAGAATTATGGTGGATCATGTTATGGCTTGGTGGCGTGTTTGTGGGGGGTGCTGCGGGTCAGATATGCTCGTCTTCTTTTTACGCATGCGGTGACACGATAACCCCCACGCGAATGTCTATGCTCACCTATACGGTATATATTCCCAGCAAGGTGGCTGCTTTTTACCTTTGGGGCGTGATAGGTTTGGCGATAGCCACAAGCATTTACTACATAACTAATTTATCGTTACAGATGTACTTATTAGAGAGAAGACAGGTTTTATGAATACGCCAATAGAGGTTATGCTCGAAGATGTTGTCTGCCCTCTCGGATGCAGCAAGAACGACGAGATCATCCTTGCTGGCCGTGATCTCCTGCACGACCTGCCCGGTGAATTCACAGTCGTCAAATGCAATGCTTGTGGATTGATGCGCACCAACCCACGGCCGACCCCGGACACCATCGGTTTTTATTACCCTGACGATTATGGGCCTTATGTTGGAACCAGAGTACAACACGCGCAGCCAAAATCAGCTAATTGGATTAAGAAGCTATTAAGGCCCGTTGTTAGGCATGTATTCAATTTCAATATGACTACCCTGCCAACCATGGGATCGGGTCGGATGCTGGAAATCGGTTGCGCTTCCGGAGCCTTCCTGCACCAGATGGCGGGTCAAGGCTGGCAGGTGCAAGGCATCGAGTTTTCCGAGAAAGTGGCCCAAGCGGCAGCGCAACTTGGCTACCGCGTTCATGCCGGGCCGCTTGAAACTGCCCCGCAGCCAGATGAACCCTTCGATCTCATCGTGGGTTGGATGGTGCTGGAACACCTTCACGATCCCGTCGGCGGCCTGCAGAGGTTGCGCGAATGGGCCAAGCCGGGCGCATGGTTGGTGTTGTCCGTCCCCAACGCTGGGTCATTGGAGTTCCGCTTGTTCAAAGACAAATGGTACGCACTACAGCTACCCACACACTTCCACCATTTCACCCCAGCTACCTTGAAAAAGGTTCTGTCGGTTGGCGGATGGAAGCTCGAAAAAATTCATCACCAGCGCGTGTTGAGCAACCTGCTTGCTAGTACTGGCTACGTTCTGCGCGCCAAGGGATATACGAAGTTGGGCCAAAAGTTCATTGATTTCCCTGAGCGTGCCGGCAGGTGGAACTATGTGCTATATCCACTGGCTTGGCTGTTTAGTGTGTTTGGTCAGACCGGGCGTATGACCGTGTGGGCGAGGGTTAAGTAGTGACTGAGAATTGCAAGCTTAAAGTCACGATAATGATCCCAACCTACAATCAGGCGGAATTTATCCGCGAGGCAATTAATTCGGCATTGGCTCAAACTTATTCAAACCTGGAAGTCATTATCGGGGATGATGCTTCCACGGATGCGACACCTGAGATTGTGGCAAAAATAATCGACCCAAGACTCAAGTATGTACGGAACACTTGCAACCTTGGTCGCGTTGCCAATTATAGAAATTTGTTATACAACCATTCGACCGGTGACTACGTTGTCAATTTAGACGGTGATGATTATTATACCGACCCAAATTTTATTTCAGAAGCGGTCAGTCTTATCGCTGATGACAGAGATTTCGTTATGGTCGTTGCAAGAGCTAGTTGGAAAATATCAAATAATGAGGTGATTTCTGATATCCCGGATATTAAAGAAGCATCGGGTCTACACATCATAAAAAGTCTACCCAATAAAAATTATTTTTTTAAGCACATGGCCAGCTTATATAAACGTGAATTAGCTGTGGAAATTGATTTTTACAGCTCGAATTCAAACAGTTCAGATTGGGCTTCATTGTATCGACTCGCTCTTCGTGGAAAAGTTAAATACTTGGATAGAGTCGTAGGAGTTTGGCGCATTCACGACTGCAATGAAAGTGGGACAAAATCTGTAAAGAAACTGGTTGAGAACTTGGAAATTTGGTCCCCAATTTATGAAGACGCATTAAGTCATGGCATGCATCCAATTCAAGCAAAATTTCTTTGTGCAAAATGTATTTCATATTTTGCAAGTTCATTTGCTGCCAATATTTCGTTAAATGGAAATATGGAGGTAATGAAATTTCTGACTGAGGTTTTTAGAACTTATAAACTTGCTTCATTGTTGATAATACTAACGCCTGAATATGCAGCACGTGTACTATTTTCACTGATGGGTTATTACCGTCATAAGAGTGTTTTATGACGTGCGATAACACAGAAATTATTCACCTTAAGGCCGACCGCGATGTCCCTTCCTCGAGACTGTCATCCAGACTCATTCATTTCGCCACTGTAATCTAGATGATGGCATCGGCAGCTTTGAGGATACTTGTGATGAACTTGAAATGTTGGTGCATCGTGTCATGCAACTGCAATTGTTTACCTATGCTTCTGGTGGGGCATTCTTGTCAGGTTAGGGTGTACATACGGAACGGTTGTGGGGTACGTTAAGAATACTGGGGTGTTTGAAATGAAATCGGCATCAAATAAAGTGGTGTACACGGCTGTTTTCGGTAGTTACGACCACGTCCCAGCAGTCAATCCGGAATGGGGTTGTGATTTTGTTTGCTTTACCGATAATCCTGAGCCCGTTTCAACTGGCTGGCAGGTGGTGGTGGTTCAATTGAATGGCGAGCCACCAGCTCAGGCGAACAGGCGTTACAAGATGCTGCCCCATAAATATTTCCCAAACTACGAACGTAGTCTATATGTAGATGGAAACGTAAAAATTGTGGCCGACCCAAGCCCGTTGTTTTGCAAATATTTAGACAATAGCCTCATTGCCATCCCAAAACATCAAGACAGAAATTGTGCTTATGAAGAGGCTCGCCTGTGTATAGAGGGGGGGCGTGTAAACAAAGAAATAACTGAACAGCAAATATCCGGGTATGCGGCAGACGGCTTCCCGGAAAAGTTCGGGATGACTGAGAATGGCATTATTTTTCGCCGGCATCATGATAAAAATGTGATAACCATGATGGACTCTTGGTGGAAAGAATATTGCAATGGAGGCAGGCGAGATCAGTTAAGCCTTCCTTACTTGATTTGGAAACACAAAATTAATGTATTAGAGATTGTTGAGGGGCCGCGAATAAGTTCGAAGTTCTTCGAAATAGACTTGCACGCAATTGATAAGTCTAAATCATTCTTTAAACGCCTGGCTAGGCAAGCAAATGGAAAGAAACATTTAACTTATTACTATTTATTTATCTCCAAGGTTGTCTCTCAAGCAGTTGCGCTCAGAGACAAACGCCAGATGAAAAATCGTAAAACATAATCTATGGGTATGAAGCAAATCTCGAGTAGATTGGGTGGTCCCATCTCATTTAAAAAGCAGAGTGTATATTTGATTGTGCTCTTTGCATTCTTTGGATACCTGCTAGTTATTACTCAGATTTTTGGCCAGAGCCCTGACTATTCCAACTACGACATTTTTTTCGACTCAGTCCGTAGTGATGGCCTAGATATCCTCGCTGTAAGCAGATTCGAGCCGGGATTTTCAATATTTTCTGTTTTCTTGACAATGTTATTTACGACCAACGTGATTGTTTATGGCTGGATTGTTACCGCAGCCATGCTGTTAAAAGGGTGGGCGATCAAAGCGAGCTCTTCAAGCAATCAGATTTTTGCTATGGTCGCAGCCTTCTATTTGGTACGTTACTTCCCACTCCACGAACTCACACAATTAAGAGCAGCCTGCGCTATCGCATTAATTATGGTGGGTGCCATATTTTTGTGGAAAGGAAAAATACTTCATGGCCTGTTGATTTTTACTTCGGCCATTTTGTTTCAAATATCTGCAGCTGCAATCATTCCAGTACTCCTTTTGACTGCTTCAAAACGCTGGCAGGTCATGCTCATTTCAGCTGTGGTGTTTATTTCGACATCTCTTTTTACAAGTGTGGTTACGGGGTATTTGGCAGAGTACATGCAAATTCTCAATGCCTACGAAACCCAGGGATTTTATGATATCAAACCGAATCCTTTTGCCATCCAGTTATTGATTGACTGGGGAATGATAATTGTTGCGCTCATCATGTGGAATAGACTGACCTTGCTGATGAAGCGCATCGTTTTGGTGGAACTCATTGGCATGGCTATTTTTTATGGTGCAATCGAATTTGGCGTCATAGCACACAGGATTAGAGAGCTTTATAGCGTATTTTGGGTGTTTTTTATTGCCGATGGTTTGCGCTTAAAGGCAACAAAAGTCTTTAGCTATGGTTTTTCTTTTGTATGTATCCTTTTTTATTTTTACGTGTTTTTCATTAGTGGCAACTTCTTTCAATGAAACCTAAGATGCAACTATCCATCATCATCGTTAATTGGAATGCTGGTTTCCAACTCGTTGAAGTTGTCACCAGTGTCACCCAATATCATCATGGCTTGGTGGCAACCGTCATAATTGTTGACAATGCGTCAACGGATGATTCGCTGGCACAAGTTGAGGGGC
>Ga0316187_10004907_pt1 | contig 11590 bp, 9 predicted proteins | sample CroRivburrow1_MG_FD_204927 | JGI IMG/M metagenome (GOLD analysis project Ga0316187, IMG submission 204927) | Coastal sediment microbial communities from Maine, United States - Cross River worm burrow 1 | ecosystem: Environmental > Aquatic > Marine > Coastal > Sediment | place: USA: Maine...
GATTGTCTTCTCTTTTGTAATGATTAATAGCTTGTTTTTGATCTATTATGGTTCTTAATGGCTATTGATAGATTAAAAAAGCGTGATTAATGTGTTTCCGAATCATCTTCATCCTGAAGCTCTTCTTCATAAACCTGCGACGCGGTTTGTGTAGCGGCAAGGGCGTCACTGAAAGCCATCGGATGATCGATATCGGACTGGTCGGTCTGTGTCGTTCTGAAAAGGATGTAAATGGCCAGGATTCCGTGGGCAATCGCGGCATAAACAAACAGATACCCGGCCTCGCGGAACGTCATCAATGCCGACGCTATGAAAGGCCCGATCGTCGCGCCAAGGCCATACATCAATAGCAAGCCACTCGACACCGTAACGTATTCGTGTGACTCGGCGTGATCGTTCGCATAAGCCACCGATATCGTATAAAGCGGAAAAGCCAGCGCCCCCCATGCCGCGCCGAGAAGGTTCACGGCGACAAAAGAGATGGTATTAGGCGCAAGGCCGAGAGCTAATCCGACAGCGCAGCCGACGATCGTAACGGCAATCAGTGTTCCGCGACGACTGTACTTGTCTGAGAGCAGACCTATGGGCCATTGCAGCAGCGCGCCGCCAATCACTGCCGAGGTCATAAACCAGGCGGCGAGTGCGGTGCCCTCAGAAACACTGCTGGTAAAAACCGGTGCCAGGGACCAGAACGCACCATTTGCGAGACCCGAAACCAGGCAGCCGAGGGTCGCCGACGGTGACACCTTGAAAAGGCGCGGTATATCGACCGATGCATATTGCGGCTGTTCCGGGCTTGGCGATGTCGACAGTGCGATGGGAACAGCACCGATGGACACCAGCACAGAGGCGATGACGAACAGTTGAAAACTGGATGGGTCATACAACAGGGTCAGCATTTGACCGATAGCGAATACGGTCAAAGTGATCATCGCGTAGGCTGAAAACACCGTACCGCGTGTTTCGTTCGTGGAGCGTTCGTTGAGCCAGCTTTCGATAACAACGTAGAGCACGGCGAAACAGAATCCGGTGACGAACCGCAGAAAACCCCAGGCGATCGGATGAACGACAAGGGCGTGCACCAGTGGCGCCGCCGAAGCGAGTGCGCTCATAGCAAGGAATACGCGAACATGTCCGACACGCCGGACCAGCTCGCCGCCCTTCAGGCAGCCGAGGGTAAAGCCAAAAAAGTACGCGGCACCCATGGCGCCAATGGCGATCATCGGGAAGTTTTCGAGAGACGCTCGAACGGGCAGCAGCGTGCCCTGCAAGCCCTGGCCGGTCAGCAGGATGGAGGCGCTGATCAAAAGCGCTGCAACGGGTGAGAATGTTTTCCTCATGAGTGCTGGCTTTCAGCTATTGCTGAAAGAAAAACGTCCGGCGTTCAGCAAACGGCGAGAGAAGCAGGATACGGCGCATTGTGTGTTCCCAGGGGAAAGGCAGGAGCGCAGTCTAGCGAAAAGAGAACGCCCGCGTTCCGGATATTTTGCTCGATAGCAGAAGTAGCCGATGCCCGTTTTTTCTTCGAATTCAGATCGGGTGAACCCTTGCTGGGCAATAGTCCGTCGACGCTGTCGTGCTGAATGAACGACTTTGGTATCCAAAGAGAATAGCGTAGTCTGTGAATTAGCCAAGACCTGCTGTCTGGTGTCATCAGCCACGGATAAAAAAATGAAAATTGAAACTCTTGCAGTACACGCTGGATACTCGCCCGATCCGACGACCAAAGCGGTCGCTGTTCCGATCTATCAAACCACTGCCTACGCATTCGATGACACGCAGCACGGCGCCGATCTGTTTGACCTCAAGGTCGAGGGGAACATCTATTCGCGCATCATGAACCCAACAACGGCAGTGCTGGAGCAACGGGTGACCGAGATGGAGGGTGGTCTTGCTGGTTTGGCGTTGGCTTCAGGTCAGGCCGCTACGACCAACTCGCTTTTGACTATTGTTGAATCGGGCGACAACTTCGTCTCGACATCGACACTGTACGGCGGTACCTACAATCTATTCGCCCACACATTTCCGCAGATCGGTATAGAGGCACGTTTCGCTGCCCCGGATGATATTGATGGTATGGCGGCGCTGATTGACGACCGCACCAAGGCGATTTATTGCGAGTCGCTGGGCAATCCGGCCGGCAACGTCGTCGACCTTGAAGCGCTCGCCGATATGGCGCATGCACACGGTGTACCCGTCATCGTCGACAACACCGTGCCGAGCCCTTATTTGAACAACCCATTCAAATGGGGCTGCGACATTATTGTGCATTCCCTGACCAAGTACCTGGGCGGTCACGGCACGATCATTGGTGGGGCGATAATCGATTCAGGGAAGTTTGACTGGGCTGCGAACAAGGATCGATTCAAGCGCCTCAATGAGCCGGACGTTTCCTACCATGGTGTCGTCTTCACCGAGGCGCTGGGCGAAGCAGCCTATATCGGCCGGGCTCGAGTCGTGCCGCTTCGTAACATGGGTGCGGCGATTTCCGCGCACACGAGTTTCCTGGCGCTGCAGGGCATCGAAACACTGCCCCTGCGGATGGATCGTATTTGTGAAAATACGCTGTCGGTCGCAGAGCATCTGCAGCAGCACGAAAAGGTCGAATGGGTTCGCTACGCAGGCCTGTCCGACAGCCCTCACAAAGCGCTTGCGGATAAATACATGGGCGGCCGTGCATCGGGCATTCTCAGTTTTGGTATCAAGGGCGGAATTGAAGCCGCCACGAAGTTCATTGATGCGCTCGAGCTGATCACACGCCTCGTCAATATCGGCGATGCGAAGTCGCTTGCCTGCCACCCGGCGTCAACGACGCATCGTCAGTTGGCGCCAGAAGAACTGGCGGCATCGGGCGTTAGCGAGGATCTGGTTCGCCTGTCGATCGGTATCGAACATATCTATGACATACTCGAGGATATTGATCAGGCGCTTGCTGCGGCGAAAGCCTAGATCGCGGCGGGCGGGCGATCGATGATGTTGGAATCACCCGCTGGATTTGAGGCGGCTCTCGCGCCATATGATGAGCAGGTTGGAGGCAATAACGATCGCTGCGCCGCCGATCACAGTCGGTAGCGGCCATTCGTTCCAGACCATAAAACCGAACAGAGTCGCCCAGACAATGCTGGTGTAGTTGAACACCGAGACAACTGCCGCCGGGGCGTGCCGGTAGGCGGTTGATAGCATCCATTGCGCTGCGGCACCGGAGAGGCCAATTCCAAGCAACCATGGAATTTCGCTAATCGTCGGTGTTACGGCTATGAACGGCATCGCTAGTGCCGTAATCAGAGTGCCAACCGCGAAGAAGTAAAAACTGATCGTTTCCGGTTTTTCGAATCGGCCAAGATATCGAAGAATTATCTGCAGGATCGCATGTAGCAACGCGGCGAAAAGAGCAACTGATACTCCCAGTATGTAGACATCGCCGGTAGGGCGGGCCATAACGATAACCCCGGCGAAGCCGATCAGAACAGCTGTCCAACGGTAGGGTCCGACAGTTTCTTTCAGGACGAGCACAGCGAGCACTGGAATAAACAACGATGAGGCAAAGAGCAATGCCGTTGTCTCGGCCAATGGCATGAGCGAGAAAGCAAAAAACGTAACTGCCAGGCTCACGGCACCCAGCGCGGCGCGCGATATGACCAATACGGGTTTGGTGTGCAGGCGAAGAATGTCGCGGCGACCGAGTACGAGAATGACGAATAAGAACGGCACAGTGCCGATCGCATTTCGGTAGAACGCTATTTCGATGACGGAGTGATTCGTGCTTAAGACTTTGGCACACAACACCATCACCGAAAACATGAAATGCGCGCCCAATCCCGCAGCCATACCGAGGACAACGTTCTCTCGATGTGGCACATCGTATTTTTCCTGCCGCACTATTGAGTCGTTGGTAAATGCCCGGTTTTCAGGAACACAAGTGCACCCTCATCACCGGTGAAAGCGTTGTGACTGCTTTGGTCCGGCAGGCGTAGCCAGGTACCGGCCGGGTAGTCGCCGTCGCCGTCACTAAAGCGACCTTCGAGAACAAACGCTTCCTCGCCACCCTGATGAGTGTGTTCCGCGAACGGCGTATTCGGCGCCCATCGGATCAGCACGACATTTTCGGTCTGATATTTATGCAACAGCATCACGTCGAGACCCGGCGCGTAATCCCTTATCCAGTCTCCGTCGTGTGTGTTAATGCAAACCGGCGTGGTGTCGCCCTGATCGAACTGATGCAGTTTGACGAGGATAGTGCAGCCAGCAGGGCCAACGCGTGGCGAGTGCGATGTCCCGATGGGGTTTCGCACGTAAGTGCCAGCAGGGTAGGTCTGATGTTCATCACCGAACTCACCTTTCAGGACGAAAAACTCCTCGCCGCCCGAGTGAACGTGCGGCGAGAACGTACTGTTGGGAGCGTAGCGGACCAGGGACGTTGCACGCGCCACCTCATCGCCGATGCGATCGAGCATCATGCGCTCGACGCCCGGCATGGGCGAGTCAACCCACGCGTAGTCATCAGCAAAGATGACTACGCGTTTTGAGAAGTCGGCGTTGATTCGCATAATTTACGAGGCGCCAGGCATCCCGGCGTGCAGCGCGATAGTTGCTCTTACGGGGTGTACCAGATCGGCGACGTATACGCGCGTTCCTGATGAATGAGTTCCGCACCCTCCGGGATTTCTGCGCCCAGACGGACTTTGTCGTACAGCACCCAGCGAGGCGTTGGAATCTCGAGCACCCGGACGTAGTAGACCGCGCTCTGCCCGGCATCAAAATCGGGGTCTGTCCAGACTGCGGCGAGTTCGGATGCACCAATGGTGTTGGTCCAGTTCGCAGCTTCCATATCCACGGTATTTCCAACCGGTGGCAACTTACCGTTGGCATCCGGCTGCCTGTTGTCGGACCATGCGACGTCGTAGACTTTCTCGTGCAACTCGCCCCGGTCGTCCATCCAGCCCTTAATTATCTGGAGTCGATCGAGGTTGGCGCCGATAGGGTCGCGCAGGACGTAGGCCATGAAAGTCGGTGACTTGCCGCTGGGCGCTGCCGTCAGGTCGCCACCCATCGGAACACCTTTTTCGTAACCAATGAACGCAGGTGCACGGCTCCTAAGGTCATTGTCTGTGTAGTCCCAGCCGCCGAAGAACCGCACCATCATCCGAGGGCCGGTGGTGGCATAGGTCTCCTTGCGTTCCATCGCGTCGAAGAGCGCTTCGCGTGTGTTCTCTGTCGCCCATATTGCCTGGTAGCCAGACGCCAATAATTCATCGCCTTCGAACGCGCCGAGCGCTGATTTTACGAAGGGATGTTCGACGCGTGTCTTCGAAGGTTCAACACTGGTGGACTTGCCGAAAAAGTTTTCTTCTTCCGCCGTTGACAATGAGGTATGGGCATCAGTCGCGCCGACCATGCCGAATTTGTAAGGGTTTACGCCGAACTTCTTCTCGAGTTTCATACCGACTTTCAGCGCCTCGCGCGCGTACTCGCGGTTCACCATACCCGGCTCTTTAAGGGCCGTAATATCGAGATTGGACAGGTCCCAGGTGCCGTAGTCGGCAAACTCATCGTCGGGCGAGAGCGTCGGGTGGGCTTCGCCGTCACCCTTGATCTGCGTGACCTCATAGAGCGGCTCCCATTTTGCTCGAAGCGTTACGTATTCTTTGTTCACCCGGCCACCGGCATAGGTCTTGTCGACCGGGAACATCCAGCCGTTCGACAGATTACCGTTGTGCGCTATAGCAAGTGCCTGACCGCCGGTCTTGCTCTCGTAGTCTTCCAGCCATTGATAGAGGTCCAGCGGGTCCGTTGTCCCCATCGGTGGCTGTGTTGTCAGCGGCAGAACCTGGCTTGCGCGCGTTCCGTTGTCGCGCAGGATTACGTTGCGGTGCAAGTTGTAGCCTTTCGGGACAGATGTCCACTCGTAGCCGATAAAAGCTGTAAATCGCCCGGGCTCGTTATAGGTTTCCGCTGCTGCGATAATCTTGTCCCAGACGGAGTTGTAAATCGGAGAGCCCGGACTGTACTGCTCGAGCAATGCTGGGGGAACAGTGCCTTGCGAGAAGCTGCCTATCAGGTCGAAGGCCGCGGCGGCGGCATCTTGACCACCCTTGGCGAAGCCCTCGGACCATTCCTTGCCCTTGGGATCGGCCATGATGTTGGGTGCGCCGTTTTGGATGTCCGTCGCAATTCCCATCATGTCGGAGTGGTCGGCAACGACCAAAAAGTCGAGCGGTCGACCGAGCTTGAGCGGGTTACCGCCCGCCGTCATTACCTCTTCGCCGCGGGCAAGACGGTAGGCCGTATCGGGACCCGTTGTATTGCCAAAAAGGCCTGCGTCGAGCGAGAGCCCCGTGTGCAAATGCGTCTCACCCCAATAGATATTGCTCGGGAATGAACGCTTGGCATAGGGAGAGTAGGCTTTGCCCGGATACAGGCTCTCGATGTTCTCGGCCTGTGGTATGCCGGCATCGTGCTGGGCCAGTGCCGGCCCGGGAATTAATAAGCAAATTGCGCTGATGCGAAGTGCGTTCGAAATCAGGTTGTTCATCGCTCGGTCCTTGATCCTTGGAATGGTTCCAATGATATACGAACCCCAAGGTCTGAACTAGGCGATTACCTCGTCGATCAGGGGATTATAGCGATCGATGAATGTCTCGAGGGCGTCGCGGGCCGCGGACAAATGCGTCTCGTCCATCGGCAGTGACAAAAACAGGTCGCCACGGCCAACAATAGAAACCCCTTCGAGCAGCATTGCCATGTGCAGAAGTGGCCGCAGTGCGCGACATCCGGCCGTGATATCGGACGGTGTCTTTGTCACCTCACGCGAGAAGTGGATTGCAATCATGGAGCCCAATCCGTTGGCGTACATGGGTACGTCCTTCGCTTTGAACAACTCGTTAAGCGAGTGGCGGAATGCTTCTGACCAGTCGAAAAAGTGGGCAGCGCGCTCAGGGGTGTAGATCTGTCCCATCGCGGCGCACCCGGCCGCCATCGAACACACATTGTTATTGAACGTACCGGGATGGGCGAGGGCACCCTTCAGCTTCGGATTGAAGCGATCCATGATTTCGGCGCTGCCGCCGAAGGCGCCGGTTGGCAGGCCACCCGCGATAAACTTGCCCAGTGTGGTCATGTCGGGCTGAATGCCCATCATTCCCTGAACACCGGACTCCCCGAGGCGCGCCGTCTTAACTTCGTCAAAAATAAGCACAGCGCCGACGTCTCTGGTCTTTTGTCGGAGCATTTCAAGAAACGCCTGGTCAGCCAGAATATTCCCACCGGCGCCCAGCACGGGCTCGATAATGACAGCGGCCAGTTCGTCGCCGATCTGACTGATAATATCGCTGGTGCCTTCGAAGTCGTTAAAGTCCGCGAGCACAAAGTCGAACGGAACGTTGAACGCCGATGGTCCGCCCAGAAACTTGATGACACCACCGTGGTAAGCATCGTTAAAGGCCAGTATTTTTTCTCGGCCGGTCACGATACGTGACGTCGTAAGTGCCATGAGATTGGCTTCTGTTCCCGAGTTACAAAAGCGGAGTTTATCGATGGAAGGGAAGCGATCACAGAGCAGACCGGCGAGTTCTCTTTCGTAGTTGGTCGGGGCACCCATGACGAATCCGTCATTCATCGCCTTCTGCACAGCCGCCTTAATGATCTCATTCGAATGACCGAAAAGGCCCGCTGAAAACTCGCCGACAAAGTCGACATAGTCATGGCCGTCGAGGTCGCTTATCTCGGCGCCCTCTGCGCCGACCATGGTCAAAGGGAAGGGGTCGAAATGCAGCACAGTACGTGTGTTGCCACCCGGGAAGTACTTCTCGGCGCGCTTGTCAGCGGCCTGGCTTTGGGGGTTCAGTGACGCGTAGCGCGAACGCAGATCGCCGAGTGCTTGGTTCAGAGATTCCATAGTATTTGTCACAGCAGGTGATTATTCCGGCGGCAGTATCGCTGCGCCAGTGCATTTTTCGACCTCTTCGAACGTAATGCCCGGCGCCAGTTCAACGACTTTGAATCCGTTCGGCGTGACGTCGACGACGGCGAGATTGCTAAAGATACGAGACACAACGCCCGGTCCCGTCAGTGGGTAGCTGCATTTCTCAACCAGCTTCGGTTCGCCCGTCTTGGTCGTGTGCTGAGTAATCACGAAGATTCGTTTCACGCCCTGAACAAGATCCATGGCGCCGCCCACCGCAGGAATCGCGTCGGGCGCGCCTGTTGACCAGTTGGCTATGTCACCGTTCGCTGCGACCTGCATCGTACCGAGCACGCAGACGTCGATATGACCGCCGCGAATCATGCTGAAGCTGTCGGCATGATGGAAGTAGGCGGCACCGGGCAATGCCGTGACGTATTTCTTGCCCGCGTTCATCAGGTCGAGGTCGATTTCGTCTTCAGCCGGTGGCGGCCCCATTCCAAGCAGGCCGTTCTCCGTGTGATAGATGAATTCGCGGCCTTCGGGTACGAATTGCGTGACCAGTTCCGGTATGCCAATGCCCAGGTTGACATAGGAGCCGTCAGGTATGTCCTGTGCCGCTCGTGCCGCCATTTGTTCTCGTGTCCATCCAGCGCTCATGGGTATTTCGCTCCCTCGGCAATCAGGCTGTCCTCGTGGATCGGGTGGGGCACATCGACGACGCGATTGACAAAAATTCCGGGTGTTACGACATGCTCGGGATCGATATCACCGGCCGCCACCATAGCCCGCGTCTGCACAATCGTCGTCGTGGCCGCCATGCACATGATCGGGCTGAAGTTTCGGGCCGTCTTGTTGAAAGTCAGGTTGCCCATTGGATCGGCGACTTCGCATTTGATCAATGCATAATCAGCGGGTAGCCACGGCTCCATTACGTAGGTTCGGCCGTCAAATTCTCGCGTCTCTTTGCCTGTCGCCAGGACGGTGCCCACCGTCGTCGGTGTAAAGAAGGCCGGAATTCCTGAGCCTGCTGCGCGTATGCGCTCGGCAAGCGTGCCTTGCGGGACGAGTTCAAGCTCGATCTTGCCCGCCCGGTACAGTGCCGGAAATACCTTCGACTGGCTCGATCGTGGGAAGGAGCAAATCATCTTGCTCACCTGTCCATTCGCGATCAAAGCAGCCAGTCCGACCTCGCCGTTACCGGTGTTGTTATTGATCAGGGTGAGATCTTTGGCTCCCTGATCGATCAATGCGTGAATGAGTTCTATCGGGCTGCCAGACGCACCAAACCCGCCGATCATGACGACGGATCCATCCGCGATATCGGCAACAGCTTCTGCTGCAGACGGACATTGCTTGTTGATCAAAGCTGACTCCTACACAAATGCTTCTGTTTCTTCCCAGAGTGTTTCTATCCGATCGATACGATTCGTCGCATCGTCCTGAAGTTGTTGAGCAACCCGCGCAACAAGCAGCTCGGCCATGAAAACAACCGGCGCGGAGCTGTCAAACGGGCCAATGGCCGGCACCTCTATCTGACACCAGTTATCGGCCAGTTCGGCCAACGGAGACAAAGGGCTGTCTGTTATAGCTACGATCGAAACGCCGGCATTCGCGAACGCCTGGGCAGCGGTAATCACCTGGCGCCGATAGCGAAAAAAGTCGAAAACAACGGCCACATCCTGTGGTCCCGCGTCACTGAGATCGGTTGCAAAAGAGTGTTCCTCCAGAGCCCGTACGTCCGGTCGAACCATCGATAAGCCACTGTGCAGCGCATGAGCGCCTGCTTGCGAGGTTTCGCCGGAGAGTATCCAGACTTTTCCAGCTCGCGCGACGGGCTCGGCCAGTTGCGCAATCTGGCCGCTTTCGAGTGCATCGAGCACGGATGAAATGGCGCCATTTATTACGTGTCGAACCGGTGGAGTCGACTTGTCGTCTCGCCGAATCCGCTCGCTGGGGCGCGAAAGCTGGTGCGACAGATCGCTCTGTACGTGCTGCTGCAACAGTGTGTAGCCTTTAAAGCCCAGTTTGTTGGCGAATCGCACGATAGAGGGACGGCTGGTGCCAACGCGATCGGCCAGGTCCGATACGGTGCCGAAAGCGAGCAGGGTAGGCTCCGCCAGCACGGCTTCGGCGATCCGACGCTCGGTCGGCGTGAGCTCGCCGCTGACGGCTGCGACCAGGTCAAGCGTGGATGTTTCCCGTCCCTGAGTGTTCATGTTGTTACAGTATCACACTTGCTTCGTTCAATGTGTTACATTGGGCACAGTTTATAACCAAGGCATGAGGTGCGAAGTGGCGGCATACGTTCCGACAGAAAAAGAGCAGGCGTTCAGGGATACGATCGAGAACCCGAAGTACGAACGCGAGATTATCAACGGGCTAAAGCCGTTCTTCGATGACAAGGCACCCGATGCTATCAAGGGGTTTTACTCCAAGGCTGAGTTGACCGCTTTGCTGGCGCTTAAAGGTACGGAGCGTGATGTAGAGAACCGCATGCCCGTCAAAATGACTCGCCACTTCTACGAAATGGCGCAAAACAGTATTCCGCTGCAAAATCTCGTCAAAGCCAATCCGGATGAAACGCTGAACCTTGCCGGTTCGGAAGACCCGGGGCACCAGATGGATTTCGCGCCGGTTGAAGGGCTGTTGCACAAATACGAAATGGGTTTGCTGTATGCCGTTTCGACCTGTTCCGCGCATTGTCGTTTTTGCTACCGCGAAGAGCTGATCAGTCAGAAAGAAGTCGAACGTCAGGACGGCACCGTCGCCAAGAAAGGTCTGGCGAAGATTCCGGAAGTGACCGACTACATTAAAGCGCACAATAAAATCGTTGCGGCGAACGGTGGACGGCACCCGGAAACCGGCCGCGAAAAATTACGCGAAGTGCTGTTGTCTGGCGGTGATCCGATGGCGCTGCCCAATCGCAAGGTCGGTGCCTGGATGGCTGCGCTGGCGGAGGCTGGTGTCGAGTCTATTCGCCTTGGCACCAAAGAGATGTCATTTCATCCGAAGCGTTTTGACGAAGCCTTCCTCGCAATGATGGACAATTTCCATGAGGCCTACCCGGATATCGGCTTTCGTTTGATGATCCATTTCAACCACCCGGATGAGTTCCTTCTGAAGGATGAGAACGGCGAGTATCGCCAGAACCCCAACGGATCATTGATGTGGCACCCGGACACGAAGAAGGCCATCGAAGGCGTTACGTCTCGCGGCTGGATCAACGTTGAGAACCAGGCGCCGATGATCAAGGGCATCAATGACGACGCTGAAGCATTGCGCGTGATGCAACGCGCCCTGTACCGCGCTGGTGTGAACAACCACTACTTCTTCTGCGGCAGGGACATTGTGGCCTACCGTCACTTCAACGTGCCGATAGAAACCGTCTGGAATCTGCTCAACGAATCGCAGAAGGGATTGTCGGGTGTTGAAGCGCATGCGCGTCTTTCGATTACGCACTACAAGGGCAAGACTGAAGTCGCCGCGGTGACCAACGAAGCGATCCCCGGTGTTCCCGGTACCGAGAACGGTGTGCTGATTTTCAAGATTCTGCGCAACGCTCTGGATGCACCGGATCGCGGCAAGGTCTGCATCGTTGGACGCAACCCGGATGCCATCTGGTTCGATGACTACGAAGATCGCGTGATCTTTGACGAGGCGGGTTTGTTTGACTATGCGCGCGTTGAC
>Ga0316187_10004908_pt1 | contig 11588 bp, 10 predicted proteins | sample CroRivburrow1_MG_FD_204927 | JGI IMG/M metagenome (GOLD analysis project Ga0316187, IMG submission 204927) | Coastal sediment microbial communities from Maine, United States - Cross River worm burrow 1 | ecosystem: Environmental > Aquatic > Marine > Coastal > Sediment | place: USA: Maine...
TACGATATGGCCCTGCGCCTGGGTATCGACCGCATCTCGCCGATGCTCGGCCAGTTCGGCTTCGGCCAGCGCAGCGGCATCGACACGGTCGGCGAGGCCAGCGGCATCCTGCCCTCGCGGCAGTGGAAGCGCAGCAGCCGCGGCCAGCCCTGGTATCCGGGGGAGACATTGATCACCGGCATCGGTCAGGGCTATCTGACCACCACCCCGTTGCAGCTGGCGCACGCCACCGCCAGCCTGGCGCGTTCCGGCGAGCGCCTGCGCCCACGCCTGCTGTTGGCCAGCCGGGCCACCACCGGCGCCGCGCTGCAAGCGCAGCAGGTGCAGCCGCTGGCGCCGGTGAAGCTGCGCAGCGAGCACAGTTGGCGCCACGTGCAGCACGCCATGGAGCGCGTCAACCAGAGTGCGCGCGGCACCGCGCGACGCGCCTTCGCCGGCGCCGAGTATGCCTCCGCCGGCAAGACCGGCACGGCGCAGGTGTTCAACCTCGGCCAGGACGAGGAGTACGACGCCGAGACCCTGGCGCGCAAGCTGCGCGACCACGCCCTGTACCTCGGCTACGCGCCGGCCGAGGAGCCGCGCCTCGCCGTCGCCGTGGTGGTCGAGCACGGCGGCAGCGGCGGCTCGGTGGCGGCACCCATCGCCCGCCGCGTGATGGACGCCTGGCTCACCGAGCTGCCCCAGCTGGCGCCCATCGGCGGTGGCCTGCTGCCACTGGCCAGCCCCGCCGCGGCTGCCGGCGCGGGCACCGCCGGGAGCGACGACGGCGACGATGGCCACGCGCACACCGCGGAGGACGGCGATGGCACTGGTAACTGAACGCCGCGGCCCGCCGAGTGGTGCGCGCGCACTGATCGGCTGGCTGCACATCGACGTGCCGCTGCTGCTCGGCCTGCTGGTGCTGTCGGCGATCGGCCTGCTGGTGCTCTACAGTGCCAGCGGTGAGAATCTGGCGCTGGTGCAGCGGCAGACGATGCGCCTCGGCCTCGGCTTCTTTCTGATGTTGCTGATCGCGCAGATCTCGCCGGAGGTGATGCGCCGCTGGTCGCCCTGGGCCTATCTGGGCGGGCTGCTGCTGCTGGTCGGCGTGCTGCTGTTCGGCGACACCGGCAAGGGCGCGCAGCGCTGGCTGGATTTCGGCCTGCTGCGCCTGCAACCCTCGGAACTGGTCAAGCTGGCGGTGCCGATGATGCTCGCCCGCCTGCTCAGCGACGCGCCGCTGCCGCCGCGCCTCGGTCGCCAGGCGCTGGCGCTGGCGCTGCTGGCGGTCCCGGTGGTGCTGATCTTCCGCCAGCCGGATCTGGGCACCGCGCTGCTGGTCGGCACCGCCGGGATCTTCGTGCTGTTTCTCGCCGGCATGCAGTGGCGGCTGATCCTCGGCGGCATCGCACTGGTCGCCGCTGTCGCGCCGGCGGCCTGGCACTGGCTGCTGCACGACTACCAGCGCGATCGCGTGCGCACCTTTCTCGACCCGGAATCGGACCCGCTGGGCACCGGCTATCACATCATCCAGTCGAAGATCGCCATCGGCTCCGGCGGCACCTTCGGCAAGGGCTGGCTGAACGGCACACAGTCGCAGCTGGACTTTCTCCCCGAGCGCCACACCGACTTCATCTTCGCCGTCTTCGGCGAGGAGTTCGGCCTGGTCGGCGCCGCGGTGCTGCTGGTGCTATACCTATCGCTGGTGGGTCGCGGACTGGTCATCGCCGCCTCGGCGCAGAGCAGCTATGCGCGCCTGCTGGCCGGCGCGATCAGCTTGACTTTCTTCGTCTACCTGTTCGTCAACGTGGGCATGGTCACCGGGCTGTTGCCGGTGGTGGGCGTACCGCTACCGCTGGTGAGCTACGGCGGCACCTCGATGGTGACCCTGTTGATGGGCTTCGGTATTCTCATGTCCGTGCAGTCGCACCGCCACCTGCTGAGGAGATAGCCGCCTTGGATTGCATCCCTGCGCGTATGCGTGCCGCCGTACCGGCCCTCGCCCTGTGTCTCTGCGCGTCTGTACTGGCGAGCGCGCCGCGACTCGCCACGGCGGCGGCGAACTATGTCGATCACCCCGAGGCGCGCGCCTTCATCGAGCGCATTTCCACCGCCCACGGTCTCAACGCCGCCGAGCTGCGCGGCCTGTTCCAGCGCGCCGAGCGCCAGCAGGCGGTGCTCGACGCCATCTCGCGCCCCGCCGAGCGGGTGCTCAACTGGGGCGAGTACCGGCAGATCTTCATCACCGACAAGCGCATCGACGGCGGCGTCGCCTTCTGGGACAAACACGCCGAGCTGCTGGCGCACGCCGAACAGCGCTACGGCGTGCCGGCCGAGATCATCGTCGCGATCCTCGGCGTGGAGACCTTCTACGGCCGCTACAAGGGCAAGTACCCGGCGCTGGCCTCGCTGGCCACGCTGGCCTTCGACTACCCGCCGCGAAGCAAATTCTTCACCCGCGAGCTGGAGGAATTCCTGCTGCTGGTGCGCGAGGAGGGCATAGACCCGCTGACCGCCAAGGGCTCCTACGCCGCGGCCATGGGCATGCCGCAGTTCATCTCCTCCAGCTACCGCGCCTACGCGGTGGATTTCGACGACGACGGCCGGCGCGATCTGTGGCACAGCCTGGCGGACGTGATCGGCAGCGTGGGCAACTACTTCGCCCGCCACGGCTGGCGCGAGGGCGGCGCCATCACCGAGCGCGCGAATCCCACCGGCGATGCCTGGCGCGAGCTGGCCGACGGCAAGCTGAAGCCGGCACTGAGCCGCGAGCAGCTCGCCGGAGGCGGCCTCGAAGCCGGCTTCGAAGGGCCGTACACGGTGATGGATCTGGACAATGGCGAGGCCCGCGAAAGCTGGGTCGGCGCGCACAACTTCTACGTCATCACCCGCTACAACCACAGCCGCCTGTACGCCATGGCGGTGTACCAGCTGGCCACCCAGATCCGCGCCCGGCGCGGTCTGGAGCCGCGCTGATGCCGCTCGGCCGGCGGCGCTGGCCGAGCGGATGGCTGCCGGGCTGGCTGGCCACCTGGCTGCCGCTGGGCGGATTGATCGCGATGGTCGCCGCCTGCGGCGTGATGGAGGAGCGCGACGGCCCCGGCGCGCATATCACCGCCGACCAGGTGCGCCACCTGCAGCCGCGCCCCGAGCCGCGCGCCAGATACGGCAACCACTCCCCCTACGAGGTCTATGGCCGCCAGTACACGGTGATGCAATCCGCCGAGGGCTATGTGCGGCGCGGCGTGGCCTCGTGGTACGGCAGCAAGTTCCACGGCCGGCGCACCTCCAGCGGCGAGCCCTACGACATGTACACCATGACCGCCGCGCACCGCAGCCTGCCGCTGCCCACCTGGGTACAGGTGACCAATCTGGACAACGGCCGCAGCGCGGTGGTCAAGGTCAATGATCGCGGTCCCTTCGTCCACGACCGCCTGCTGGATCTGTCCTACGGCGCCGCGGTGGTGCTCGGGGTAAAGAACGCCGGCACCGCGCGCGTCGAGGTGCGCAGCATCAGCTTCGTCGACGGCCAGGCGATGGTCGCCGGCCTGCACACGGCAGCCGCGAGCGCGCCTCGCAGCGCCGCTGCGCAGCCGGCATCCCGGCCTGCGCAGAGCAGCGCCGGCGAGACCGGCGACAGCGCAAGCCGCACCGCGAGCGCAAGCGACAGCAGCGCCGTGGCCCGGACGCGCCCGGCCAGCCTGCGCGAACCGCTGCGCGCCAGCCGCGGCAGCCAGCGCCTGTTCCTGCAGCTCGGCGCCTTCGCCGACCGCCACAACGCCTACCGCCTGCGCGGCCAGCTCAGCGAGGCTGCGGGCCTCGGCGGCGTACACGTCTCGCAACTGCTGCGCGACGATCGCCGCCTCTACCGCGTGCGCATGGGGCCCTTCGCCAGCCAGGGTGCACTGGCCAAAGCGGTCGCCGAACTGCGCCGCGCCGGCATCGACGGCTACCGGGTGATCAGCGAATAGCCCGCCCCGCCCAACCACGTCCATCCACCGGCGGCCGAGCCCGCCACAGCCCGGGCGCGCTTTTGCCCGCATCGCGCCGGACGGCTACACTGCGCGCCAATCGCCAGGGCCGCGCGCCGCCAGCCGGCCGCGCGCGACCGATCTGCACACCCCGCGGCTGCGCCGCGCTGCCCGACGCCCCCAAGGAATGATGATTCAGCACCTGCGCCAGCTTTCGCCCCCGACACTGTTCGCCCTGCTCACCGCGCTGCTCGGGCTCGCCCCGCTGCCGCCGGCCACCACGCCGGCGCAGGCCGCGGCGCTGCCGGTGCCGGCCGCGCCGGCGCTGGCCGCCGAGACCTGGCTGCTGATGGACTTCAACAGCGGCCGCGTGCTCGCCGAACGCGATCCGGACGCGCGCCGCGAACCGGCCAGCCTGACCAAAATGATGACCGCCTACGTGGTCTACGCAGAGCTTGCGCGCGACAGCTTCACCCGCGAGACAGAGACGGTGGTCAGCGAAAAGGCCTGGCGCACCGGCGGCTCGAAGATGTTCATCGAGGTGGGCAAGCGGGTCAGCGTCGACGCGCTGCTCAAGGGGCTGATCGTGCAGTCCGGCAACGACGCCAGCGTAGCGCTGGCCGAGCTGGCCGCCGGCTCCGAGGACAGCTTCGCCGACTACATGAACAGCTACGCCGAACGCCTCGGCATGCGCGCCACGCACTTCGTCAACGCCACCGGCCTGCCGCACCCGGAGCACTACACCACGGCGCGCGACATGGCGATCCTCGGCGCGGCGCTGATCCGCGACTTCCCCGAGGAGTACAAGCTCTACGCGCAGAGATCCTACGAGTACAACGGCATCGACCAGCCCAACCGCAATCGCCTGCTGTGGCGCGACAAGTCGGTGGATGGCATCAAGACCGGCCACACCGAGGCCGCCGGCTACTGCCTGGTGGCCTCCGCCAAGCAGGATGAGATGCGCCTGATCAGCGTGGTGATGGGCGCGAGCAGCGACAAATCGCGCTCGGCAGAGACGCAGAAACTGCTCAACTACGGCTTCCGCTTCTACGAGACCCACCGCCTGTACAGCGCCGGCGAGGCCATCGAACAGGCGCGCATCTGGAAGGGCGCCAGCGAACAACTGCCGCTGGGCGTCGCCGCGGATCTCTACGCCACCGTGCCGCGCGGTCGCCAGGGTGAGTTGCAGGCGCAGGTCGAACTCAGTCCGATGATCGTCGCCCCCACCGCGCGCGGCGAGCGCCACGGCGAGCTGCGCATCAGCCTTGCCGGCGAGCCGCTGCACAGCGCGCCGCTGGTGGCGCTGGAAGATGTCGCCGAGGGCGGCTTCCTGCAGCGCGCGATGGACAGCGTATTGCTCTACTTCCAGTAGCCGACCACCGCCACCAGGAACCCCGATGAACGACGTCCCCGCCTATCTCAACGGCCAGTGGCTACCGCTGGCCGAGGCCCGCGTGCCGGTGCTCGACCGCGGCTTTCTGTTCGCCGACGGCGTCTACGAGATGATCCCGATACACGGTCGCACGCCGCTGGGTCTGGAGGCCCACCTCGTGCGCCTCGAACAGAGTCTCGCCGGGCTGCGCATCGACAAGCCCCTCAGCCGTGACGAGTGGACGGCCATCGTCCACGGCCTGCGCGAGCGCGTGCCCGCCGACGAGACGGCGCAGAGCTTCGGCGTCTACCTGCAGGTGACCCGCGGCGCCGGCGCCAAGCGCGCCCACGTCTTCCCGCCGGCCGGCACGCCGCCGACGGTATTCGCGATGATCAACCCGGTGGCCGAAATTCCCCCGGCCAAGCTGCAGGGCGGGCTCGCCGCGATCACCGCCGAGGACATCCGCTGGGATCACTGTCACTGGAAGACCACCGCGCTGCTGGCCAACGTGCTGCTGCAGCAGCGCGCCGTCGAGGCCGGCGCCGACGAAGCCATTCTGCTGCGCGATGGGCGTCTCACCGAGGGCACGCAGAGCAACATCTACGTGGTCCGCGACGGCATCGTGCTCACCCCGCCGCTGGGCCCGGACATCCTCCCCGGGGTGACCCGCCAGCTGATGCTGGATCTGGCCGCCGAGCACGGCATCGAACTGCGCGAGGAAACACTCGATGAGGCGCAGCTGCGCAGCGCCGACGAGATCTGGATCAGCAGCTCCACGCGTGGCGTGCTGGCGATCACCCGCCTCGATGGCGAGCCGCTCGGCAACGGCGCCGAGCGCGGCAGACCCGGCCCGCTGTGGCGCGAGATGCGCGGCCACTACGAGAACTTCCTGCACGCCCTGCGCACCGGAAGCTGAACGCCGCGCGGCGGCGGAGACGAGCGATGAACGACGACAGCCTGCTGGAATTCCCCTGCGAGTTCTGCGTCAAGGCGATGGGCCAGGCGAGCGACGACTTCGAAGCGCTGGTCGTCGGCATCGTCCGCGAGCAGCTGCCGGCCCCGTCCGCGGCGGCGGTGCGCACCCGGCCCAGCCGCGGCGGCAAGTACCTCTCCGTATCGGTCAGCTTCACCGCCACCAGCCGCGCCCAGCTGGACGCCATCTACCTCGCCCTCTCGGCCCACGAGCGGGTGGTGATGGCGCTGTGAACGCCGCGCCGGCGGACGCCGGGGAGCCGCGCCTGCGGCGCCTCGGTTGGCAGCCGGACTACGGCCCCGTATGGCGTGCCATGCGCGCCCACAGCGAGGCCCGCGACGCGCACAGCGCGGACGAATTCTGGCTGGTCGAGCACGCGCCGGTGTTCACCCTCGGCCAGGCCGGCAAGCCGGAACACCTCCTCGACCCCGGCGACATCCCCGTGGTGGCCATCGACCGCGGCGGCCAGGTGACCTACCACGGCCCCGGGCAGATCGTCCTCTACACGCTGATCGACCTGAAGCGCCGCGGCCTCGGCGTGCGCGCGCTGGTCAGCGCCATCGAGGCGGCGATCATCGCCCTGCTCGCCGGGCACGGCGTGGACAGCCGCGCCCGCGCCGAGGCCCCCGGCGTGTACGTCGGCGCGGCCAAGATCGCCGCCCTCGGCCTGCGCGTGCGCCACGGGCGCAGCTACCACGGCCTGGCGCTGAATGTGGATATGGATCTGCAGCCCTTCGCCCGCATCAACCCCTGCGGCCATCCCGGCCTGGCGGTCACCCAGACCCGCGATCAGGGCATCGCCGCCGACTGGCAGACGCTGGCCGAGGCGCTGGTGGCGCAGCTCTGTCGGCAGCTGGGGTACAATCGCGCCCTCGACGCAGCGTCGCCCGACCTGCCGCCAGCCGACCTGACGCCGTCCGAATCACCGCCACAAGCGGACTGACGGGACGCGCACCGGAGACCCCCATGAGCGACTACACCGCCCCCTCGCGCTTCGACCCCGACGGCCACCAGCGCGGCGCCGACAAGCTGGCGCGCATCCCGGTCAAGGTGAAGCGCAGCGAGACGGTGGCGCGCAAGCCGAGCTGGATTCGCGCCCGCGCACACAACGGCCCGCGGGTGCAGGAGATCAAGCGCATCATGCGCGAGAACCAGCTGCACACCGTGTGCGAAGAGGCGCAGTGCCCTAACCTCGGCGAGTGCTTCGGCCACGGCACGGCGACGTTCATGATCATGGGCGACATCTGCACCCGCCGCTGCCCCTTCTGCGATGTCGCCCACGGCAAGCCCCGGCCGCTGGACGCGGACGAGCCGCGGAAAATCGCCGAGAGCATCCGCCTGATGGCGCTGAGCTACGTGGTCATCACCTCGGTGGATCGCGACGATCTGCGCGACGGTGGCGCCGCGCACTTCGCCGCCTGCGTGCGCGAGGCGCGCGCCGCGGTGCCGGATCTGCAGATCGAGACCCTCGTGCCGGACTTCCGCGGACGCATGGAAAAGGCCCTGGACGGTCTCGCCGAAGCGCCCGCCGACGTGCTCAACCACAACCTCGAAACCGTGCCGCGGCTATACCGCCAGTGCCGCCCGGGCTCGGATTACCAATGGTCGCTGAGCCTGCTCGAAGCGCACCGCGCGCGCCTGCCGGATGTGCCGACCAAATCCGGGCTGATGCTCGGTCTCGGCGAGGAGCTGGAGGAGGTCGAGCAGGTGATGCGCGATCTGCGCGAGCACGGCTGCGAGATGCTGACCATCGGCCAGTATCTGCAGCCTTCGCTGGATCACCTGCCGGTGGCCCGGTTCGTGACGCCGGCGGAGTTCGATGAGCTGGCACGGATCGGCTACGAGATGGGTTTCACCCACGTGGCTTCCGCGCCGATGGTGCGCTCGTCCTATCACGCCGATCGGCAAGCCAAAGGGGTTTTGGCTGGCGGGTGATCGATTTTTCGCCGACCCGCTCCCGGCGACCTTCCTAGGCGCCGCGACCGCTGTCAGGCCGCTGGCAACCGCAGCGCCGCACGCAAGCCCTGCAGAGCATCGCCCAGTTCCAGCTCTTCGTCGGCATCGATGGCCTCGATCAGTGGCATCACGCGCTGCAGCAGGTGGCGGTGGTGGCCGGCGAGGCGCTGAGACTGGCCGTCGGCGACCAGCCACAGGGCGACTTCCAGCGCCTCGGGCAGTTGTCCCGCGGTCGCCGGCTGCGGCGCGGCGCTGGTCGCGCTCTGCAGCTCCGCCGGCATGGCTGCGGCGCTGGCCGCATCGGTGCCACTCTGCGAGGGGCGGCTCTCTTCCCCGGCGCCATTGTCCCCGGCGCCATCTCCGCCGACCGCCGGTTCCGCAAGCCCCTCTTTCGCTGCGCCCCCGACATCGCCCGCAGCTGCGGCCGCGGCGGCCTCGTCTGCCGAGCCATCCTGCGCGGCGGCGGGCGAGGCATCTGCCGCAGCCTGCGGCCGGTGGTCATCGTAGATCGCTCGGTCGCCGCCGGCTTTCACGGCGAGCCGCAAGCGCCGCAGGGCGATTTCCTTCAGGCTTTCGACATTTTCCAGCAGGTGCGCGCTGGGGGCGGCGAGGCCGAGGCTGACGGTGAAGCTCAGCGAGCCGCGGGCGGTGTTGAAGCGCACCGCGCGGATGCGCGAGAGGATGCGGTTGGCGACAACCACTGCACCGAGATCGTTGGTCATCGGCGCCAGCACGCCGAATTGATACCGGCCGATGCGGCCCACCGTGTCCGGGCGGCGCACGCACTGGCCGAGGAACTCACCGAGCTTGCGCACCAGCTGCTCGGTGAGTTGGACACCGTGGCGCTCGACCAGGGCCTGCGGGGCGTCGACGCAGACCAGCATCAGGCTCAGATCCTTGCCGTGGCGCTTGGCGAAGGCCAGGTCGCGCTCCGCTTGTTGTTCGAACAGAGCGCGGTTGGCGAGCCGCGTGCGCGGGTCCATGGCGCCCGGGTCGCTGGCGCTGCCGGGGGCGCCGACGTCGTCGCGGTGGCGTGCCGCCTCGCGCGCCAGGGCGGCGATGCGCTCGCTGATCTGCTGGGTATTGAAGGGCTTGGTGACGTAGTCGCTGGCGCCGGCGTCGAGGGCGCGCTGCTTCTCCTCGGGCTCGTCGGCGCCGGACAGCACGACGATGGGCAGGTTGCGCAGGTGGCGCGGGTTTTGCGGATCGCGCACGCGCTCGATGAGCTGGTAGCCATCCAGCTTGGGCATGCTCAGGTCGGTGAGCAGCACGTCGAACTCGTCCGACTCGGACAGCACCTGCCAGGCCTCCTCGCCGTCCTTCGCTTCGACCAGATCGACACTGTCGGCGAGGATGCGGCGCACGGCGACACGGATGATGCGCGAATCGTCGGCCAGCAGTACACGCAGTCGCTGCGGCCCGGGTTTCGGCACGTTTTGCGCTTCGCTCATGAGTACTCCACGATCAACAAGTTGGCTTGTCAGTGATCCCCTAGCGGCCGGAGCGAAGATGCTCTTGACAGTACTGGGCCTGTTCGCGCTCGGCGCCGCGACCTTCGCCCTCTCCACCCTCGCCGCGGGCGGCGGCGCCATCCTCAGCCTGCCGGCGGCGGCGGCGCTGATCCCGCTGCGCATGGTGGCGCCGGTGGTCTGCCTGGCTTCGCTGGTCAGCAGTCTGCAACGAGTGTGGCTATACGGGCGGGAGATCGAGTGGCGGGTGCTGATCTGGGTGCTGCCGGGGGTGATGGGCGGCGGTCTGCTGGGCGCCTGGCTGTTCGCCCGGCTGGAGGCGCGCTGGCTCGGCCTGCTGCTGGCCGGCTTCATCGTCTGGCACGTGGCGCGCCAGTACCGCCGCGGCGGCGCACCGAGCTTCGCCATGCGCCGCTGGTACTTCCTGCCGGCCGGGCTGGCCACCGGGGCGCTCTCCGGGCTGGTCGGCGCCAGCGGTCCGCTGATGAATCCCTTCTACGTCAACGCCGGGATAGAGCGCGAGCGGATGCTCGGCACCAAGGCGGTGAGCACGCTGCTGATGCAGTGCGCCAAGGCCGGCGGCTATGCCACCGCCGGGCTGATCGACGCGCGCCTGCTGCTCTACGCCGCAGCGCTGGCGGCGGGCGCACTGCTCGGCAACTGGCTGGGGCGACACTGGCTGCGGCGGCTGTCGCCGGCGGGCGGACGACACTGGGTGAATGCCGCGCTGCTGGTCGGCGCGGCGATGCTGGCGTGGCGCGCGCTGAGTTGAATCGACGGCCGCTCAGCGCGGCTCGCCGTCCTCGGCCAGCGGGCCCACCGCGCGGTGGATGCGCCGCACCAGCAGCCACACCAGGCCGACCACCAGCGGGATCGACAGCGCCGTGACCCAGGCGTGGGCAAAGCCCAGGCCGAGTTCGGTGAGCGCTTCCAGGCCGATGTCCAGCAGGCCGACCGCGGCAAAGCTGATGGCGGCAATGGACATGCCCTCGACGGTCTTCTGCAACTGCAGCTGCTGGCGCGCGCGGCGCTCCATGGAGGCCAGCAGTCTCTGGTTCTGCGCTTCGATGGCCAGATCGATGCGCGCGCGCAGCAGGTCGCTGGAGCGGTCGATGCGCTTGGAGATGTCCTCCAGGCGCCGCGCCGCAGCGGCGCAGGTGCGCACCGCCGGGGTCAGCCGGCGACGCAGGAAGGCGCCCAGCGGCAGGTAGCGCTCCAGCTCGGTCTCGTGCAGATCCGCCATGCGCTGCATGACCAGCTCGTAGTAGGCCTGGGTGGCGGCAAAGCGGTAGTTGCTGTGCGCGCGGTGCGCTTCGACCTGCGCCGACATGGCGGAAAGGCGCTGCAGCAACTGCTGGGCGTCGCCCTCGTCGCTGTCCGCCAGCTGGCGGGTGATGGCCGCCAGCTCCGCGTCCATGCGGCCGATCTCCGGGGCCAGCGACTTGGCCAACGGCAGGCCCAGCAGGGCCATCAGGCGATAGGTTTCCACCTCCAGCAGGCGCTGCACCATGCGCCCGGTGCGGCGTTCGCTCATGCCGCGGTTGTGCACGATGAAGCGCCCACAGCCGTCGCCGTGCAGGCGCAGCGAGGTCCATAACCGCGCGTGGCCGTGGTCGGCGAGGCTGGTGATCAGGCTCTGCCCCTCGAAGTGGCACAGCAGCGCGGCGTTCTCCGGCTCGTCGCGCGCGCTGCCGGTGACCAGCAGCAGGTGCGCGGCGCCGACCAGCTCGCCGCCGATGCCGTCCAGCCAGTCCCGCGGCAGGCAGTCCAGAGCGCTGCGCGCGAACGGCTCGCCGGCCTCGTCAACGGCCTCATCAATGGCTTGGGTGAAGGTCCAGGTGGCGAATTCCAGGTGCCGCTCCCAGCGC
>Ga0316187_10004910_pt1 | contig 11587 bp, 10 predicted proteins | sample CroRivburrow1_MG_FD_204927 | JGI IMG/M metagenome (GOLD analysis project Ga0316187, IMG submission 204927) | Coastal sediment microbial communities from Maine, United States - Cross River worm burrow 1 | ecosystem: Environmental > Aquatic > Marine > Coastal > Sediment | place: USA: Maine...
GTATACGAAACTATGGTGTTCATCATCGGGTGGATCAGGAGTTCCTGGGCTTTGAGGTCGGCAGTCTGTCAGTGTCAAAACTGACTATTGCAAGACGGGATGACACAGCCAGGCTGCGGTCGAGAAGATGATCATCGGGGTCAGACGCGCGACGCAGCGCGGGAACGCTGTTGATGAAAGTGAACAAGCTGAGCATCCCGGTATGGATCTCAGGAACGGAGAGAAAAAATCATGAACCAGACAGATTTCAATCGCCGCCAGCTGATGGCGCTAATGGGCTCTGCAGCCGTCGCTGCTGGCCTTCCGGGCAGTGCAGTGGCGCAGGACGCAGCACTGAAATTCTGGGCTCCGGGTATCGCAAAGGTTGGCGAGAAGGACTGGAGCGACATGGCCAAACAGTCCGGTATCGAAATTGCCGCCATTGCCAAGAGCGCTCGTGCGGACGAATCGATCCAGAAGATGGTGGTTGGTGACGGCAATGCGCTTTATGATGCCATGACCGACAATGGCGGTGGTATGGAAGATGCGCTGGCCAGCCAGGGCGCCATTGCTGAGCTTGATGTATCGCGCATTCCGAACTGGGCCAATATCGAGCCGCGTTATCTTGACGGCGGGGCCGCCGCCGACACGATACGACACGAAGGCAAAGTCGTGGCCATCCCGTATATCTCAAACGCGGATGCTCTGGCATTCAACCATGATGTGATCGGCGAAGAACTGTCCTCCTGGGAAGTGCTTTTTGACGAGCAGTTCAAGGGCCGCGCAGCGCTGCAGAACGACTTTGGCCCCACGCTGACGAACACCGCGATCTATCTCAAGCAATCGGGCAAGCAGGATATTGAAAACCCGTCTGATATGAGCGAAGCCGAAGTCAAGGGAGTTTGCCAGTTCCTGATAGACAAGAAGAAAGCCGGTCAGTTCCGCACGTTCTGGGATGGATTCCAGAACGGGGTAGACCTCCTGGCTTCCGAAGAGGTGTTGGTGGCGTCGTGCTGGGAGCCGATCCAGATCGTCGCCGGCCGCAAGAGCAAAAAAGACATCCGCTACGGCACCATGAAGGAAGGTCACCAGGCCTGGAATAACATCGTCATGCTGACCCGTGGCGGCAAGGAGCGCGGCATGGAAGAGGCGTTCTACAAGCTGGCCAACCTGTATCTGTCGCCATGGTTCGGCGCACGCACGCTCGCAGGTCTTGGGTTTACCCCGCAAATGACCGGTGTGGTGGAGTATGTAGATGCCAATCCGGCCGATTTCGATGCCGACGCCAAGGCAGCGATCAAGGCCCGCCTTGCCCGCAAGCAGGAGCGCCTCGCTGTGCCTGGCAACTCGTGGCAGAATGTTTTCCCGACCCAGATCCGCGCTTACCAGGACTGGTGGTCGCGCGTTCAGGCGGCTTAAACATAGATGTCCGACAGTACACAAATTGCAACCGGCGGGGACCACCCCGCCGGTACCTGTCGCTTAGGCCTGAAAGAGCGCGCAGTGACGTGGGTTTTCTACCTGCCTGTCGCCTTCATGCTGCTGTTCTTTGCCTTGCCGATGGCGCTTACCGTTGTGTTCAGCGTTTTCGAGCGAACCCAGTTCTGGATGGAGCCGGGCTTCAGTCTTCAGGCTTATGAGAATTTCTTCTTTTCGGCGCGGCTGAATAATTTTCTGTCGTCGATGTATTATTCATCGATTGCTGTTGTGATCTGCTTTGTGCTGGGGTTTCCCATCGCCGTGTTTCTGCGAAAATCGGTGCCCCAGGTGGCACAGCACCGGGTGATCCTGCTGTTCATATTGCCGTTCATGGTGTCCGAGATCATTCGCATATTTGCCCTGCGCCCGGTGCTGCAGCGTAATGGTCTGGTAAACTCGACGCTGCAGAATCTGGGTCTTATCGACGAGCCGATCACGGTTCTTATATACTCTCATACCGGCGTCATTATCGGCGAGGTACTGTCTTTCCTGCCCTTCATCGTATTCGCGGGATTTCTCGCGATGGAAGCGGTCCCGAAATACATCTTCGAGGTCTGTGACGATATTGGTGCAGGGCCGGTTGCACGGTTTCGGGATGTTATCCTTCCGCTTGCCTCGCCGGGCATCTTTGCCGGCTGCGTGTTCATCTTCGTGAACGGTATCGGTGTGGCACTGCTGCCCAATATACTGGGCGGCCCCGGTGCGGTTAACGCCGGCCTGATTGCGACACAGGCCATTGCCGCGCTTGACTTTCCACTCGCCATGGCCGTGAGCGCGATCATGATGACGACCCTCATGACGCTGCTATATATCGGTCACCGGATTTTCGACCTGACGAAAATCCTGGCCCCGATCAACTGATGGGGTTCGGCGATGAATGACTATGAAAATATCTGGGTGCATCGCGCGAAATGGGCATATCTGCTGTTGATCGTCGTCACGCTGATGAGCCCGGTTTTCTACGTCATGTACATCTCGTTCAACCTGAACGGATTTGGCGCGGCGGAGTATGTCTTTACCTGGAAATGGTACGGACAGATTTTTTCGGACCGGTTGCTGATGCAGGCACTCAGATGGACGATGACCCTGGCAGCCATGACGACCTTGATAGCTGTGCCCATGGCTCTGCTGGCGGCAAAGTTCTACAAGGCGACCGACAGCAAGCTGCTGGTTGTCTTCCTTATGCTCGCGCCGCTTTTCGTGGCACCCGACATACTCGGGTCAGCGCTGCTGGTGTTCTTCAAGAACCTGAACGGGTCCTTCCAGTGGCTCGGAGATATCCTTGGCGTGTCGTTCATGGACAGTTGGTTCAGGCTGAGTTTCCTGACCGCGCTTATCGGGCTGATCATCTATACGATCCCCTATTCATTTATCGTCATCCTGATTACCATGGGTCGCTACCGGACCGAGCAGACCGAGGCTGCGCGCGCCTGCGGCGCCAGTGGCTGGCGTGCGTTCTGGGATATCGAATTCCCGCAGATCCGCGCCGGTGTCTTCAGTGCCTGCTCGTTCACGGTGATCCTGTGTTTCAACGAGTACACCCGGACAAGCCTGCTGAAGGGCGGGTTTGACACCTTCACCACAGTCCTGGTCAGCCAGATGCTGAACGAAGGCATGTCGGAGCAATCCTATGCAATGTCGAGTTTTGTCAGCTTCCTGGCAATTGCCCTGATCGGCAGCATCATTCTTTACACCCTGATCCGGGCCGAGACGATTTCCCGGGAGGCCAGAGCCAAGGCAGAGCCGGTAATGTCAACATGAACCAGATGAAAGAAATTCCCGTGGACCCGAGCACCAGCACTCATAGCCCCGCCGCCGTTGAGGTGCGTGGTCTGACCAAGCATTACGGATCGGTGGTTGCGCTCAGGGATGTCAATCTGACCATCACTGCCGGCGAGTATTTCGTTCTGCTGGGGCCCAGCGGCGGCGGCAAGACGACGCTGCTGCGCACAATCGGAGGCTTCCACAAGCCTACCAGGGGCTCAGTCCTGCTGCACGGCAAGGATGTCGGTCATCTGCCGCCGGACAAGCGGCCAACTTCAATGGTGTTTCAGTCCTACGCGCTGTTCCCGCACATGAACGTGCTGCAAAATGTTGGTTATGGTCTCAAGATCGCCGGGCTGCCAAAATCACAGATCCTCGAAAAGGGGACAGCCGCGCTTGATCTCGTGGGTTTGACCGGATACGCCGACCGCAAGCCGCACGAATTGTCGGGCGGCCAGCAGCAGAGAGTGCAGCTTGCACGCGCCATGGTGCTGGAACGCGACGTTCTGCTGCTTGACGAGCCACTGGCCGCGCTCGATGCACAGCTGCGCAAGGACATGTGCCTGGAACTCAAGCATCTGCAGGAAAAGGTCGGCATTACCTTCATCCACGTCACTCATAACCAGGAAGAGGCCATGACCGTGGCCGACCGCATCGCGCTGATTGCTGACGGTGAATTGATCGAACATGGCCGGGCGCGCGATATTTACCGGGCACCGGAACGCAAGTTCACGGCAAGCTTCGTAGGTGAAAACAATATGTTGTCGGGCAAGGTTACCGGAAAATCCGGATCCGAGGTGATGGTCGACATCGGCACTGGCGAAACGCTCAAGGTGGACAGCCGGGGTCAACCCGTTTCCGTCGGCGACACGGTATCCCTGTCAATCCGATCTGAACTGACGCGTATGGATCTTGGCAACGGCAAAACCGATGCGAAACCTGGCCATTCAGTGTCAGGAACTTATGATGAGGCGGTTTATCTGGGCCTCACGACATCTCACCTGGTGAATGTCGGTTTGGACCATGACATGGTTTCGCGTGTTGTTGACGACCTCGACGACCTGCCCCAGCCAGGGTCCGATGTACGGCTGTACTGGACGCCGGGCGCACTGCGTCTTCACATTCATTAGGCATGGCGAAGGACAATACAATGTGGCCAAACCCGCGCATTCCCTACCAGATGGCCAGCGACCGTCCCCGGCTGGAGCCGTTGAACGGCAAGCCCTTGATGGTGCATGTCGTCATGAACGTCGAATACTGGCCGTTTGACCGGCCGATGCCGCGCGGCATCATTCCTGCGCCGCACGGCGCGACCCCGGCGCCGCCCGACATCCCGAATTACGCCTGGGTTGAATACGGCATGCGTGTCGGCATGCCGCGGATCATGAAGATGTTGTCGGACCGCTCCTTGCCCGCGTCGGCTTTCATGAACGCGCAGGTCTGCGACGTCTATCCCGCGCTGAGTGACGCAATCGTCAATGCCGGCTGGGAGCTCGTCGGCCATGGCTGGTTCCAACAGTCGCTCAAGCAGGCAGACGACGAAGCCGCTATTATCCGTCAATCCCTGGACCGTCTGGAAAAAGCCGGCGGCATCAAGACCCGCGCATGGCTGGGCCCCGGCCTGGGCGAAACCGACGACACCCCCGATATTCTGAAGGCGCAAGGCATAGAGTTCCTGCATGACTGGGCCCTTGATGATCTGCCCACCTGGATGCGGACGAAACATGGGCCGATGGTGGCCTTGCCCTATACGTTCGAACTGAACGACGTGCCGATCTACGCCATCCAGCAAAGTTCGTCCGATGAGATGCTCAAGCGACTGGAAGCAACGCTCGCGGTCTTTGAACGCGAAATCGAGGACAACCCGCGTGTGCTGACGCTGGCGCTGCATCCACATATCATCGGTGTGCCGCATGTGGCCTACTACTTCCAGAAGGCACTGGATCTGCTGTCAGCCCGTGAGGATACGGTCTTTGTCACCTCCAGTACCATGGGAGACTGGTTCATTGCTGCTGATGGAAGTAATGGGGCTGACATGGCTGCGTATTCCACAGGAGCTCCGCAATGACCGCACTGGATGGCCTCAAGGTTCTGGATCTGACGCGTGTGCGTGCCGGGCCGCATTGCTGCCGCGTGCTGGCGGATTTTGGCGCAGACGTGGTCAAGATCGATGCACCCGAAGGCCTCGATGCCAATGCAAATGTCAGCGGCAGCCGTGATGGCTTTGACATGCAGAACCTTCATCGCAACAAGCGTTCGATCACACTCAACCTCAAACATCCCGACGGCAAGGCCCTGTTCCTCGATCTGGCGCAGCACGCGGATGTGGTGGTTGAAAATTTCCGCCCGAACGTCAAAACCCGGCTGGGTATCGGTTACGACGCCCTTCACGCCGTCAATCCGCGCATCATCCTGGCGTCGATTTCCGGGTTTGGGCAGGACGGTCCCTACGAAAAGAAGGCAGGTTTCGATCAGATCGCGCAAGGCATGGGCGGCCTTATGGGCGTGACCGGTTTTCCGGGAGAGGCGCCGATGCGGGCGGGTACTGCAGTGGCGGATCTGTCAGCAGGGCTGTACGCGGCGACCGGTATACTTGTGGCGCTGGCCGAACGCGAAAAGTCCGGCGAAGGCCAATGGGTACAGACGTCGCTCCTGCAGGCGCAGATCGCGCTGATGGATTTTCAGGCCGCGCGTTACCTGGTTGACGGAGATGTGCCTGAGCAGGCCGGCAACGACCACCCCACCGTGACCCCGATGGGCGTTGTCGCCACCAGGGACGGGCATATCAATCTGGGCGTTGGAGGCGACGGTCAGTGGCGCGCGCTGTGTGAGGCGCTGGATCATCCCGAATGGGGTGAGGACGCAGCCTATGCGCAGGTTGGCGACCGCACGGCACGGCGCGAAGAGATCTGGGGCCTGCTGCGCCCGATCTTTGCCACCAGGACCAGTGCCGAATGGATCGAGATACTGGATACCAACGGTGTGCCTGCCGGACCGATATACCGCATGAACGAAGTCTTCGATGATCCGCAAGTACAACATTCGGGTATTGCGCAGTCGGTGATGCATCCCCAGCGCGGTGAGCTGCAATTGGTTGGCCAGCCGGTCGATCTCTCGCGCACGCCGGCGTCGCTGCGTACGCCAACGCCTGAAGCGGGTGAGCACACCGACGAGGTTTTATCAGACTACGGCATAGACGCCGACCGTATTTCAGCGCTGCGGGCCAGCGGCGCAATCTGACACTCAGGAAGATGACATGAACATAATGGACAATGACGCGCTTTCGATCCCCGCCTGCGAGGACTGGGCCGACATTCGCGACGCGGTGGGCAAGCTGTGTGCTGACTTCCCCAATGAGTACTGGAACAAGCTCGACAAGGCCGATCAGTATCCAACCGAATTCGTCAAGACCCTGACAGAGTCGGGTTTTCTGGGTGCGCTGATCCCCGAGGAATATGGCGGCTCCGGCCTGCCGCTGAGCGCAGCGGCCGCAGTTCTGGAAACGATCCATGAACGCGGCTGCAATGCGGCCGCCTGCCATGCGCAGATGTATACGATGGGCACGGTTCTGAAATATGGCTCGCCTGAGCAAAAGCAGAAATACCTGCCTGCAATCGCCAGCGGTGAATTACGCCTTCAGGCGTTTGGCGTGACCGAGCCCTCCACCGGCAGCGACACCACGCAACTCAAGACCCGGGCCGAACGGACCGCAAGCGGCACCTATATCGTCAATGGCCAGAAGGTGTGGACCAGCCGCGCCTTTGAATCAGACCTCATGCTGCTTCTGGCGCGCACCACGCCGGCCGCCGAGGTGCAGAAACGGTCTGACGGCATGTCCGTGTTCCTGCTTGATATGCGCGAGGCCGTCGGCAAGGGCATTGAGTTGCGCAAGATCGATGCGATGATCAACCACAACACCTGCGAGGTCTTTATCGACAACCTCGAAATTCCCGGCGACACGCTGGTCGGCGAAGAGGGAAAAGGCTTCCGCTATATCGTGGACAGCATGAATGCCGAGCGGATCCTGATCGCTTCGGAATGCATCGGCGACGCGAAGTATTTCATCCGCAAGGCGGTGGAATACGCGAATGAGCGCAAGGTTTTTGGTGGCCCGATCGGTGCAAACCAGGGGATACAGTTTCCCATTGCCAAGGCCTATGCCGAGGCCCAGGCAGCCGAACTGATGGTCAGGAAGGCCGCCGCCCTGTTTGATTCCGGCCACAAGGTCGCCGCCGAGGCAAACATGGCCAAGCTACTGGCTGCAGACGCCTCGTGGCAGGCAGCCGAGGTCTGCATGCAGGTCTATGGCGGTTTCGCCTTTGCCCGGGAATACGGCATTGAGCGCAAGTGGCGCGAGGCGCGGCTTTATCAGACAGCGCCCATCTCGAAGAACATGATCCTCGGCTATCTCGGCCAGCATGTTCTGGGACTGCCGCGCAGCTATTGACGCAGCGCAGTTTCAATGTCCGCAACAGTACGTGAAGGGGATATCATTGATGTCAGAAACAGTCTCCGACCTCGTGATTGTCGGGGGAAAAATTGCGACTTTGGACGCAGAAAACAGATTTGTACCTGCGCTCGCCATACGAGACGGACGCATTTTGCTTGCCGGCAGCAATGATGATATCCGATCGACAGCAGGTGAGGGCACAAAGCTTATCGACCTCGCAGGCCAAACAGCCGTTCCCGGCATAATTGACAGCCATTGCCATCCCGACAGTTACGCGGTCAGGCTCAAGTCATGGGTTAACGTGGATCCCGCTCATATCGCGTCGCGACAAGACCTGCTTGCCAGGATCAGCACCGCAGCCAGGTCGCGGGGCAGGGATGACTGGATTATCTGCTACAGGTTCGACAACAACAAGTCCGGCGGTTATCCGACACTTGAGGAAATGGACACCGCAAGCGACGGGCGCCCCCTGTTCATCCAGCGCACCGACTGTCACATCGGACTGGCCAATACCCGGGCTTTCGAGGTGTCCGGGCTCGGTACTGACCCGGCAAATCCGCCATTTGGACAATTTGACCGAGATCCGGTGACCGGCAAACTGACCGGGCTGGCTCGCGAAACGGCATCAGAGATTTTTGTCTCTTCAATCCACGCCGCAGATACGCCAGAGGCAATCGCTGATGGCCTGGAACAGGTTTTCAGCGAATGGGCTTCGTTCGGCATCACCAGTGTTTACAATTCCCTTGCCGGGAAAAAGGCCATCGAAGCCTATCAGCTCATGCACAAACGCAATCAGCTCAGGATGCGGGTCGGCATTATCGTGTCAGGCCGCGAGGACGGTCTGGTCGAATCCTACATCAATGCCGGCATCAAGTCGGGCTTCGGCAACAACATGGTGCGTGTGCTGGGTGTGGAGTGGTGTCCGGATTGTTCGACCTCCGGTCGCACGGCTGCCTATTATGACCCGTACGTCGGTCCGCCGGTAGATGGTGAGCCACAGCCCAACACCGGCATCCTGCTTTACGAGGCAGACGATCTGCAGGCCAGGGCGGTTGCCGCCCATCAGGCGGGGCTTCAGGTCATGATCGAAGGCGTGGGAGATCGCGGCATCGACTTTGCGCTCGATGCCATCGAGGCTTGCCTGAAAGCGAAACCTGTCGAAGACCACCGGATGCGGGTGGAGCATTGCTGCAATGTTACACCGCAGATTCTTGGCCGCCTGAAGAAACTGGAGGTGATCGACAGTTCCGCTACCGGTTTCATGTACGATCTCGGAGATGCCTACATTGCAAACCGAGGGCAGGAGGCCATGCGCCACATGTGGCCTCACCGCAGCCTGATAGACGCCGGTGTCCCGGCGCCGGGCCACTCAGATGCGATGGTCTGTCAGGCCAATCCGTTCCTTGCGATTTGGTCGATGGTGAACCGTAAGACAGACACTGGCGGAGACCTCGATGCATCACAGAAGGTCAGCCGTCTGGAAGCGTTGCGTGCATACACGACACTGGGCGCCTACTCTGGCCGGGAGGAGGCGTTTAAAGGATCGCTGGAACCCGGCAAGCTTGCGGATATAGCGATCCTGGACCGTGATTTTTTTGAATGTCCGGAGAATGAAATTCGAGACATAAAGGTAAACAGGACCATTCTGGGTGGCGACACAGTTTTTGACCGGAATATCTGACGCCCCTCATCAACAGGGTGTCGTTTTCTTCACCCGGCGGCTCCACGCTCATGGCTGGGTGTTTTGCGACAGATACCGGTAGCTTGCGAGGACGTGAGTGCGGACGACGTGGATAAAGTCTTCCAGGTCAACATGCTCATCATAGCTGCCCATGCCATATGGAAACGGGCCGTACACATAGGCTGGAATGTTGCGGTATCGCCACAACCGGGCGTCGGTTCCGCCCAGGCTGATTATGGGTGTCGGCTTGAAACCGCGCAGTTCCTCTACCGTGTCCTGGAGAATTGTTACCATCTCCCCGTACGGATCACTGTAGGCCGGCGGGGAGTCGCCAATTTCTTCCATGGTGGCTTCGGGAAAGTCGGACAAGACTTCATTGACCCGTTTCAGGATCATGTCCTTGTCGGCTCCTACCGGAATACGGAAGTCGATTTCCATTCGGCACTGTCCGGGGATAATGTTCACCTTGAGACCACCGTTGATGCTCCCGATGTTGAGTGTAACTCTTGGAACGGCTTCGTGGGCACCTTTGCCCATGGCCTTGTCGACAGCGTCTCGCGATGCTTCTATCGCCCTGGCCAGGTTGTCCGGCAATGGCACCTCCATGTCGCACACAGACTCCAGGGCCAGGCCAAGCCGTGCAGCAATTTTGGTGGCGCTTTCAGTGGCATGGACATACGCGCCATGAGCGCCTTCAGTCTGGATGGTCACCGCCAGCCAGAGCGGTCCCTTTTCGCCGAACCGGATGGTCAATGGAGAGCTTGGTTCGCCATTCAGCAGGCAGTCGCCCAAAACCTCCGGCTCATTGTCCATCAGGTAGCGTGCACCCCAGGGCCCGAAAGTCTCTTCATCGGAAACACAGGTGAGCGTCAGCTTGCCGCCGAATTCGTCCCGAATGCGATGCAGCATGGCATAGGTGAAAATTGACGCGGTTGTCCCTGGCTTCATGTCGCATGCGCCGCGCCCGTAAATCTTGCCTTCGCGAATGTCAGCCTCCCACGGTCCTGTGGTCCAGCGCTGGTCTTCTTCATCAACCGGAAACACATCGATATGACCGTTGAGAACCAGGTGCTTGCCCTGGCCTGCACCATCAAAACTGCCAATGATATTGGGCATGACCGGGTTGGGGGACACCATGCGGTACGGCAGGTTTCTGGCGTCCAGAAACTCAGTTACGACAGCGGCGGCATCACGGGTGTCGCCAGGAGGGTTGGGCGACTTTGCCTGCAACAACCTTTTCAGGAACGCAATCATCTCGTCGCGTTCCTGATCAATCCATTCGTTCAATTTCGGGGTTAGATCACTGCTCATCGCGTCATTTCCTGAACAAGGGTCAATCACAAATGGTCAATTGCTGGTGTGGGCCCGACAGAATTTCAGGTGCACCGTCTTGAACCCCCACGGTGTGGCCGAGCGACACGGCAAGTTCTGCGTCAGCATCAATCAATATCGCGTAATTGTCGAGCCACGCGGCCCACACATCGTCTACGGTTCCCTGGGAGGGAGTAATCGTGGCGGCCATGGCGCCGCAAGGAGCGAAGAGTGGCGTACAGGCCACGTCGAAACCCTGCAGGGCGGTTTCGCAGCGTCTGGCTATGGCCAGGGCGACCCCGTTTGGGCACTTCGAAACCAGTCCCGAGATCATCCGCCGTTTGGCATTCTGGGCAATTGTGAAGGCCACAAGGCGGAACTTGAGCTGAGCCACAACGTCTATCGGCTCGTTCCCGAAATCATGTTGTGACCACGGGCAAACAAAAAAGGACGCTGAGACACTACCGTCTCAACGTCTTACAACATCGGGCAGAATCATCTGCTCTCAGCCATCGCACAGACGCCGCATTCTGCGCGTGAAGACCGGTCCGGATGACGCCTTGTAAGCCATCACTGATTAGGGTGAGCTTCTCAGGATCAGCCCGGCTGGGTAGGGTTGCGATGGCGGATTGACTTTCAGGAGAGGAATAACACCATGCTCACAGCCAATGGACGGGTCATTATGATCTCCGGCGCAAACCGGGGAATCGGGCTGGCAACGGCGAGAGCGCGCGCAGCGCGCGGTTTCAGGTTGAGCCTAGGCGCCCGCGATCCGGATACGATTGACAAAACCGGTTTTGATTCCGATCTGCATGTCGTGAGATGGGATGCCACCGAACCCGAGACGTCCAAGGCCTGGGCGGCCGAAGTGCAGCAGAATTTTGGGCAGATTGACGGCGTTGTCCTGAACGCAGGCGTCGCGA
>Ga0316187_10004911_pt1 | contig 11585 bp, 11 predicted proteins | sample CroRivburrow1_MG_FD_204927 | JGI IMG/M metagenome (GOLD analysis project Ga0316187, IMG submission 204927) | Coastal sediment microbial communities from Maine, United States - Cross River worm burrow 1 | ecosystem: Environmental > Aquatic > Marine > Coastal > Sediment | place: USA: Maine...
CCTGAAGCTCTTCACCCTCATCAAAGGTGACCATGCGACCGGTATTGATGCGAATCTCATTGAGTGTCAGCGCACCGCGCAGCATCAGCACACAGATAATGGCTCGCTCTTTGCTGTTGAGATTCAGTTTGCGTGAAAGATGCTGCTCGAACTTATCAGCTCTGCCGTCCATGCGAGCTGTAATCAGTCCCCTGCCTCTCAAGCCGTTAACCACACCACCGACCTGACTCGGGCTCAGATTCATCACAGGAACACGGCTACTCTTCTGGTTACAGGCAGTCACCAGTGAATTTAACGTCAACGGATAGTAGTCGGGGGTGGTCATCTGCTTCTCCATCAAACAACCCAGCACGCGCGACTCAAGGTCACTCAACATCGTATCGTCATTCGTTGGTTCACTCATATCACTCACCTACTTCTTACGCTTGGAACGCTTCTTTTTGCCTTCACCGGAGAGCCACTTATCATGCTCCGTCACCAGTGCACGCAGGCTATCTTTAACCCTCTCAGGTGCAGCAACGGTTTGTGCATAGCTGTTTTTACTGAGCTTCATCACCTCAATCGGCTTACCCAGAAATGCCTCGACCTCAGCAAGCAGGTCGCGCTCCTCCTGAGCACAGAATGAGATCGCCGCTCCCCGCTTCACACCCCGCCCGGTTCTACCAACTCGATGCACATAGTTCTCGCATTTCTCAGGTAGATCATAGTTGATGACAAAATTCACATCCGGGACATCAATACCACGGGCACTGACATCGGTAGCAATCAGAATATTGCACTGCCCATCACGGAACTGCTGCATCGCCTCGGCGCGCTGTTCCTGATCCTTCTCACCATGAATAAAAAGGGAATCGATACCAACCCTCGCCATCGCCTTGGAAACGCGCTCAGCACGCACTCTGGTGCGCACAAACACGATCATGCGGCTCTCAGAGTTCTCCTTAATGAATTCTTCAAGAGCAACGCGTTTATCATCCATCTCAACATAGCTAACGAAGTGAGAGACGTTCTTGGAGACAGGATCTTTAGGAGATATCTGGATACGGATGGCTACGCTCTTCACCTGCGAATAGGCGAGTTTCCTGATCTCATCATTAAAGGTAGCTGAGAAGAAGAGGGTCTGGTGCCGTTGGGTGAGCATCTTCTTGATGTACTTAATGTCTTCAATGAAACCAAGATCAAGCATATGGTCGGCCTCATCCAGCACCAGTGTATTGACCGCATTGATTCTCAGCTCTCCCTGATTAATCAGATCGAACATACGGCCCGGCGTGGCAATCAACACATCGATGCCATCCTGCAGCTTGGCAATCTGCTTATCCTGCTCGACACCACCATGCAGGGTAAAGGTCTTCACCTTAGTGTGGCTGGCAAGGCTCTTGAACACCTCACCGATCTGTAGTGCCAACTCACGCGTCGGCACCAGTACAATACATTTGATACCGTAGGAGCGTTTACTGCTCTTCATACGATGGATTTTATCGATCACGGGAATGGCGAAAGCGGCGGTCTTGCCAGTACCTGTCTGGGCTACAGCCAGCACATCCTCATCATTGAGAATCGAAGGGATCGCCTTGAACTGAATATCGGTGGGCCGTTTAAAGCCGAGCTGTTCCAGATTCTTTTTGATCTCTGTAGAAATATAGTATCGATCGAAATTCATAACACCTCGCCATTATCGGGTGCACACTCTGCCATGGAAGAGAGTGGTAAACATTAAGGAAGCTTCTTGGTCGAGGAAACTAGGTTAGAAAACCGCGATCATCCTGTACGATCTCAACAAACAAGCCATCGGGATCACGCAGAAAGAGATAGTCGATACCGGTTCGTCCTCTTATCACTGCAATGGACTCATCCATCAGCCCGAACTTGATCAACTCTTTTCGAGCCGCCTCGATATCACTCACCTTAAGCCCCATATGTTTGGTACCAACCCGTTTCAGGTCGGACTCCAGCGTCTGATCCCGAATATCTCCCTGTTTTGATGATGCGTAGCAGAACATCTCGAGCAATAGAGGCCCAAGACTCATCTGAACAATCGTCAATGAACCATCCTCCGCCTGCCAGCGCATCACCTCATGAAACTCAAGCTTTTCATAAAAGGCTTTGGAGCACTCAAGATCGGTTACACTGATGGCAACATGATGGGGTGAAAACATGATTCAGACTCCTCGTTCAGACTCAGGCCTAGTATCGCAAAGACCAAGCCACTCTGTGACCATCTCCCGACAGAAGGCGTGTGCGCCTGGAAGATATTCCGGGCTCTGTAATCTAATGGCAGCAACACCGGCATCTCCCAACTCGGAGCACTCGCTCTCCCCCGCAGCAATCCACAATTCAATGATCGCCTGATCCACTTCGATATGAAACTGCAATCCATACTGGCTTAAACCGATCCGGAATACCTGATTCGGCACCGCTGGATTTGTCGCCAATAACGTTGCCGAACTGGGCAGCGTGAAGGTCTCGCCATGCCATTGAAACACCATCAGATCATCATCCATATTTCCAAAGAGAGGATCAGCAGCCGAAGCCCTCGTTCGCTGCAGCGGAGACCAGCCAAGTTCACGAACCGGAGAAGCAATGACTTGAGCACCTGCAGCGCTGGCCAAAAGCTGTGCGCCCAGGCAAAAGCCCAACACTGGGAAGTCTGCTTCGATGGCTTTTTCCAGCAGAGCCAGCTCATCGGCAATGTAAGAGAGATGCGTGTCATTGGCAGACATCGACCCACCCATAACGATCAGGCCGTGATACCCACTCAGCGCCGTAGGGATGGTCTCACCACGATCGACGCGCACCGTTTGGGTTGTGTGCCCTGCATCAGTTAGGAGAGCTCCGATCAGCGCTGCCGGCTCAATCTCCAGATGTTGCAGGATGAGAAAATTCATGTTGGTAACCTAGCCGCAGTCATCCACGACATAAACCCCATCGAAAAGTAGACACCTATATAATCGCAAATGATTCATCTATGCTTGCAAAAACAGGAGAAGAGAGCCGATGACAAGAGTAGTGGTACCATTTACAGAAGGTGTTGAGGAGATCGAGTTTGTCGCAATCATCGATATACTCAAACGGGCGGGGATCGAAGCAGTGATGGCCAGCCTTGATGGTAAGCCTGTGACAGGTCGATCCGGCATCACTATCTCTCCCGATGTAAATCTTGCCAACGTCATCGATGATGACTGGGAGATGGTGGTGCTTCCCGGTGGGCTACCCAATGCCTATCTGCTGCGTGATGATCCAAACGTAAAAACGATTGTGCAGCGCTTGCGGAATGAGCGAAAAAGCATCGCTGCTATCTGCGCTGCACCTACCGCACTGGCCGCCTTCGGCATTACAGACAACAGGCGTGTTACCTCCTATCCGGGCATGAAGGCTGAAGTTGAGAAACTCTCCCCCTCCTCTATCTATGTCGATGATGCCGTGGTTGAAGATGATTTCCTTATCACCAGCCGCGGCGCCGGTACAGCGGTCGAGTTTGCCTTGAGATTGGTGGCGAAACTCTGTGGAGAAGAAACATCCACTGAAGTTCGCCACTCCATCATCGCCTGAGTTTCTGATACCGTTCGCCGCATGCGATTAACACCTGAGTTTCGAAAACAGTTCAGCCAACATGAGATGCGTACTCATGGGCGCAAAAATGGCTTTGTCACCACCGGTCAGGAGGCCCGCCTGACCCAATGGCTTCCTATTATCGGCCTAACCAACGAGATGACGCTGGATGATGCTAAAATCCCGGCTGATTCGCCCATCGTGATGGAGATCGGTTTCGGCAATGGCGATTTTCTGGTCCATCTGGCCGAACGTCACCCCGACTGGACACTCGTTGGTGTTGAGATCTACCTGCCGGGTGTCGCCAAGGCCGTTGGACGCTTGGAAGATGCAGGTTTTATCGAACGCACGCGTATCACCCAACTGCCGGCCCAATTTGTTTTGACCAAGCAGGTCGGTGAAGAGCAATTAGATGGCATCTTTGTTAACCATCCCGATCCGTGGCCCAAGGCACGCCATCATAAACGCCGTATCATCCAGAAAGACTTTGCCAAACTGATGGTCAGCCGTTTGAAACCGGGCGGTTTCATCAAGCTGGCTTCCGATGTGCCCGAACTAGCCGAGTGGATGCGTGACATCCTCGATGAAACACCGGGACTCACCAATGTTGCAGGCCCTGGCGGCTTCATTGAACGTGATGAGGATCGTGTCTTTACCAAATTTGAACAACGCGGTCTCAAAGAGGGTCGTACCAGTCAGTTTATGCATTATGTTAAAAGCGATGAGGGGAAATAGATGAGCCTTAAAATTAATCGAGACCAACTTGTTATGACTGCCGTTCAGGGCAGCGTATCCCCTGCCAACCAGTGGGCGCCCTTCGAGGTGGGCAGTCAGGGCGAGATCTTCTCATGGCCCTCCACCGGTGGTATCACCTACAACGTCAAGGTCGGCGACTCGGTCTTCGGCTGGGCTGGCGAACATATCGAACCGGGCGTATCAACCACGCTGGATCACAAGAATCGCAAGGCATCAGCTGGCTATCAGTTCCTCTCCTGTTGCGGCAATCAAGCACGTGTGATCTCAGGTGAGGCTAAGGGGTCAGTCGGCACGGTGATCGGCCACCATGGTGGCGTTGAACATCTGATGCTCGACTTCCCCGATGATGTGCTCGACAAACTGACCTGTGATGACAAGTTCCTGATTAAAGGATACGGACAGGGTTTGAAGTTCGCCGATCATCCAGAGGTCTATATCTACAACACCGATCCTGACCTGCTTGAGAAATGGGGCTTAAAAGAGGCGGCTGACGCTACCATTGAAGTACCAGTTAACGTTATTATTCCAGGGCACGCTATGGGCTCAGGTATCGGTGCGCTATCTGTCACTACCGGTGATTACGACATTCTCTGTCAGGATGAAGCAACGGTAAAAGAGTACAACATGGACAAGCTCCGCTTCGGTGATTTCGTTGCCGTGCTGGATCATGATAACCGCTATGGTCGCACCTATCGTAAAGGCTCCATCACCATTGGCATGGTGATTCATTCCGACTCTCCACTAGGTGGCCACGGCCCCGGTATGATGACACTAATGACAGCAACGGATAACAAACTGGTGCCTGTTCTCAACGACAACGCCAACCTCGGCGCACTACTCAACATCGGTCGCTATGCCTGAGCAGGAGAGCATCCTTGCCTCCTGTATCCAGCTAACCGCCGGAGATGATCTACAGAGCAACCTGAATCGCGCAGCTTTACTCATCGAAGAAGCAGTCACAGCAGGATGCCAACTGCTTCTACTGCCGGAAAATTTCTCGTTCATGGGAGCTACTGAAGAGGCTAAACTTGATGTAGCCGAAGCGCAGGAGAGCTCTTCGGTGCTGGCCTTCCTTTCCGAGCAGGCTCGCCAACACAACATCACCATCATTGGTGGTTCGGTACTGCTCAAACAGGTTGGGAACAACAAGGTTCGCAACTGCTGCCCTGTTTTTTCAGCTCAAGGTGAGTTGCTCGCCTATTATGACAAAATCCATCTCTTCGATGCAGTACTACCCAATGAGAGGTACAGCGAATCGAGTATGGTCGAATCTGGATCACAGCCGAAGATGGTTGAACTCGATGATTGGAAACTGGGATTAAGCATCTGCTATGACCTCCGCTTTCCGGAACTATACCGCCACTATAGTGCACACGGCTGCAACATTATCACGGTGCCTGCGGCATTTACCGTGCCCACCGGAAAGGCCCATTGGGAGACACTGCTGCGTGCCAGAGCTATTGAAAATGAGTGTTATCTGTTGGCGGCAGGCCAATACGGCAACCACTCGGGTGAACGTAAAACATGGGGACACTCGATGATCATCAGCCCTTGGGGTGAAATACTCTCATCGCTTGATGAGGGAGAAGGCGTTATCACTGCTGAACTCTCACTCAAAAAATTGAATAGTGTCCGAGAAGCGCTGCCTGTTCTTAATCATCGGAGGTTATAGTCTACAATGAGTGACATGGTTGAAGAGAAGCGAGATCAGCCCAGTCGGGAGCAGCTTCGTGCGCATCGTCAGGTATTCTGGGATGCATGGCAGCGTGCAAAGGACAATTTGCCACTCGATGCCATGCAGGTTCGTATTGCCCGTGTCATTGAGATGCATCCGAACTACCATCATTTCTTTGAAGATATGGAATCATTTCTTGAGCGGGACTTTCAAGCCGATGATGGCACCAACCCCTACCTTCATCTCTCACTGCATCTGGCACTGGAAGAGCAGATCGCGACCCGGCAGCCACCCGAGGTTGGAAGCGCTCTTGAACATATGATGACAATGAAAGGGATCAGCCGGCACGACGCACTTCACATCATTCTGGAGATTCTGGCTGAATCGGTCTATTTTGCTCAACGTGAAGGAAAGGATCCTGATGTGCTACAATACCTCACACGAGTCCGGGAGCTAATGCAAAAATGATTCGAAGTATCTTTGTCTCTGCCCTCTTCTTTTTCGGACCAGCACTACTGATGTTCATGCTCAGGAACCTTTTCCTGTTTTTGAAAGTATGGCTACGGCTTCGTCGCATGCGCAGAGAACAGGAGCACGATGTCATCGACATCACGCCGCACAAACATGGATCTCCATCCATGCTCTTCAATATTGCTGCAATTGCTGTGGGAATCGTTTGCGCATTTCTCGCCTGGCAGGAGATGAATAGCGGCCCGGAAGAGAAGATGCGTTACATTCCGGCACATATTAATGAAGAGGGTAAAGTGATACCCGGGAAAAAGGTGCCTATTGAAACCCCAGAGACACCCGAGGGTTAATCAGACTTGAAACCTTTGAGTAGAATCCTGATCAAGATTGCTGGACTTCTTGGGGCGCACATTGGTACCGCACTTGGGACACTCGTAAATATCCGCTTTTTCAGCTTCGAATTTTTCCTGACACTTTGGACATGTCATCTTTACCTGACTCATACCCCCTCCTTTGTGACGGTGAAGAGTTGATCTTGCTTAAGCCTCTATTGAAATATTAATTCGTGATAAATGCAAGTTCCAATCCAGTCTTTTTGAAGCTCCCAACGCTGACTTCTTCTGAAGTTGTTTCAGCCCTCCATGCCGGAGCCCTTGTGGTTACAGCTACACCACGGCTGGCAGCTGAATGGAAGCGGCGATTTCTGCTCGAACAGCATGAGGATATTGTCGTCACACCTTCGATCTTTTTCTGGGATGAATGGATCATACACCACCTTGCCACGCAGGTAGAACTACCGATACCACTTACCAGGCAACAGGAGCTGCTACTGTGGGAGAAGGTGATTCAACATGATCTTAAATCGAATCCATCACCTCACATCTCGCTGAAAGGCTTGGCCAGACGGGCATCTGAAGCCTATGCACTGATGCGGGAGTATGGCATTGATATTGATGAACTCTCGTTCGGCGGTGAAGAGAGTGAGACACTCAAGCGCTGGATTGGCGATATTCATACGGCTATGGAAAGCAGTGCCTTTACAGAGCGAGCATTGACTGCAGACATTCCGGGCAAACTGTTTGCCCTGCTCCCTGAACTAAAAACCCCGGAAAAGATCATTCTTGATGGCTTTGAGAGCATCACGCCGCTCAAGCAACAACTGCTCCTCGAGATCAAAAAGAGGTGTAACCTTTCCATCCATCAAGCCGATTGCGTTCCAACAACACCGCTCCTTACAACCTGCCCTGATGAGTACTCTGAACGCCATCATCTCTCACAACGCATCCAAACCATTCTTCAACATCAGCCATCGTCACGTATCGCCATTCTGACTCCCGACACATACTCAAATGGTGCCGCACTTCGGCGCGAATTGAACCGGAGGCTGCTACCCGCTACACAATTCAATCCCATGCATGCGATGGAGGCCGTGGTCACGCAGGGTGCACCACTCTCCGAATGGCCGATGATTCAACAGCTCTTACAGCTCCTTGGGCTGGCCGGACAAAAGCAGCTCCCCTTCCATAATTTCTCGCTGCTGCTCTTCTCACCGTGGTTGATCGGGTTTGAAGAGGAACAAGTGGAGCGGGCAAAGCTGGATGCCCGGCTGCGCCAACAGAACCGCCACCACATCTCTCTATCAGGGTTAGTGCAATCTGATGAGCTGGAAACGACTCCAGCGCTGCGCACCATCTTAAAAACGCTGCTGGCATGGGAGCATTCAAATAGGGCTGCCAGCCAGTGGATCAAGGCAGTTCACGGGCTGCTACAAACGATTGGATTTGTTCAAGCGGGGCTGGAGCATCAAGCTGAACGAAGCTCCGTCGAGATTCGATTGATGAACAAATTCCGGGATACGCTGACATCCCTGGTTGCCATTGATGCTGTGCAGCCGAGCCTCTCATGGGGACGTTTCAACTCCCTGCTGCTCACCGCCTGCTCAGATACCCGACACGCCCACAGCGCCAGTTATCCAAACATCTCACTGTTGCCACTTTCACAGATTACGGGACTTCGATTTGATTTTATTTTTGCCTTAGGTATGGATGAGCAGTTATTCCCACCTGTCGCCCAGCCGCAACCGCTACTGCCACTGGTCCTGCAACGAAGCTACAAACTACCGATGAGCAGCGGCACACTGCAGTTCAAATCTGCCAACCATCTCTGGCAACAGCTGCTAATGGCAGCACCTGTCATCGAGATCAGTTTTGCCAAACAGCGCGATGAGCAGGAGCTGCGCTGCTCACCGTTTGTAAAAGGGTTGTCAGAGAACGCCCTAATCACGGAGGTTGCCGTAGAGAGCACCGTTCCAGTTGAGAGCTTCAATGATGAAGCTGCGACCCCCCTACGCTTAGATGAGCAACCCAAAGGTGGTGCCCGTATCATTCAGGATCAGTCGGATTGCCCCTTCCGGGCATATGTCACCCATCGTCTTGGTATCAACACATTGGGCGAGACTCAGCCGGGGATCGAGCCGACCACCAAGGGTTCACTGGTGCATCTGGCTCTCGAACAGATATGGAACCAGCTAAAATCACAGAGCGCACTGCTGGCACTGGATGACAAAGCAGAGAGAGTCCTGATCAACAGCGCCATCAAACATGCATGGGAGCAGTGCCGCAGCACCCCTCTCTCGGAGAGTAGCCAGAGCATCGAGCGTTTCGAGGCGAAGCGGATGTTCCAACTCCTAGCACAATGGTTGGAGCTGGAAAAAGCGCGTCCACCATTTGAGGTTGTGGAGACTGAGAGACGTTTTCAACTGGCGCTTCCGGAAAAAGGGGAAACGTCGTTCACACTAAACCTTACAGCTGACCGCATCGACCGTGACGAAAGTGGACGCAAGATTCTTCTCGATTACAAAACCGGAGCCAAACAGAGCATGGGCAAATGGTTGGGAGAGCGTATGGAACAGCCGCAGCTTCCCCTCTACGCCGTCGCCGCCGACCTAGCTACCCATGATGCTGTCGCCTTTGCCTCGGTTCGCAGTGGCAATGACATGGGATTTGAGGGGTTGAGTGGCGAAGAGACAGAGATTCCCGGCATCGCACGCTGTGATGGCAAACGACAAAGACCTACCGATTGGCAGCAGGTGCTGAAGGAGTGGCACAGAAATCTAAACTCGCTTGCAGCCGAGTTTGTCGAAGGTCGTAGCGATGTCTCGCCACGCAACAGCAAAGCCTGCACCTACTGCAATTTTGAAGCGCTCTGCCGTGTGGAAGAGACCGGCTTCGCCATTGAAGAAGATGAGAGCGAATGAGTTCTGAAGTTCGCCAACAGGCCATCCACCCCGCCAGCTCATATCTAGTGCAAGCCCCCGCAGGCTCAGGTAAAACAGAGCTTTTAACACAACGTATTCTGGCATTATTGGCCATTGTCGATGAACCCGAAGAGATTCTGGCGCTCACCTTTACTCGCAAAGCAGCGGCGGAGATGCGAAATCGCGTCATCGATGCACTCAATATGCCGAAGCCCGAGGACACCCAATCTCATAAAATGACGACATGGCAGCTTGCCGACAAGGCACTTGCACGTTCTCATGAGCGCGACTGGAACCTCTGTGAACACCCTGCCCGTTTGCGCATCATGACGCTCGATAGCCTGACAGGCTCACTGGCCCGACAGCTACCGCTACTCTCGGGATTGGGAGATATCCCGTCACCGAGCGAACACAGCAGCGCTGCCTACAGGGAGGCGGCTGAACGTACATTACAAGCAGCCATTAGGGATGATCTTCCCGCTGTAGAGGCGCTGCTGCTACATCACGATCACAACAGTGTTGCGGTCATCGACTCAATGGTTGCCATGCTTGGAAATCGCGATCAGTGGCTCAAATATGTCGCCGGCTACCGCCACAACACCGACCATCTCAAACAGATCATCGAAGCCAATCTAGCCGCTTACCTCACCTTTCAGATTCAGGCATGCAATGCCCGCATACCAATTGATGCCAAAGCCGCTCTTCCTGAGCTGGCCTCGTTTGCAGGTAGAGAGCTTGGTGATGAGCTTCTTAGCAACTTCGGTAGCTGGCCACAGGCCGATGCCGATCATATTCAGGCATGGAAAACCATCGCCAACCTCCTGCTCACCAAGACCGGTCCGCAGTTTAAGAAACGGCTAGACAAAAACAGTGGTTTTCCGAGCACGGCCAAAGCAGAGAAGCAGAAGATGCAAGAGCTTCTCAGTCTGCTTGATTCCATTCCGGGAGTCGCTGAATCGCTGCACCAACTGCGCGGCCTTCCCGACAGCCCTATATTCGAACCAAAGCAGTGGCAGGTTGCCGAAGCTCTCTTTGAACTACTTCCCAAGGCCGTGGTTGAACTGAAAACGCACTTCAGCAGCAAGGGTGAAGCTGACTTCACCGAGATCGCCATGCGTGCGCTAGAAGCGCTGATTGATGCCGATGAAAATCCAACCGACCTACTACTCAAGCTCGACTATCGCATCAACCATATTCTTGTAGATGAGTTTCAGGACACATCAGAACTACAGATGCGCCTGATGCAGTGCCTGACAGCAGGCTGGCAGCAGGATGACGGCCGCACCCTCTTTATGGTGGGTGACCCAATGCAATCGATCTACCGATTCCGCAAGGCTGAGGTAGGCCTTTTCTTGCAGGCAGCGGCCAACCATGCAGACCTTCCACCGGTTGAAGCACTGCAGTTGGAACGCAACTTCCGCTCTTCACCAGACATTGTCGACTGGATCAATCGGGCCTTCAGTCAAATATTCCCTAGCCGTCAGGATGCCATCAGTGGCGCCATCGCCCATGCCAATGCCGAGGCAGCCCTGACGCATGCCGGTGTGGTGGCAGTACATCGGCAAATTGCATCGGATGACAAACAACAGGATGATGCGTGTGAGGCGGCAGCTGTTGTTGAACTTGTCAGAGAAGCGCTCGCCAAAAACCAGCGTATCGGCATTCTGGCTCGTACGCGCAAGCATCTACACGCCATCATCCCAGCACTCAGTGAGGCAGGCATTGCCCATCGCGCCATCAACATTCTTCCGCTGAACACACGACCGGAAATTCGTGGCCTGCGCACACTGGTTCGTGCTCTACTACATCCGGCAGATCATGAATCTTGGCTCGCGCTACTGCGAGCCCCCTACTGCGGCCTGAACACAGAGGAGCTGT
>Ga0316187_10004912_pt1 | contig 11585 bp, 7 predicted proteins | sample CroRivburrow1_MG_FD_204927 | JGI IMG/M metagenome (GOLD analysis project Ga0316187, IMG submission 204927) | Coastal sediment microbial communities from Maine, United States - Cross River worm burrow 1 | ecosystem: Environmental > Aquatic > Marine > Coastal > Sediment | place: USA: Maine...
CATGCTCATATCCCCCACCAGGACATTAGCCAGCTGCGGCAACTCATCCAATCTTGTTTTACGCATAAAGCGCCCTAGTATTGTTACCCGCGAATCATTCTTAGTTGCCCAACGCGCAACACCATCTGCCTCAGCATCTGTACGCATACTTCTGAACTTATAGACATTGAATGGTTTTCCATTTTGCCCCACTCGAACCTGCTTGAAAAATATAGGATCTTTAAACCGCGAATCAATGAGACTTGCAACAGCAACCAATAACATGATGGGGCATAGCCCCAGCAACATTAGGGTGCTGACAGTAATATCCAGCATGCGCTTACCATACTTGGCAAACAGCCCCATATTGAAACCACCTGAAAACAGGATCCAGCTGGGATAGAGAAGATCTATATGGACACAGGCCGTCTCCTTCTCCAAAAAGCCCAATAGATCATGGACACGAATACCACTCATTTTACAATCGATAATGTCATCCACAGGTAAACGTCTGCGCCGATCATCAACCGCAACCACGATCTCATCAATCCCTTCTTTAAACGCCAATGATAATAGAGAGTCATCCAGCTCAACCTGTCTCGCCTTGGGAACCACATCATCCTTATCATAAAGGTGGAGGAATTTTGCAATAACAAACCCCACCCCCTCATTTTCTAAGTCATGAATCAATTTGGCATTCTTGCCTGTCCCCAAGACCAGCAGCCTGTGTTTGAACGCCTCAGCTCCAGCAATACGAATATAGATCTCCCTTACCAGCAGCACCGTTATGAAAGAGAAGAGAAGTGCAAAGGCAAAAACACCCCGCCCAAGGGACAATTCAGGGAAAGTAAAAAAAGCCAAGGTTGAAGCCATTGACGCAACCAGGAAGGCCAATCCTGTACGCAGGATAAGGTCCGCTCTATCCTGAAGACCACGTTGATATGATCCCATTGATATCATCGAGACCAACATCACAGCAGCAAATATCATCGCTACTGCCAGTAGATGCTGCTCGGATAACGCCTGTTGAAGATGGTCCAGTGGGTACTGCACAAGATACCCTGCAAGTAATGCGAAAAAAAATAGTAAAAACTCAACAGCCCCAAGCAGTAGGAAGTGTCTTGATATATAATGTCCGAACAATCTGACCATCAGATAATAAAGGCCTCATTTATTGGGCTAAGAACTTGAAGTTGAGCTGGCATCAAATACACCAAAGTGAGTATACAAGACCATCATGCTAAGAACCATGAAGAAAGGAGTCAAATGCACCTCTCCCCAACAAGTCAAGCCTGGCCAACCAAATCCTCTGGATTTCAGCACTACAAATAAAACACGAATTATACTGCAAAAACATTAACTTAAGGAACAACAGGCCTCATTATGTTTGATCTAAACAACACAAAAATAGGTATCATTGGTCTCGGCTATGTCGGGCTGCCTTTGGCTGTAGAGTTTGGAAAAATACTTCCAACCATTGGCCTTGACAACAACTGTGCACGCGTCAAAGAACTCAAAGAAGGGAAGGACAGCACACTGGAAGTTGATCCAGATGAACTTAAACAGGCCAAACAGTTAAGCTTTACTGACCAGCCAGAGGGTATCCGTGACTGCAACCTGTATATCATCACCGTACCTACACCGATTGATGAGCACAAAAGACCCGATCTCTCTCCACTAATCGGTGCCTCCAAAACCCTTAGCAAACTAATCCAACCTGGCGATGTCGCCGTCTTTGAATCCACTGTATATCCAGGCGCCACCGAAGAGGTCTGTGTACCCATACTTGAGCAGGGCTCAGGGCTTAGGTTCAACCAGGATTTCTTTGTCGGTTATAGCCCGGAACGCATCAATCCTGGCGATAAAGAGCACCGCGTTACCAACATCCTAAAGGTCACCTCAGGCTCAACACCCGAAACAGCCGACTATGTTGATGCCATATACCGTCGCGTCATTACTGTCGGCACCCATAAGGCAAGCAGCATCCAAGTCGCAGAAGCCGCAAAGGTTATCGAAAACACTCAGCGCGATGTCAATATCGCACTCATCAATGAACTCGCCATCATCTTCAACCGTCTTGGCATAGACACCGACGAAGTGCTTAAAGCTGCGGGCACCAAATGGAACTTTCTGCCTTTCAGACCCGGTCTGGTGGGCGGACACTGTATTGGCGTTGACCCCTATTACCTGACCCATAAAGCCCAAGCCATTGGCTATAACCCTGAAATCATCCTCGCCGGACGGCGCATCAATGATGAGATGGGCATCTATATTACCAATGCTGTCATCAAGCTCATGATCAAACGTGGCATACAGATCAAGGGCAGCAACGTACTGGTACTAGGACTGAGCTTTAAAGAGAACTGCCCTGATCTGCGCAACACCCGTGTGGTAGATATTTTGGCAGAGCTGCATGATTATGAAGCAAATGTAGACGTCTATGACCCCTGGGTTGATGCTGACGAAGCCGAAGAAGAGTATGACATCCAGCTTACCAAAGAACCCAAAAGCAACCACTATGACGCTGTCATCCTGGCCGTCGCGCATCAGGAGTTTGAGGCCATGGGCAGTGAGAAAATTCGTGCATTTGGCAAATCCGAAGCCGTGCTCTTCGATGTCAAAAACATTCTTCCCGCAGCTGATGTCGATGGTCGTCTTTAATCTGGAGCAGAAATGAAAGTATTAGTTACCGGCAGCGCAGGCTTTATCGGATCCACTCTCTCCCTCAGACTCCTGGATAGAGGTGATGAGGTCATTGGTCTAGACAATCTGAATGACTATTACGACGTCAACCTGAAAAAAGCCCGTTTGGCCCGTATTGAGCCTCATAGCAACTTCACAGATGTAAGGCTAAGCCTGGAAGATCGCGAAGGCATTGCAGAGCTATTCAAAAATCACAAACCAGATCGTGTTGTTAACCTGGCAGCCCAGGCGGGCGTCCGGTACTCGCTAGAGAACCCCCTGGCTTATATCGACAGCAATGTACTCGGCTTTGCCAACATCCTTGAGGGGTGCAGACATAATGATGTGGAACATCTGGTCTACGCCTCCAGCAGCTCTGTTTATGGCGCCAACACCAACATGCCATTCTCAGTGCACCACAATGTTGATCACCCATTAAGCTTCTATGCCGCAAGTAAAAAGGCGAACGAGCTTATGGCTCATACCTATAGCCACCTGTATCAATTACCCACCACCGGCCTGCGTTTTTTTACAGTCTATGGACCATGGGGACGCCCTGACATGGCGCTATTCATGTTTACCAAGAGCATACTGGAAGGCAAACCCATAGACGTATTTAACTATGGAAACCACCGCCGTGACTTCACTTATATTGACGATATCGTAGAAGGTGTAATTCGAGTGTTGGATCAGCCTGCCCCTCCAAATCCTGAATGGAGTGGAGACACCCCTGATCCTGCCACCAGCCTCGCTCCATACCGCATCTACAACATTGGCAACAACAGCCCGGTAGAGTTGATGCGTTACATTGAAGTACTGGAAACCTGCCTAGGCAAAAAGGCAGAGAAAAATCTGCTTCCACTTCAGCCTGGCGATGTGCCTGACACCTATGCAGACGTAAAAGACCTTATTGATGATACTGGCTATAAACCCAATACTTCAGTTGAAGATGGTGTTGCCCGCTTTGTTGAGTGGTATCGGGATTACCACAACATATAAGCAGTAAAGATAACCTACAGCGATGAGAATTCTTCATACCATGCTTCGTGTTGGGGATCTTGACCAGTCAGCCAAGTTCTATACAGAAGTGCTGGGCATGAAGGAGCTACGCCGAAAAGATTACCCGGATGGTAAATTCACCCTGCTCTTTCTCGGTTATGGAGATGAATCAACAAATACCGTGCTTGAACTCACTCATAACTGGGGAGAGGAAGACTACGACATAGGCAGCGGGTTTGGCCACATCGCCATCGAAGTTGACGATGTCTATCAGGCTTGTGAAGCCATGAAAAAACGCGGTGGCAAGATTATCCGTGATGCTGGTCCCATGAATGCAGGAACCACCATCATTGCATTCCTAGAAGACCCGGATGGTTACCAAATTGAATTGATTGGGCAGAAACCCTGCACTTCATGAAAGAGATGGATTAACTGTACCGCGCATGCTCCATAAAATCAGCTGGATTAATACGCCACTTGCCAGGCTCCACTGCTCCAACTATTTTAACAATCTCTTTTCCACGTTGATCTGAAAGATCCACATCCTGCGGCGTCATAAACTGTCGTTTGGTCGAATCAAAAATAACCCGGACAACTGGATAGAGCAGCCCCTTGTCCCCTCGATCAATAACCACCGCAAATCGCCCATTGGATAAGGCAATAAGTGAGCCAATGGGATAAATTCCAACACAGTGGATAAACTGCTGCACCAGTTCCTGATTAAATTGTTTACCCAAAGCAACGAGCTTTTTCAACGCAGCATTTGGAGATATACCTGAGCAATAAACACGGTCAACTGTTAGCGCATCATATACGTCAACAATCGCAGCCATCTGCCCATAGAGTGAAATACCCTCCCCCTGTTTACCTGCAGGATATCCAGAGCCATCATAGCGTTCATGGTGCTCATTTGCGATGCTCATTACAATATCTGAGACACCCGTCATCTTTTCCAAAATATCCATACTATTTGAAACATGCTCACGCATAATGGCAAACTCCTTATCTGTCAGCTTGCCTGGTTTGGTCAGTATTTTCTGTGGCGCCAATGACTTGCCAATATCCATAAGCAAACCACCAATCCCCATCTGAATAAGCTCATCTTTATTCAATGCAATACTTTCACCAAAAGCCACTAGTAATATTGACGAACCAACTGCATGTTCAAAAGTATATTTATCAAGTTTTCTAATGCGCGTGAGACCAATTAACGCATCCTTATTACTAAGCGCAGAGAAGACAACATTCTCGACAACAGGCTCTATATGGTCCAGATCAATCAGTTTGCCCAGTCGGGCATTCTCCATAATATTTGATATCGCTTGAGTAGCCTCCCGTTTTACCTTGTTGGCACTTAACAACTCATCCGCAAGTGCCTTTTTATTGGACTCTTTAGCAACATTTTGAGACAGCAATTCGGAACTATCATGATCCATCATCTCATCAACTACAGCTATTTCCTCTATATCAATCCCTTTCTCTGTATCAATATAGAATTCCTGAATCCCAGCTTTTTTTATCTGTTCTATTTGAGCCTGCTTTACGAGCTTAAACTGATTAACCGTAAACGGATGCTGTATCCAGCTACAGTCAAGATCATGCACATACATTCCAATCTTGACTTTATTAATAGGGATTTTCTTTATCATAGGAAGGTAAATTCACTATCTCCATACTAACCAGTCCTGCACACACCTCTGCGCTTCTTCACTTACAATTCTAGACTCCATATTAGATTTATGCTTACCTTATCCAGACATTTTTTCATAAATACTCATGAGCACAATAGTTCTTCCCCCCCTGATCCACTCAGATGCAGATTAGTAATAAAAAAATAAATTATTAACAGGGGTGCTGCCCATTTTTGTTGGAGGCAGAGTTGGAAGATAAACTATTGTTCTAGTAGATCCGTTTTATTCACATTTACTAACTCCCCAGAACCAAACCAGCCTTTCACATCCTCTAGCACCATATAACCCGCAGGTACCAGGATCAAGCTAAGCAGAGTGGCGTACAGAATACCAAACCCCAATGAGACCGCCATGGGCACAAGAAACTGCGCCTGTGTACTCTTCTCCAATAAAAGAGGCGCAAGCCCAAAGAAGGTGGTAAGCGAGGTAAGCAGGATGGGACGAAAGCGCGCCACACCAGCAGTGCGCACCGCTTCAGCAACGGCCATACCCTCACGGCGACGACGGTTGATCCAGTCGACCAGTACCAGGCTATCATTGACCACCACTCCAGCCAACGCCAGCATACCCATGATACTTAATAGACTGATATTCATCCCCAGCAGTGCATGGCCAAAGATAGCCCCCACCAAGCTGAACGGAATCACCATCAGGATCACCAGAGGCTGTAGATAGGAGCGCAGTGGAACAGCAAGCAGAACATAGATGCTGAGAAAAACAAATGAGACACCATAGGCAAGACTGCCAAAGGATTCACGCTGCTCTCGCAGCTCTCCCTCGAAGCTGTAGCGCACGCCCGGATATTGCTGTAGCAGATTATCCAAAAATACCCGCAGCTCCTGCGTTACGCGAGGGAGATTGGTACGCTGCTTATCGGCATCTGCTGTTACATTAACCGCCCGCTGACGGTCTATCCGGCGAATCTTGGAGAACCCCTTGCCCAGTTGAATATCAGTCACATTGCCGATGGGCACCTCCTCTCCATCTGGAGTACGAATACGCATGGAATCCAGCGTCGCCAGCGAGCGCCTCTCTTCACGCGGATAGCGCACCATCACACGCACATCATCACGCCCCCGCTGGATACGCTGTGCCTCTGCACCAAAAAAAGCCTGCCGCACCTGTCGCCCAAGATTTGCAGCCGAAAGCCCCAGAAGCTCCGCCTCTGGCCGGATTGCCAAGGTAATCTCAGGCTGCCCCTGCTCGAAGGTATCCTGAATATCAAACACCCCATCATACTGTTCCAGCTGCTCCTTTATCGCTGAGGTCACCTCACGCAATACCTCAAAATCCTGTCCCATCAGCTGCACATTGATGGGATCACCACCCCGGCCAATCTCAGCCCGGTAGTTGAGTTCTTTGGATCCCGCCACAGGGCCAATGGCCTGACGCCACTCCTTGACCAGCTCTGTCGTGGTAATCGACAGGGTTCGCTCTTCAGGCGGCATTAGCTCAAGGCTGACCTGCCCCAACTCAGGATTTCCACTGCGGGGCTTTCGGCCTGCCCGCCAGCCAACGCTGGTGAGAACATTGCGAATCACCGACTCCCCGGTCACAGGATCGGTATATTTTTTTTTCAGATCCTCCGCAATGGCCGTCATGCGAGCGATATGTTTAGCGGTTGCCTCTTCAGGCGTGCCTGTCTGCATCAGCAGAGTGACACGTGCTGTTTCACTCTGCACACGGGGAAAGAAGGTAAAACCATAACGACCACTGATAACATAACTCATCACCACAATCGAAACGCCAATAAACAGCGCCAGCGTCAGGTAGCGTCGATTGATCACCCGTTCCAACAGCGGGCGATAGTAAGCCAGGATGAACCGTTCAAGACCATCAGCAATCGCCTGTTGGGCACGCTGGAATCGTCCTGGTTCCTTATCACTATTGACCCTGACATGGATCATATGGGCAGGCAGTATCAGCTTGGACTCCACCCAGGAGAAGAGCAGCACCGGGATTACAATCAGGGTGATCTGGGCAAAGATCGGCCCTCGGTAGCCGCCCAGATACATAATAGGCAGAAATGCCACCAGCGTCGTGAGCAGCCCAAAGGTCACGGGGACCGCAACCTCCTGCGCACCCTTCACCGCAGCGGTGAGGCCACTTTCACCCCGTTTCAGGTGTGAATAGATATTCTCACCCGTGATGATGGCGTCATCCACCACAATACCCAGCACTAGGATAAAGGCGAACAGACTCATTATATTAAGGGTGACGCCAATCTCCGGCATCAGAATCAGCGCCCCCCAAAAACTGACGGGGATACCTACACAGACCCAGATCGCCACCGGCAGGCGCAGAAACAGGGCCAGACAGAGAAAGACCAGCAACCCACCCTGCCAGGCATTATTGAATAGCGTTTCCAAGCGTAACTTGACGATACGCGAACGATCACGCCAATAACCAAGGGCTATCCCCTCCTGCATGCGCTCCTTGCTTGCAGCAACGTACTGCTTAACTGCATCCGCCACCTCAATCGCATTTTGTTGTCCTGTACGGTAGACCTCAATAAATACAGCGGGGCGACCATTGAAGACGGCATACAGTGGATCCTCTTCAAAGCCATCGTGGATATCAGCAATCTCGCCCAGGGTAAGACGACTGCCATCACTGGCGGTCATAATGCTGATACGAGCAAACTCCTCAGGGGTATAGGCCTGCCCCTTGGTGCGCAGCATAATCTCGCCGCCCTCACTCTTGATGGCACCCGCCGGCAGGTCAATTGATGAGCGGCGAATCGCCTCAACCACCTGAGAGAAGGTCAGGCCAAAACGCCGCAAGGTCTGCTCTTTGATCTCGACAGAGATCTCGTAACTCCTGACCCCCATCAGATCTACGATACTCACCTCAGGCAATGCCACCAAGTCATCCCTCACCTGCTCACCCAGCCGCCGCAGTTCCTGATCCGGCAGATCAGCAGAGACTGCAACGCTGATCACCTCCCGGTGAAACTCCTGCAGACTATATATGGGACGTTCCACCTCATCCGGAAAGGAGTTGATGGCATCAACCTTATTCTTAACATCATCCAGCAAGGTTCGGGGGTCACTCCCCTCCTCCACCTCAATCTGCACCATGCCCGCGCTTTCCATGGCAGAGGAGTTGATCTTCTCAATGCCGGATAGATCCGCAATCGCCTCTTCAATACGGATGACTGCGGCCTCCTCCACCTCAGCTGGTGTGGCCCCGCGGTATGAGACAGCGATATTGATTACATCACGTTCAAATGCAGGAAAAACCTCCAGCGGTATACGCTCCAGCACAGACCAAGTACCTAGCAGTAGAATCGTCGCCATCAGGATATTTGCCGCCACCCCATTGCGGGCAAACCATGCAATCATCCCATGCACGTTATTGCACTCCAGCCGTTTGTTGTTCACCACCCAGCTGATCTGCAGGCTTGGATGCAACGCCACTGATCTTGACCGGAGAACCATCAGGGGCATAAGGCAACTGCGTCAGAGAGACCCGCTCCCCCGCAGTTAATCCAGCACCCACAATCACATGCTCCTGATCACGCCAAACCATCTCCAGGTTTCGGCGTTCAATCCGGTCATTTGATCCAATCACCAACACCTCATCATTGGCGCGAATCACCTTGCGTGGCAGTATGATCACATCCTGTAGCAACCGCCCCGGGATCTCCGCCTCCACAAACTGCCCCACCATCAGTGGCGGCTTACCATCAGGAGAGGCGGCATAGGGATCATCTACCTGGGCGACAAGGAACAGCTGGCGGGTACGGGTATCGATCATCCCTTCGGTGCGCATAATGCGGCCACGCCACTGATAGCGGTTATCGGCAATAGAGACCGAGAGAATCACCTCCCGCTGAGACTCACCCACCCGCCCCTCTGGCAGGGCCAAAAAGGAGGCTTCCCAATCAGAGATTGGCAGCCGAACCTCTACATAATCAACTGCATAGATTGCTGCCAGCACCGAGCCTTTGGATACCGATTGCCCCAGATCCACCCGCTGCTCCAACACCCGCCCCGTATAGGGCGCTTTAATCTGGGTGCGATTCAGATCCAACTGAGCAGATGCCAGCTGAGCCTGCTTGAGTTTCAGATCTGCCTGCAGAACTTGTCGCTGAGCGGGAATTAATTCAAGGCTGTTTTCCAGACCCTGCAGCGAAGACTTACGCAACAGATATTCCCGCTCACTCTGATCCAAAGCACTCTGGGAAACCGTTCCCTGTTTGCGCAGCTTGGTATGCCGTTTGAATTGCCTTTCAGCCAAAGCCAGATGCTGACCCTCAATTGCCAGACTCTTTTTCAGGTTCTCAGCCGTTGTATCCAGCTCTGCCAAACGGGCTCTCACTCCAGACAAAGCCGCCTTGATATTTGCAACAGCATACTGATACTCCGCTGGATCGATACGCACCAGCAGCTCACCCTGCTCGATAAAGCCGCCATTGGTAAAATTGGGTGAGATATGGACCACTGTCCCCGCCACCTCAGCAACCAGATTACTCTGAGTGTGCGGCTTGATCGTGCCTGTAGAGGCCACCTTAACTTGATAGTCAGCCTGCTCAACCTCTAATACATCCACCACAGGTACCACAGGTTTTTGCTGTATACGTTTCGGCTGAGGCGCCGTCTTCATCAGAAAGAAGGCTAAAGCAACGCAGGCCACCAAAACGACGGCCGGCAGTAATATACGGAATAACTTCCTCATCAAACTCTCATTCTTTTTTTCATCAGATGGACATCAGGCTACAGCTGTAATTAAACACCTTCCATGACAAATTGACAGGTAGAACAACCTGAAAATTGTCTCCTTTTAGACTCAATACCACAGACATGGAAGGTATGACAGCAAAAGAGCCCTATTCTCTCCAATATTGCGGGCTCACATTCTACCAAAACAATCACTTAGCAAGCAGATGGTTAATTGTCACACCCGACGGACACCCTTTCCCAGACACCCTCTCCGGTTCTTAGAGTAGGCATACTTATGTTAGTCATAACACCATATAAGGAAAATCATCAGAGAAATACCCAGCAAACTTGACCCAAATTACCGCATTTGCCATAGTGCACTGCATAAAAATAAGCAATGGAACATCATGGAGAGGTTCTTGCAGCATCATAATAACAATCAGCCTCAGCACTCTGGTCAAGCAGCAGACCAGCTGGCACACTGCAGCCCTCCCTGCCCAGCAACCCTGCAAATTAACCCAATCCCTGGCCTTTAACCTATAGAACAGACCAGCCCACTGCTTAGGGCTTTGACTATATATGGATAACTAATGAGCATTCCTCCACAAGTATAAGCAGCAGACACAAATAAATGCGAATAAAAACAAAAACAGCCGCAGCTATCCTCACCACGCTATTTTTAACTGCCTGTCACTCAAGTAACCCAGTCAAACTGGTCTACCCAGATAAAATCATTCAGCACACCGAATGGACAGAAGAAGAGCTAAAAAAAGAGATTGCCATTCAACATCTTCATCGCAGCACAGATTCAAGTACTCATATCATTCGATTAAAAGGAAAAGAGATTCCACACTATCATGACAAACATGATCTAAACGTTACCGTTTTGGCAGGAAAAAGCACCATCCACTTTAAAAAACACAAGGTTGCATTAGCACCAGGCGATGTCATCTTCATTCCAAAAGGAACATATCACTGGGCAGAAAACGGAGGCTCCAACGCCAGCGTTGTTTTTGCAATATTTTCGCCAGCTTTCGATGGCAAAGATAAACGCAAGGCAGAATAGATGGTTAAAACCAGATTGCAGCTAGCCTGCTGCCTTGGTGATTATTTTGGCTTATATAATTTGGATCAAGATATGCAGATATATAGCAACAGTGAAAATATAGAATGCAACAGCCTGTGTATGAGAAATAATGGCATCAGGATTTAACATATAGATACAATAAAAGCCTGACAAAAAGAATAGCAATCATCAGTAGATAACTCTATGCAGATACTTTTAGCAGGATTGGCCTACTGAATATCACCAGTTAGCAGTACAACAATTCATAACTATGTTAGTAGAGTGCAAAAAAGTAAAGCAGCGTTCAGGTGAGCCAATCAGAAGATGGTTTTCCGATAATTTATTTGATCTCATAATTTGGGAAAATGAATTTAATGAAATTGTCAGATTTCATTTATGCTATGGAAAACACAGTCATGAAAAAGCAGTTACGTGGTCTGTTAGCGAAGGTTTTAAACATTTGTCTGTCGATGATGGAGAGTCTGTTGATGGTAAATATAAAAT
>Ga0316187_10004913_pt1 | contig 11584 bp, 11 predicted proteins | sample CroRivburrow1_MG_FD_204927 | JGI IMG/M metagenome (GOLD analysis project Ga0316187, IMG submission 204927) | Coastal sediment microbial communities from Maine, United States - Cross River worm burrow 1 | ecosystem: Environmental > Aquatic > Marine > Coastal > Sediment | place: USA: Maine...
GTGATTGAATCCCACGCCATTACTGCCGAGTATCTTCGCGCGAATATTGGTGGCTGAGAGAACTTCGGCATTGACCTTGTCGCTCACCGTGGGCAGCACAGCATCGGCGCTACGCAACGCATCCTGTAGTTCTGCAACCGACATCGGGTGGTCGTCTACGTTAAGTACGGTATCGTAGCGCTCACTCAAAACGGCTTCTACATCGGGGTGCCAACGGCGGGTAACTATGACCTTGGGTCTGGACATTATCAGGTCTCCTTATAATATTCGCTGAATTGAAAATACAAAATCCCGGGCAGTTTAGTTCCAGGATCAAAATTAAACTATCGAAAATACGCCATCATCATCATTCGACAGTCGATGCATCATCCTTTGCGTTGCGAAATGACGCGGCGTGCATCAAGGTCGCGCGGACTACCCGCGTGGCGACCAGGATTTCCAGCAGGAAGGCGCAGAACGCCACGCTCAGAACAACCATGCAGACGATGAACAGGCCGGCGATGACGCTGGATACGTTGAGTTGCATCAGGCTGCCGAGGAACAGGGTGACCACCACCAGGCAAACCAGGATGGCGCTCAATACCGCCATGCTGATGGCGAAATAAACCAGGTGCATGCGCCGCAGCAGATTATCCATCTCGACGCGCAGGGTCTGGCTATGTATTGCCGATTGCACCTCGGCTTCGGTCGCCTGCAGCGAGCGCGAACGATCGATGGTGCGTCCCAGTCGATTGGTCAATACCATCAGCAACCCGGATATTCCGGCGAGCAGAAAAACCGGCGCCACCGCGATATCGATGACGCTGGCAACCGTGTCGATATTCCATTCCAGGCCTTCCATCAGTGCGCTTCTTCCGCCACCAGCTCCGGATAACCAAACAACGATACCGCACCCCCGGTGTGCAGGAACACCACGTGCTGATCGGCGGCAAAATCACCACTGCGTAACATTTCCAGTAATGCGGCAAAGGTCTTCCCGGAGTAAGTCGGATCGAGCAATATGCCTTCATTGCGCGCCATGTGCTTGATCGCGGCTACGGTAGCGTCACTGGGCTGGCCGTAGCCTGGCGCCAACTGGCTGTCGTCGCAGATGATGTCGCTATCGGGAATACGGATCGCGCAACCGATCGCGTCAATCACCGAATTCAGTTTCTTGCTGACCCGCTGAACCTGGCTGGCCGAATCCCGTCGCACGCAAACGCCATGCACGGGTATATCGCTGCCACAGGAGCGTACTCCGAGCAGAAAGCCACTGTGGGTAGACGCCGACCCGGTCGGCACGATGAAACGAGCGGGTTGAACCTGCAATGCCTGCAGTTGCGCCATGAGCTCCTCGGCGCCCTCGACATAGCCGAGTGCGCCGTAGGGCGTGTGCGCATTCGACAGGGGTATGACAAAAGGTTTACGTCCTTGTGCAGCCAGTTCGGCGGCACGCACTTCCAGCGCCTTGTCGGCGCCATCCTCGTCTTCCCCAACCGGGTAGTAATTTATCCGCGCGCCCATCAAACGCACCAGGTATGGGTTTCCGGAATTATGATACTCGGGCTGGTCACGGTCGACACGATGCTCGAGCTGAACTTCTACCTCGAGACCCAGCTTGCGCGCCGCGGCCACCGTGGTGCGCACGTGGTTGGATTGCACTGCCCCCGTGGTCAGCAGGGTATCGGCGCCCTCATGTAAGGCCTGGCCGATGTAGAAATCGAGTTGCCGAGTCTTGTTGCCGCCGAAGGCCAGCCCGGTGCAATCGTCGCGCTTGATCCACACATTGGTACCGAACTCGGCGCTGATGTTTTTCAGCAACTCCAATGGAGTCGGCGTGTGTCCGAGGTGGACGCGCGGAAAATCTTTAACCAGTGATGCCATGGATAAGCCTCTCGATTAGCTTAAAATCTTGATCAAAACAACACCGCAGCATACCAGTGCCGCGGCGATGATGCGCTGTCGTCCAAACGGCTCATGGAATAGCAAGCTGCCGATCAGGGCGGCAAATATAACACTGGTTTCACGCAATGACGAAACCATCGCCATGGGTGCGACCCCCATGGCGTAAATGACCATCGAGTAGGCACCGGCTGCCGCCAGCGCTCCGACACAGATTTTACCCGGCTTGGCGCGCATGTAGGAAAACCAGCCGGAGCGATCTCTGGCCAACAACCAGAGGCCGATGGGTAAGGGTTCGAGCACGAACAACCACAGGATGTAGCTGAACGGATTACCCGCAGCGCGCACACCCATACCGTCGGTCACGGTGTAGGCCGCGATTAACACCGAGGTGGCCAGGCCCCAGCGCAACGCCAGCGGCGGTATCTTGCCAATGGCGCCACCGGCAAAAGTAATACTGATCAAACCGGCACTGACCAGCCCGATACCGAGCATCGCGCCAGGTGGCAGGAATTCGCCCGCGAACAGCGCCGCACCGAGCACCACCAACACCGGCGCCAGGCCACGAAACAATGGATACACCTGCGACAAATCGCCAGCGCGGTAAGATTTCGTCAGGGTCAGGTAATAAAAGGTATGGATGACGGTCGACGCCAGCAGCATCGACCAGCTGGCGGCCAGCGGGATCGGGAAATAAAACAATAGCGGCAAACAGCACAGCGCGCTGATCAACCGGTACGAGGCGATGCTGTATTGAGGCGAGCCCCCGGACTTGGCCATCGCGTTCCAGCTGGCGTGCAACAGCGCAGCCAGCAGTACCAGCGCGACGATAGCCGGGGACATTGCCGTCATCCCCGAATCATCACGGCGAGGCGCTTACTCAGGCAGCAGCCTCGACTTCCAGCCGCTTCTCCGCGTGCATACGTCGCCGTTGCATGACGATAATAATCGCCAGCAGCAGTAGCGCCGGAATATAGAACACTTCCTTGTAGATGCGCTCCGACGGTGTCCATACCTCGGCAATCACAACCGGTTCATCGGAGTAGTAGTCGAAAGCCTTACCGAGGGTTTCAAAGAACGGGGTCCCCGGAAAGGGTTCTTCGATGAGCGCCTTGCCGTCGGCCACGGTGACGGATAATCCCGCAGCCCTCAGCCGCTCCGCCGCTTCGCCGGTATCGGCCAGGTTAACCAGTATCGTCGTGGTCTCGATTTTGCCGGTATCGAAATCCGGCCCGCTGACAATAAAGGTGAGCGTTCCTCCCGGCGTGGTTTCTTTCACCACTTCGTAGACGACATCGGGCTTATGGACGATGTAAGGCGGCGACACGATATCGAGCCAGTAACCCGGCCGGAACAGCGTAAACGCGATCAGTAACAGCAACGCCGACTCGTACATTCGATTTTTGGTAAACATGTATCCCTGCGTCGCCGAGGCGAACAGCATCATCGCCACCACCGCCACCGCAAAGACGAAAAAGGCTTTTACGACCCCCACGTTGATCAGCAGCAGCTCGGTGTTGAAGATGAACAGGAACGGCAGCAACGCGGTGCGGATATCGTAAGCGAAACCCTGCAGGCCGGTCTTGATCGGATCGCCGCCCGAGATTGCGGCGGCAGCAAACGCGGCGAGGCCGACCGGCGGCGTATCGTCCGCGAGGATGCCGAAGTAAAACACGAACAGGTGCACCGCGATCAACGGCACGATCAGGCCGCTCTTTGCCCCCAGCGTCAGGATGACCGGCGCCATCAGCGACGACACCACGATATAATTCGCCGTGGTCGGCAGGCCCATGCCGAGGATCAGGCTCATCAGCGCGACCAGGATCAGCATGAAGATCAGGCTGCCGCCGGAGAGGAACTCGACGAACTCGCCGACCACCTGGTGTGCACCGGTGAGCGAAATGGTGCCGACGATGATACCCGCGGCGCCGGTGGCGACGGCGATACTGATCATGTTGCGCGAACCCGCGATCATGCCCTCGACCCAGTGGCCGAAACCAACCTTGAACGCTGCCGCGTAGTTACCGGTCTTGCGGAAATAGGCCTTGAGCGGGTCCTGGGTGAGGATCACGATAATCATCGCGATGGTCGCCCAGAAGGCTGACAGGGCCGGCGACAGGCGCTCGATGATGATGCACCAGATCAGGATCACGATCGGCAGGATATAGTAAAGCCCGGTAATCGCCACGGTACCGGCGTGGGGCAGCTCGGTGATCGGCGCATCGGGCGGGTCTACCACCAGGTCGGGTTGTTTCGAAGCCAGCCACAACAAGTACAGGTACATGCCGGCACAACCCACCGCGACCACGGTGAAAGCGTAGTCGGGGATCGCCACCTTGACCCAGCCGAGGCCATAGTAGACCGCGATGCCGAGCAAGCTGATGCCGATAAACCCGCTCAGGAAACCGATTACCTTCGCGGATAAAGACTTGTTCGAGGGCAGCTTGGGCAAACCCTTCAGGTTCATCTTGCAGGCTTCCAGGTGGACGATATAAACCAGCGCGATATAGGAAACCAGCGCCGGCACCAGCGCGTGCTTGAGTATTTCGGTATAGCTGATGCCGGTGAACTCGGCGATCAGAAAGGCGGCCGCACCCATCACTGGCGGCGTCAACTGCCCGTTGGTGGACGAGGCCACTTCGACCGCGCCGGCCTTTTCCGCGGAGAAGCCGGTGCGCTTCATCAACGGGATGGTGAAGGTACCGGTGGTCACCACGTTGGCGATCGACGAGCCCGAATAGAGCCCGGACAGCGCCGAGGCAACGACCGCGGCCTTGGCCGGACCGCCGCGCAGATGGCCGAGCAGGGCAAAAGCGATCTTGATGAAATAGTTACCGGCGCCGGCTTTTTCGAGAATCGAACCGAACAGCACGAACAGGAAGATCAGCGACGCCGACACGCCGAGCGCAACACCGAACACGCCTTCGCTCTGCATCCAGAAATGCCACATGGCCTTGCCGAAAGATGCGCCCTTCCACTGAATCGCTTCGGGCAGATTAGGCGAATTGCCGAAAAACACGTAGGCCACGAACACGCTGGCGACGATCAACAATGGTAGTCCCAGTGCCCGGTAAACCGTGATGCCGAGAATGATCATGCCGATGGTCGAGGCGATCAGGTCGCCCTGGGTCGGCAGCCCGGCGCGCAACGCGATTTCGTTACGCAATACGACAATGTACAAACAGGTGGCTACACCGATCGCGCCCAGCAACCAGTCGTACCAGGGAATCCTGTCCTTGGCGCTCGATTTGAACAACGGGAAGGCCAGCGCCGCCAGGAACAGGCCGAAGGCAAGATGGAGCAGACGCGCGTCCGAGTTGGTCACGACCATGCTGATGCCGGTCACGTCGCTGAGCCAGAATGGCAGGTTGGAGGCGATGTACAACTGGAAAAGCGCCCAGGTGAGGGCGGTATAGGCAACAAATTTGCCCTCCCAGCCGGTCGGGCTGCGCGCCCCGGTATCAACCGCTGCTACAAAATCCGGTTGTGAACTGTCGCTTTCGCTTCGGGCCGACATCTGCTCTCTCCCCAGTAATATTTTTTATAGTAATATTTTTTATTAGTATTGAATTTACGAGCAAACGGGTCGCAGGCTGCGACCCGTCTGTCCTGTATCAGGCAGAATTTACATCCAGCCTCTTTCCTTGTAGTACTTGACCGCGCCATCGTGCAGCGGTGCGGATATGGCGTCGGTAATCATTTCCTTTTCGGTGAGATTGGCGAAGGCAGGATGCAACTTCTTGAAATCATCAAAGTTTTCGAACACCGCCTTGACGATGGTGTAGACCACTTTCTCGGAAACATCGGAGCTGCTGACAAACGTGGCTGCCACACCGAAGGTTTTGATATCTTCCTTGTTGTTGTACATGCCGGCCGGAATGACCGCGTAGCGGTAGAACGAATTATCCTTGACCAGCTTGTCGATGGCGGGCCCGGTGGCGTTCACCAGGTGCGCATCACAGGTAGCCAGCGATTCCTGGGTGAGTGCCGAGGGATGGCCCACGAGCCAGAAGTAAGCGTCGATCTTGCCATCGCAGACCGCCTGACCGGTTTCCGCCGATTTCATTTCGGCCGCCAGTTTGAGATCGCTGCGCTTCCAGCCCATGGCTTCCTCGATGACTTCCCAGGTGCCACGCGTGCCGGAACCCGCGTTACCGATGTTCATGCGCTTGCCTTTCACGTCGCTGATGTTCTTGATGCCAGAACCGTCGCTGGCGATGATGGTAACCGGCTCGGGATGAACCGAAAACACCGCGCGCAGTTTTGAGTAAGGTCCCGCTTCGGCGAAACTCGAAGTACCGTTATAAGCATGGTACTGCCAGTCTGACTGCGCCACGCCGAATTCCAGCTCGCCGCTGCGGATAGTGTTGATATTATAAATCGAGCCACCGGTCGACTCGGCCGAGCAGCGAATACCGTGCTCCTTGCGATCCTTGTTGACCAGGCGACAGATAGCGCCACCAGTGGGGTAGTAAACACCAGTGACACCACCGGTACCGATTGATACGAACTGCTGGGCCGCGAATGCGCTACTGCCCATCGACATCGCCAATAGCGATGCAAAGGCAAGTTTGCCTAATACTTTCATGATTATCTCCTTCGAGTGTAGTTGTGCCGATTATTGTTTTAGTCTACAGCAGCGCATTTCGGCGTCGGCGATGCTGCCCATATCTTTATTATCACAGGCCATTATCATAATCGCACGGGTCAAAGTCAAAGTTTAATGGATTCGAAAGCCCTGCTATGGCGCCTGGCTGGGGCCCGGAAGTGCGCGTTTGACTATCGTTGATCGCAGGAATCGCTTACATTAACGCCAACAGCCAATAGACTCCCATGCTTCCAGAAAACATCAAACTCAAGGACGAACTCCGCCAGTTCGCCATCATCGCCTTTCCACTGTCGGTCGCCTATCTCTCCGAATTTGCGATGTTCCTGACCACCAAGATGGTAGTCGGCAAGCTGGGCTACCATTCGCTGGCCGCGGTCGGCATCGCCGGCGATCTGTCCTTCGAATTTCTGATCGTGTTCCTGGCATTGCTGTCGGTGGTCGGGGTACTGTCGGCCCAGGCCTTCGGCGCCGGTCGCAATCAGGACGTTGGCGATGCGGTACGCCAGGGGCTGATTGTCGCCACCGGGCTCGGCCTGCCGACCATGGTGGCCATCTGGAACCTGGACCTGGCCCTGATGCTCACCAACCAGGACCCGAAAGTGGTAGAGCTAGCCCAGGGCTATCTAAGAGGATTGAGTGGAGCAGTGCTGCCGGTGCTGTGGTTCGGGGTGTTACGCAATTTCGTCGCCGTGCTGTCGCAGACCGTGTCGATCCTGATCATCAGCATCGTCGCCGTGGCGCTCAATTACGCGCTGACCGTGTGGCTGGTTCACGGTGGCCTCGGCCTCGCGCCGCAGGGCCTGTTCGGCGCCGGGTTATCAATGACCCTCGTTTCATGGTTCATGTTTCTCGCATTGATCTTGCACGTATACCGCAAGCCTATGTTTCGCGGCTACGGCGTGTTTCTTGAGAAATGGCGCATACACTGGCCGCTGTGCAGCGAAATTCTGTGGCTGGGCCTGCCCGTCGCCGGCCTCGCCTTTCTCGAAGCGGGCCTGTTCACGGTGAGCGCGATACTTTCCGGTGTCATCGGCGCCAAGACGCTCGCCGCCTACCAGATCACCACCGCCTGGATCGGCATCCCCTTCGTCATCGCTTTCGGCCTCGCCGAAGCCACCATGATCCGGGTCGCCCACGCCGTCGGCCGCAACAGTGTGCCCGCCGCGCGCCGCGCAGGCTTTCTCGGCATGGGCCTGGTGATAGCGATCACGGCAACGCTGGTGGTGATACCGCTCGCTTTTTCCGCGGAAATCATTCACATCTTTATCGCCCGGCAGGATCCGGGCTTTGAACGAGTATCCACGCTTGCCACCCATTTCCTGCAGATTGGCGCGCTGTTCATGATATTCGATGCCCTGCAGGCGGCCGCGGCGCGTGCGTTGCGCGGCATGAAAGATAACTTCGTGCCCTTGTGGATCGCCGGCTTCGGCTACTGGGTGCTCGGTATCGGCGGCGGTTCGATCCTGGCGTTTTACTTCGACATGGGCGGCGCCGGTCTGTGGTGGGGGCTCGCAGCGGGCCTGGCGGTAGCTGCCTGTCTGCTGAGTTTACGCTTTCATCGCTTCACCCGACCTGGTATGCAAGCCGCGACCATTTAGCTCGTGTGAACAACCTTCACAGAATGGGCAGCCGGACATTCGCTAAAACGTCGGCCGAACTGGCGGCCGGTCAGCTGACGGTACGTCCGTAAAACCCCAGGTTTTCCTCGTCTGAAAACATTCGCCCGGGTGTCTCGTAGTAGGAAAATACGGTCACCACGCGCGCCAGCTCGCCGATCGGAGGCGTCACCCGATGTGCGGTGTTCTTGCCCTTGAACACGTTGAGATCGCCGGCACCGAGACGCAGGGTCGCGACCTCGTTATCTTCGCCGCGCAGCAAGCGGGCAATACCGTCGTAGTTGGGATCGTCATCGCTGCGCAATTCGTGGCGATACTGAAACTCGCCACCCTCCCGGGCTGCCTGCAACAGCAACGTGGTGGTGAACTCGGATCGGTCGAAGTGCCAGTTCAGACCTTCACCCTCGAAGTAGCCCAGGACGTTGGCGCATGCCAGTGGATCATCCATCGGGTAAAGCGCCGCCTTGCCCATCACCCGCGCGAGAAAATCGATCAGCCCGGACCAGTGGTATACCCGGCGCAACGGTTCGTCGAGTTGATCGCCGCAGAGCGTGTGATTGACGGTTTTGACGCGCGCAAGCGCAGGATGATCGCAGGGCAAACCTTCGAGTTTGTCGTCGAAGTAAATATTGTGTTCCCGCTCATGGGTGAAGGATTCGTGTTCGATGCGTTGCAGCAGATTCGGCAGCATGCCATCGATTGCCCCGGGCCGCAGAAAACCCTTGAGGGTAAACATGCCCCTGTGTTCGAGGTCATCGATGCATTGTTGTCGCAATTGGCGTGCGGCGTCGCTTTCGAGCTGATGCAGGGGATAACGGTCGAGATCGATTAGCCTATTCATAGGGCGTGAATATAGATTCTGGCCCGGAACGCAGCAAGCGTTGTTTTGTGCGCACTGGCGGGATAAAGCGCAACAGACGGCTCACTGCCAGCCTCAGGTCGGTGCGCCGCGGTAGTAATGCCACAGAAACAAGCTACCGGCACTGCGGTAGGGCGACCAGGCGGCAACCAGATCACGCGCCTGCTTTTCGTCCAGCGCCGTGTCGATGCCTTTCAACTTCTGCAAGGCGATGCGCAACGCGAGGTCGCCAGCCGGGAAAATATCGCTTCGCTGCAGCGAAAACATCAGGTAGATCTCGGCACTCCAGGCGCCAAAGCCGCGCAGCGAGGTGATCGCCTTGATCGCCATTGAATCGTCCATCGCAGCAAGTTGCGAGGGATCGAAACTGCCCTCTGCCATCGCCTGCGCCAGACCTTCGACATACTCGACTTTGCGCTGCGAAAGGCCAGCCCGGCGCAGCGCGCCCGGTGGCAGTTGCAGCACTTCCGTGGATTCCATCTTCGGTAACAGGGCGCGCACTCTGTCCATGATCGCCGCAGCCGCCCCAGTGGATATTTGCTGCGCCACGATAGTCGATACCAGGGTGGCAAAACCTTGCTCGCGAATTCGTGGTTTAGGATAGCGCACCACTTCGAGTCCACGTTCAAGATCGGCATCGAGCTGGGCCAGCCTGTTGAGATCCTGTTTGATTTTCTCCTGATTCATGCCTGGGACCGCCCGGTCGCAAGCCGCTCGGCCATCGTTAGCAGCGGGTTAGCGTCATCGCCAATGCAGGCATTGCAGTTGATGCGCGCATCGTCGATACGCTCCAACAGGTGCTCGCAACTGGCTATCCGAGTCAGGCCGTGTTGCCGGCGGGCAGCCGTCAACTGGTCAATTTCAAGTCGATTACTGTCTTTCTGTGTCACGTTTCCCTCGCCAAAAATCGATTCACTTAATGCCCCATCGCCACTAATATTGACACCTCTATATTTGCTCGAGGACACAACCATGGCCGGTTACTGGATTGCCCACGTCGCGGTAAGCGACCCGGAAGTTTACGGCGAATACGCAAAACTCGCCACCGCCGCGATTGCAGCCCACGGCGGTGAATTCCTGGCCCGTGGCACCCGTACCATCTGGCTCGAAGGCAAGCAACGCGAACGCAATGTCATCGTGCGCTTCGCCAGTGTCGAAGATGCCGAACGTTGCTATCATTCAGCGGGCTACCAGCAGGCGCTCACGTTCGCAAAGGCATCGGCCGAGCGCGATCTCTGCATTATCGAGGGCAACTAGACCGACGATGCCGCTTCTCCACCACCAGCAAATCGAAACCTTTCAGCGCGACGGCGTAGTCTTACTGCAAGGCGTATTTGACGACTGGATCGAAACATTGCGTGTTGGTGTTGATAGTAATATAGCTAATCCGGGCCCGTTTGCACGTGACTATCTCGACGACGGCCAGGCTGGACGATTTTTCGGTGATTACTGCAACTGGTCGCGAATTCGCGAGTATCGCCAGTTCATGTTCGACTCACCGGCGCCCGCCATTGCCGCCCAGCTGATGCAGTCAGACCAGGTGCGTATCTTCCATGAGCACGTGCTGGTGAAGGAGCCGGGCACCAACAAGATCACCCCATGGCACCACGACCAGCCTTACTACTGTGTTGACGGACGCCAGGTCTGTAGTCTGTGGATCCCGCTCGATCCGGTCGACATCGAAACCTGTCCGCAGTTCATCGCCGGTTCACAGGATTGGGGACGCTGGTTCCTGCCGCGCAAATTTAGCGGAATCGATTACGATCATGACGATGCGCAGCTCGAATCGATGCCGGACATCGATGCCAACCGCGATCGCTACGATATCCGCAGCTGGTCCCTGAAGCCCGGCGATGCGATTGCATTTCACTTTCTCACCATTCACGGCGCACCAGCAAACCTGTCGAATCATCGCCGGCGAGGCTTTGCCGCGCGCTGGCTCGGTGATGACACGAAATACGCTGAACGTTCGGGTGAAATCTCGCCACCGTTTCCAGGGCTCGAAGCACGCCTGCAGCCGGGCGATCCCATGATCGCCAAGGAATTCCCGTTGGTTTTCCCGCGCGTTGCGAACGCCTGAGTAATTGCGACAATCGATTTTTTCCGCCCCTCTAATCGAGTAGTTGGATTTCCGCATCAAGAATGATCGGAAAACGCATATACACAAGGATTTTACAATTTAACCATCTGTTTTAATTGATTATTCTGGTATAATTCGACAATCACAAACAACACGGAAGTTGACCATGTGCAAGCCCGCCACGGACGTTTTCGCGACCAGCCAACAAGCCGATTCACTAACCCGCGCCGATGCACTCGAAGGCGAGATCACCAATCTGTGCGCACAAATCAACGCCGCCAGTTACCGCCTGCTGCAACTCATCGCCAGGCTGGATGACGAAGAACCCTGGGGCGCCTGGGGCCTCCAGTCCTGCGCCCACTGGCTCAACTGGCGCTGCGGCATCAGCCTGAACGCGGCACGCGAAAAAGTCCGCGTCGCGCACGCACTCAAGGACTTGCCAGCGATATCTGCGAATTTCGAAAGCGGCTGCCTGAGCTTCTCCAAGGTGCGAGCACTGACCCGCATCGCCGACTCCGCGAACGAGGCAGAACTGCTCG
>Ga0316187_10004915_pt1 | contig 11583 bp, 11 predicted proteins | sample CroRivburrow1_MG_FD_204927 | JGI IMG/M metagenome (GOLD analysis project Ga0316187, IMG submission 204927) | Coastal sediment microbial communities from Maine, United States - Cross River worm burrow 1 | ecosystem: Environmental > Aquatic > Marine > Coastal > Sediment | place: USA: Maine...
TGCGGTACTTGACGCCGGGAAACACGCACAGCATCTCGAACAGTAAATTGGCCGCGGTCAACGCGGTGTTACCCGATGGATCATAGGCAGGCGCCACTTCGACAAGGTCTCCACCAACCAGGTCGAGGCCGCGACAACCGCGCACTATTTCGAGCCCCTGCTGTATGCTCAGACCACCGATTTCCGGGGTGCCGGTACCGGAGGCAAAGGCTGGATCCAGGCCATCGATATCGAAGGTCAGATACACCGGCCCGGCGCCGAGTTGCTCGCGTACTTCCGCCATCAGGGGCGCCAGTGATTTGTACCAGCATTCCTCCGCCGGCACCACACGCACACCCTGCTCGGCCGGCCAGTCGAAATCGTCTGCCGCATACCCGGTCGCACGCAAACCGATCTGCACCATGCGCTTCGGCTCGATCAGGCCCTCTTCAATGGCCCTGCGGAATGGGGTACCGTGGGCGATGCGCTCGCCAAACATGTGATCGTTGATGTCGGCATGCGCATCGACATGGACAATACCAAGCGGACCATGCTTCTTGTTGAGGGCGCGCAGAATCGGCAGCGAAATAGTGTGATCACCACCCATCGTCAGCGGCTTGCAGCCAGCCGCCAGGATTTCGTCGTAGGCCGCCTCGATGATCGCTATCGATTTCTGCAGGTTGAAGGTGTTAATGGCAATATCGCCGATATCCGCAACCTGCAGGGAATCGAAGGGTGCCGCGCGGGTCGCCATGTTATAAGGGCGGATGAGGCAGGATTCACTGCGAATCTGACGCGGCCCGAAACGCGCACCGGAGCGATTGGAGGTGCCTATGTCGAAGGGAACACCGACAAACCCGATGTCGAGTCCCGCAGCTGTTTGCACATGTGGCAAGCGCATCATGGTGGCAATACCACCGAAGCGTGGCATCTCGTTGCCACCCAGTGGCTGGTTGAATTTGTTGTCGCTCATCGTGGTTATTCCTCGCTGCTGGCTAGCTGTCCCAGCGTCACTGGTTTCAATGGCGGCCGAGCATTGAAGCGGCCGATTTGCTGCGGATCAACCGCAGTCTCATGCGCAAAAATCTGTTCCACGGTACTAGCGCAGAAACGACCCTGACAAGGTCCCATGCCACAACGGGTAAAAGCCTTGACCTGGTTTGGCCCGCTGCAGCCCATCGCCGCCAGGGCGCGAATTTCCCCAACCGATACTTCTTCGCAGCGACAGGCGAGGGTTTCATCACCAGGCACCAGCGAACTATCTGCCACACGATACCAGCTGTCCAGGAAAGGACGGATGGCGAGATGCCTGGCGCGCGCATTGCGCATCGGTGACGCCAGTCGATCGCGCTGGCTCTGTTCGATACCACCCAACTGATGCGCGATTTGCAAACCAGTCAGCTGTCCTGCCAACCAGGCCGCGCGCGCACCGCCGATTCCGGCCGCATCACCGGCAACAAAAACAGTCTCCGCGGAACTCTGACCCCAGTCATCAACGGTTGGCTGCCAACACTGCTGCGGGTCGTTCCAGCTGGTTTCACAACCAGCCGCAGCCGCCATATGCACGGATGGTATCACGCCCTGGTGCAGCAACAGCAGGGAGGTTTCGATACGTTGCGGCTTGCCCCGGCAGTTGAAACTTAGCGCTCGCAGGCGCTCATCTCCCTCGGCGTGCAAATTGCTCGCCTCGCGCAACCAGGGTACCCGCGCGCGTCGAATCGCGGTCACCAGCTTTAACCCCTTGAACAGGTAATCACTGGCAGCAATTGCCTTTGGGAAATGTTGCATTGCAGGCCATCGACTGGCCGACTGCGTGGTATCGACGAGCGCACGAATCTTCACCCCGGCGCGCAGGTATTGCCAGGCCAGTAATAGCAGTAGAGGCCCACTGCCGGCCAGTACCGGGGCCTCGCTCGGCACCATAGCGGCCGATTTCATCAGGATCTGTCCGGCGCCGGCAGTCATCACGCCGGCTTTATCCCAGCCCGGAAATGGCATTGGACGCTCCTGTGCGCCACAGGCAATTACAATTCGCTGTGCCGTGACACGTCGATGCTCACCGCCCGCAACAATACCGAGCTCTCCCGACGGGTGCAGATACCAGACAGCCGTGTTGGCAAAGTAATCGACAGGCGCATGCCTGAAGCCCTGTACCAGTTGACGCCCGAACACATAATCTTTGCCCAGCAGATCGATATTGCCGAGCGGGCTGGCATCGACATTGCGGTAGATCTGCCCACCCGGATGCGCCTGCTCATCGAAAACCGCGACTTCGATACCGTGGCGCGCAGCGGTCTGCGCTACCGCCATACCCGCGGGCCCGGCACCTATGACTACCAGCTGATAGGAGGACTTGATCAATCATCGTCTCCCGCAGTCGGCGCAAGTTGAAGGCGCAGGCGCATGCCGGCCTCAACCTGCAACTGGCAGGCTCGTTGATTGGCGAGACCATCCACTTCTACCAGGCATTCGAAACAGATTCCCATCATGCAAAATGGCGCGCGTGGCGAGCCATGCACCGCGCTGTGCCGCAGCGGGATTTTATCGAGATAGAGCAATGCTGCCGCCACCGATACATCCGCCGGCACGCTTACCTCCACGCCATCGAGCTCTATAGCCACCTGCCCGGCTGCTGCTTCGAGCATTTTAAACATTGAAACGCTCGGCCGAAAAAGCGTTCAGCAACGGATCCTGCGCGTCGCTGCTGATCCATTGAGCGAGTTGACGCGCGTGGAAAGCCGCCAGGGTAACGCCGCTATGACAGGAAACCGCATAGGCGCCGGGGTGTTCCAGTGAACGATGGTAAATCGGTACGCCGTCGGGTGTCATTACCCGCAACGCACCCCAGGCGCGGTTGAGACGGACCTGCGCCAGATGGGGAAATATGCGTACCGCCCGCCGTGCCAGCCGCGTGATAACCTCGAGCGTGGTGGATTCGTCGAGGCCGACATCTTCATGCGAATCACCGATCTGCAAAGTCCCTTCTGCTGTCTGTCGCACCTGCAAGGTGGCCGCGGGCAGGAACGAAGGGACGCGATCGGTAATCAGCAATTGACCTCGCAATGGCTGCACCGGTATGTGCATATCGAGATCACGGCACAATCGTTGATTGGACAGACCAGCGCAAAACACAACGCGTTCAGCGTGAAAATCCGTGTCGCGGGTAGTGACAATAAATTCACCACCCTGTCGACGACTCGAATGAGCCGCCTGCGCAGGCCGATAGTCCACCCCCAGATCGTGCATGCGTTGATGCAGCGCGCGCAGCAGGTAAAGCGGATTTACATGACCATCCTGTGCTGAATAGCTGGCGCCCAGTACGTCGCCGGAAACCTCGGGAATACGCTTGCTCAGCTCCGTCTGGTCGAGCATCTGATACTCGAATTCACCCTCGGTATGCGCGGCGACCTGGCGCATCTCCCATTCGCGCGCCTCCCATTCCTCGGGCGTCAGGCAAAAGTCATATCCCCCGGTTTGCTGCAGACCAACATCAATGCCGGTGGCATCGCGTAACTCGCCGGCGAAATCACCCCACTGGCGCGCCGCGATACCACTGAGACGCGCATAGGCGGGGAAGTCAGCACCCTTACCCTGCACCCATACCAGTCCGAAGTTACCGCGCGAGGCGCGGTAATCACGATCTCCGCCGTCAACAACCGCAACCCTGGAACCCGTTGCCGCGATACCACAGGCGATCGCGGCACCGACCAGTCCACCCCCCACAATGAGAGTATCGAAAGAGCAATTGGGTTTCATGGATATGGCGGGCACTCCTGTACTGGAGCGCTAGACGCGAAAGGAAGCGAGACCTTTCTTGGGCTTGGCTTCGACGGCATCCAGTGGATACAGGTGTTTCAGCCAGTGTTTCTCCCATAGTCGAAAACCGCGCGACACCAGCAATACGATAATAAGGTACATGACCGCAGCGGTAATAAAGCCTTCGTAGGCAAGGTAGTAGCGACCATTCAACCAGCGCCCGACGCCAAGCAGGTCCTGGATGGTAATGGTGCTCGCAACCACCGAACCATGCAGCATGAAAATGACTTCGTTGGAATAGGCCGGCAAAGCACGGCGAAAAGCACTCGGCAGCACGATGCGCCGCAAGCGCATCCATTTGCCCAGGCCACAGGCCTTGGCCGCTTCGACCTCGCCCTTGCTGGTGGTGATAATAGAACCGCGCAGCAACTCGGTGGTATAGGCCGCGGTATTCAGCGAAAAGGCAATCAACGCACACCACCAGGCCTGCGATAAAATGGGCTCCCAAACCACGGTTTGCCGGATCCATTCAAACTGGCCGAGACCGTAGTAAATCAGGTAAGTCTGCACCAGCAGCGGTGTGCCGCGAAACAAATAGGTAAAGGCCCACACCGGTGCATTCAAAAAGGGGTTGTTACCGGAGCGAATAATCGCCAGCGGTATCGACAGCAGCCCGCCGACAATCAACGAGATTACGGTTAACTGCAGCGTGACCAACGCACCCCACAGGAAACGATCGAAATTCTGCGCGATCAGGACGATATCGATGGGTGACCAGGTCTCGAGGAAGGCGATGATCGACTCACCCATTGTCAGACCTCACGATGCCCTTGCTGTATTTGCGGTCGAGCCAGCGCAGGCCCAGATCAGAGATCGCCGTCAATACCAGGTAAATCATTAATACCGCGAACATAAAAGTGAACAACTGGCGCGTGGATTTCCCGGCGACAAATCCATTGTAAACGACATCCTGTAAACCAATCACCGAGACCAGGGCCGTCGACTTGATTTGCACCAACCAGTTATTGGAAAAACCGGGTAGCGCATAGCGCACCATCTGCGGCCAGATGACACGACGGAAAATCGTGATTCGATCCATGCCGCAGGCGACTCCAGCTTCAATCTGACCCTTGGGGATGGCGATGATGGCACCGCGAAAGGTCTCCGTCATATAGCCACCGAAGACGATGCCGATGGTGCCGACACCTGCGGCAAACTGACTGATTTCGACATAATCCCAAAGCCCGGTGGCGAGACCGAGGGAATTGACCAGTTCCTGGCCACCATAAAAGACCAGTAAAATCAGTACCAGGTCAGGTACACCGCGCACGATAGTGGTGTAACCGGCGGCAGTTTTTTGCGCGACAAAGTTCTTCGACAGCTTGGCCCAGGCGCCCAGCAAACCACACATAACCGAGATCATCAGCGATAGCAGGGCTAGCCGTATCGTCACCCAGGTCCCGGATAATAACTGTGCCTGGTATTCAATGATCAGATCCACATCACTACCCTGGCCTGGTATGAAAACCCCGGCCCGTGACAAGCACGGACCGGGCCATTAGTGGAGAAGTACTAGCCACCAAAGATATCAAACTCGAAGTATTTCGCGTTGATCTTCTGATAAACGCCATTAGCTCGAATCGCCTTGATCGCCGCATTCAATTCATCACGTAGAGCGGTGTCGCTTTTACGTACTGCCATCCCGGCACCCGGCCCATGGCAGGCTTCGTCGTGCTGATCACCACCGATGAATTCGAAGTCCTTACCGGCATCGGTCTTGAGGAAACCATCGTCGGCTGCAATCGAATCAGAAAACTGGGCATCGATACGGCCGATAGCAAGATCCTGAAAGACTTCGTCCTGTCCGCCATACAGCACCAACTCGGTATCAGGATACATTTTTTCCATGAAACACTGGTGCGTGGTGCCGCGCTGCAGGCCGATGCGCTTGCCCTTCAAACCAGCCTTGCTGATTACCAGGCCAGAACCTTTTTTGGCAACAAATTTTGCCGGGGTGTTGTAATACTTGTCACTGAAATCGACGCGCTTCTTGCGCTCTTCAGTGATCGACATGGAAGCAATAATGGTATCGAACTTGCGCGCCAGCAGCGCCGGAATCATACCGTCCCAGTCCTGTTCGATGAGCACACATTTGCGCTTGAGTTCGTCACAGATCGCTTCAGCGATTTCAATATCGAAACCCTTCAGCGTGCCATCGGACTCTTTCCATGAAAACGGAGGGTAAGCACCCTCGACGCCAACGCGCAGATCAGCGGCCATGCTGTTGCCGGCAAGCCCGAACATCAGTGCAAACGCACCTAGAGTTGTTGCTAGTTTTTTGAACTTCATTTTTTGTTTCCTCATCATTGGTTGTGTTCGATTAAAACTCCTGGTTATTGCCTCCCGTTATGCCCGGGAGTGCCTACTGCATCGTCCTCGACAGGAATTGCCGGAAACGATCTGAATTAGGATTACTGAACATCTGCTGCGGCTCGCCCTGCTCCTCGATAAGCCCCTCGTGCAGAAATACCACACTGGAAGATACATCGCGGGCAAAACTCATTTCATGCGTTACCACCAACATGGTGCGTCCTTCCTCTGCCAGGTCGCGCATGACCTTGAGCACCTCACCGACGAGCTCGGGGTCAAGCGCCGAAGTCGGTTCATCAAACAACATCACCGCCGGGTTCATCGCCAGGCCACGGGCTATGGCCACGCGCTGTTGCTGTCCGCCCGAAAGCTGCGCCGGGTAGTAATCTTTACGATCGTAGATACCAACCTTGTGCAGCAGCGCCTCGGCTTCTTCGATAGCCTGTTTCTTTGGAATCTTGAGCACGTGCACCGGTGCTTCAATGACGTTTTCGATAACCGTCATGTGTGACCACAGGTTGAAGCCTTGAAATACCATACCGAGACGTGCGCGCAGGCGTTCCACCTGGTGAATGTCCTCGGGCACGTAGGCACCGGACTTGCCGCTTTTCATGAGGATTTTTTCACCCGCGACATAAACATCGCCCGCCGTGGGTATCTCCAGCAAATTGATGCAACGTAAGAAAGTGCTTTTGCCGGAACCCGAAGCGCCGAGGATGGAAATCACGTCTCCTTTATAAGCAGACAGCGATACGCCACGAATGACTTCGACGTCGCCGAAACTCTTGTGCAGATCGACGACTTCCAGCGCAGCATGTTCACCGCCGGATTGGCTGCCCGATTCGCTCATTTAATCCTCTCCGAGTGTATCGCGTTGCGCGATGCTTTCTAGTTATGGCGCCATGGTAACACTATTTAAGCGCGCTAAGCACGTCTCCAATAACGTTAACTGCAGCAAACCAAAGCTTCAATCACGACCACCACGAGCTTTTAGTTTATGTGCGCCAGCAGACGGTCGGTTACCTGTTGCGCCTGGCCAGCGTAACTACCACCAAACAGGTTGGCGTGATTCAGCAAATGGTAAAGATTATAAAGATCACGGCGCTCGGCATATCCAGCGTCAATCGGGAAGCACTCACGATAGCGTGCAAAAAATTGCGCACCCGGGCTGCCGAATAACTCCATCATCGCCAGATCGGCTTCGTGATCACCGTAATAACAGGCCGGATCGTAAACCACCGGGTTGCCGACATGGTCAAAGCCCCAGTTGCCACTCCACAAGTCACCATGCAGAAGCGATGCTCGAGGCTGATATGTAGTAAAGAATTGAGTCAGACTCCCGGCCAGCCGGAAGCCTCGATCGATCAATCTCGCCGCGATGCCATTGCGACGCGCCAGTTCCAGTTGAAATTCCAGCCGTTGCTGACGCCAGAATTTGACCCAGTCAGTCGTCAGCCGGTTTACCTGTGCTGTGCTGCCGATGTAATTATCGCAATGAAAGCCAAAGCTTGGTTGCACACAACCATGCATGGCCGCCAACGCCTGTGCCAGTCGATCGTGATCTAGGAGCCCGCCCAGGTCGATGTACTCCATGACCAGATAAGCATATTTGCCATCGTTTCCGGTCATGTAGACTTCGGGAACCCGAACAGCATGACTGTTGCGGATAGCCTCCAGGCCTGCGTGTTCGGCGGCAAACATCGATTCACGATCTGCCCGGTTCAGCTTGACAAAAAATCGCTGGCTGCCGCAGTCGAGCCTGAACGCGAGATTGATATCACCGCCGGCCAGCGGCGTAGACCTTGCACCGGCCAGTGGCAGTTGCAGTTGCAGTTGCAGTTGCAGTTGCAGTTGCAGTTGCAGTTGCAGTTGCAGTTGTCCGCCAAGTTTGCGCTCAAGTAGCCGCCAGTCGATCACAGCAGGCGATACTCCCCCGGTGCCAGCCCATCGATCGACCAGTCGTCGATCGCCACGCGCAGCAAACGCAGGGTCGGATGGCCAACTAAAGCGGTCATCCGCCGTACCTGACGGTTACGCCCTTCTGAAATCTGCAGCCGTAACCACTGGGTCGGAATATTCCTGCGCTCACGAATCGGTGGATGACGCGGCCACAGCCAGGCGGGCTCATCTATGGCTTCGACACTGGCTCGCCGGGTTCGGCCTTCCTTTAACTCCACTCCGGCAGCCAGGCTGCGCAGGGCCCGGTCATCGGGAATGCCCTCCACCTGGGCCAGGTAAGTCTTGACGCGTCGATAGCGGGGATTGGCAATACGCGCCTGTAATGCGCCGTCATCGGTCAACAACATAAGCCCCTCGCTATCGTAGTCGAGCCGGCCCGCGGGATAGACGCCGGCAATATCGATGAAATCGGCCAGCGTCTTCTTTTCACCCGATGGTGAAAACTGGCTCATCACCTGAAAGGGTTTATTGAACAACAGGCTGCAGCTCATCGCATCAATGCTCCGTCAACTGCGGTGATTCGGCAGAGGAATCACCACTGGATTCGGCGAGATAGCGCCGCCAGCGCTCCAGGCGCGGCGACTCAAAAGCATGCTCGCGCATCATTTGCTCGAGCTGATCGGGTTGCGCCTGCCCGCGCGTCACCTCAACCTGCTGCATTTCTGCTACCTCCCGATTGATACGTGTCAGCTGCAGACCGATATCGAGCAGGGCCTGGTGCTCGATCAGTGATCGCTGTACCGAAGCGGCATAGCGAAATTTCATTTTACCGACTTCATCCAGGTGTAAGCGCAGGTTTTCCAGCGTGTCGTATTTTTTCAGCAATCGTGACGCCGTCTTGAGCCCGACTTCCGGTATGCCCGGGATGTTATCGACCTTGTCTCCGGTCAACGCCAGCTGTTCCGCAATTTGTTCCGGACGAACCCCGAACTTGCGGCAGATCGCCCGATAGTCGAGCCGCAGATTGTCAAGATAAGACCACCAGAGATCCTGTTCACCAATCAGTTGCGCGAGGTCTTTGTCCGCCGTCAGTATCGCCACCGGCCTTTGCGCCGAACTGTGATAATGATGCAGGGATCCAATCAGGTCATCGGCTTCCCATTCATGGCTGCTGACACAGCTGATGCCCAGCGACTCGGTCCATTGTCGACACCAGGCGAACTGACGCCGCAACCCTTCCGGGGCGGGTTTACGATTCGCCTTGTATTCGCTGTAAACAGACTTGCGCCAGGAACTCGAGCGACTTTCGTCAAAAGCGAACACCAGCTGGCTCGGCGCCTGCTCGGTCAACAGCCGATAGACAAAATCGCTGAAGCCGACAAACGCCTGGTTGGGCTGTTGCGACAGGTTGACCCGATCGCGCTCGGGACCAAACCAGGCGCGGTAGATAAAAATACTGGAATCAACCAGGAACAAATGCATGGCAAGCGCTATCCACTTATATAAGGTGTACGGATTTTACAACGGTGTTTGCTATAATCGCGCCACATTTCCGTAACATATTTAATGTATGAAACATTGTTTGATCATACTGTGCTGTTTGCTGGTTTCATCAGTGGCATTCGCCGCTGACTCGATGCAGCAGTTAATCGTGCAAAAACAGTACGCAAAAGCCATTCAGAGTGGTGAGCAAACCTTGCGCCAGACCCCGCAGGATGCGAACACCCGCTTCCTCGCCGCCTATGCCTATCAGATGACCGGCAAAACGGACCAGGCGATCAAGATGTACGAAGATTTGATTCGCGATGAACCGCAACTGCCCGAACCACGCAATAACCTGGCAATGATATTCCTCGCGCAGGGGGATTATGATCGCGCCAGCCAGTTACTGGTATCGGCAATCAATACCCGAATCAATTATGCGATTGCCTATAACAATTTGAGCCAGGTGTACAAGGGTATCGCCAGCGAAGCCTATCGCCGCGCAATCAGCGAGTCGAGTGAGCCCGCCAAATATACTCATGATATCGAATTGATGGCGATCACCCGTCTGGACCATTCAAGCGCCGAGTCGCAAACGCAGATTGCGTCCCTGCCGACGTCTGAACCGGTTTTGCCGAAGGCGACCGCAACAGAAGCGCCCGTGGCCGAAGTGGCAAGCGCCATACCTAGCCTGGTCAATATCGCCAACCTGGATACCCTGATGATCGAAAAGGTCATGAGTTGGGCAAAAACCTGGAGCAGCAAGGACTTCGACAACTACAAAGCATCCTATGCGCCCGATTATCGAGACAAGTTCAAGACTCATGAACAGTGGGTGCAATACCGTCGTGGTCGCATCCTGCGCCCGGGCGATATCAAGGTCGACGTCAGCAATTTTTCCATCAAACAGCGCAATAGCACCACGGTCACGGTGGATTTCACCCAGGCCTTCAGCTCACCCAACTATAGCGACAGAGTGGTCAAACGGCTTTATTTTGAGCGCTTTGGCAATCAATGGAAGATAGCAAAAGAGAGAGTATTATCCGTTCTATGAAATCTGTTTTCCTCATACTGTTTTTGCTGATGCCGGTGTGCCTGATCGCCAGCGAGCCACCCGGCAACGAGTACGAGCAGAGCCTGCTCGAAACGATCAAAGAAATTCAGGGCCAGAACCACGAACAGGCCCTGCATAGCACCCGCGAACTAATCCGCCAGTATCCGCACAGCCGCCTCGGGCACATGCTGTATGCCGACCTGCTGCTGGCCAAAGCCGAACCGCTCACCGAAATCGGCTCTGGAATCAAAATGGATAACGCCTCGCGCGATTTTCGCTATGAAATTCAGCAACGCTGGAAACACGACAAGGACCAGACACATGAAAACCTTTACCCGCAAAACATTCTTTTCCTCGCCGAGAACCAGCCTTACGTCATTCTTGTTGACCAGCACAGTTCACGCATCTATGTGTATCGTAACCAGGGCGGCGACCTGCAGCTCGAAACCAATTATTTCATCACCATCGGACTGAAGGGCTACGGTAAGGAAAAGCGTGGCGACCAGAAAACGCCCATCGGCATTTATCAGGTCACCCGCTACATCGATGGTGGTGAGCTGCCGGATTTGTACGGCGAGGGCGCCTTCCCGATCAACTACCCCAACGCCTGGGATAAACGCAAACAGCGCACCGGTGGTGGTATCTGGCTACACGGGACACCCTCCTATACCTACAACCGCTCACCCTGGGCGAGCGATGGCTGTATTGTGGTCAGCAACCCTGACTTTCTGCACATCGGCAATTTCATCAGCCCCGATCTTTATACCCCGGTAGTCGTCACCGAAAAGGTCAACTGGCTGACCCGTGAACAGTGGCTCGAGCAGCGTCAGCAAGCCATACAATTATTGTCGAGCTGGATTTTTGACTGGGAAAGTCTCGATCACGACAAGTACAGCAGCCACTACTCGCGTAGCGAGCTCGAGGCCTATGGCCGGAACTTCAAGGCCTGGGACGGCCACAAGCGCTGGGTTGATCGCGATAAGACCTGGGTGGAGATCGAATACAACAAACTCAATATCTTCAACTATCCGGGCGAGGATAAC
>Ga0316187_10004917_pt1 | contig 11581 bp, 13 predicted proteins | sample CroRivburrow1_MG_FD_204927 | JGI IMG/M metagenome (GOLD analysis project Ga0316187, IMG submission 204927) | Coastal sediment microbial communities from Maine, United States - Cross River worm burrow 1 | ecosystem: Environmental > Aquatic > Marine > Coastal > Sediment | place: USA: Maine...
CCATTCGGTGACCCTTGCCTCCAATTCTTCCGCGGATAGCTGGCGCATTTCATTGGCTTTCATGGATCAGCCTCCCCGCTTCACGACGGTGGTCTTAAAGGGCAGCTTGTAACTGGCCAGGCGAAAGGCGCTTATGGCCACTTCCTCGTCCACTCCATCCATTTCGAAGAGGATCCGGCCCGGTTTGACGATTGCGGCCCAGTGGTCCACGTTGCCCTTGCCTCCGCCCATCCGAACTTCGGCCGGACGCTTGGTGATGGGCCTGTCTGGAAAGACGCAGATCCAGATCTTGCCACGCCGCTTCATTTCCCGGGTCAAGGTGCGGCGGCTGGCCTCGATCTGGCGGGAAGTGATCCGTCCCCGATCCACGGCTTGCAGCCCATAGGCGCCAAAGTTCAAGGTGGTGCCCCCGGGCGCATTGCCCTTCATGCGTCCCTTCATCATCTTGCGGTACTTGGTACGTTTCGGAATCAACATGCTGCAACCCTTACCTGGCCTGGGGGCGGCGCCGAAGCAGCCGCGGTTGGTTGTAGTCCTCGCCTTTGTAAACCCACACCTTGACTCCAATCAGCCCGTAGGTTGTGAGCGCCTCGGCGGTTCCATAATCGATTTCAGCCCGCAGCGTGTGCAGGGGAATGCGCCCTTCGCGCACCCATTCCTTGCGTGACATCTCCGCCCCATTGAGGCGGCCGCCGACCATGATTTTGCAGCCCTGGATGTTCAGGCGCATGGCCGAAGCCAGGGAGCGCTTGATCGCCCTTCGAAAGGCGATGCGGCGTTCCAGCTGGGTTGCGATATTTTCAGCCAGCAATTGCGCGTCGATTTCCGGCCGCTTGACCTCCTTGATGTTCACCGACACATCACCCTTGGTGAACTTGACCAGGTCTGCCTTCAACTGGTCGGCGGCTTCGCCTTTGCGTCCGATGATGATACCGGGGCGGGAGGAAAAAACCGTGATCTTGGTCTTTTGCGCCGCGCGTTCCACCTCGATCCTGGAGATGCCCGCATGCTTCAGCTGCTTTTTGATGAAGCGCTGAATGCGGGTGTCTTCCTCCAACTGATCGGCATAGGTGCCCCTTTCCGCGTACCACTTGCTGGTCCAGTTCTTGTTCAGGCTCAACCGGAATCCGACCGGATTGACTTTCTGACCCACAACGTCTCCTAGGCTTCAGGCCTTTGGCCTGTTGCAACTGCGATAGCGCGACCGGAAATGAATTTCACCGGTTCGGGCCTCGAACATGTTCAGGATCACCCAACGGCCAGGGTGATCTGGCAACTGCGTTTGCGGATGGGGGTGGCCCGGCCCATCGCCCTCGGCCGCCAGCGGCGCAGGGTCGGCCCCGGGTCCACGAAGGCCCGCTTGATCACCAGTTCATCCACATCCAGATTCTCGTCCTGCTGCTCTGCGTTGGCGATGGCTGACTTGAGCAAAGTCTTCACCACCGGTGAGGAGCGCTTTGTCATGCTGTCAAGAATTCCCAGGGCCTGGGCCACGTTCTTGCCCCGGATTAAATCCACCACCAGGCGCACCTTGCGCGGTGAAATGCGAATGCCCCTCGCCACTGCCCTGTATAGCTTTTTTTCCTCGGCCATTGTTTCCCTGCCTTCTTCAACGGCCCTTATCGGCCACGTTTATCGGTTTTGGAAGTGTGGCCGCGGTAGGTGCGCGTGGGCGCGAACTCCCCCAACTTGTGGCCGACCATGTTCTCCGTAACCGATACGGGTATGAACTTGTTTCCGTTGTGCACCGCCAGATTCACCCCGACGAATTCAGGAAGAATGACCGAGCGGCGCGACCATGTCTGAATCAAGCGGCGGTCGTCTGTTTCCTTGGCGCGCATCACCTTGACCATCAGATGCTGGTCTACAAAGGGGCCTTTTTTCAACGATCGTGGCACTGTGTCTCTCCCATCACGTTTCAGTCGGTTCCGGAGCGGGGCGCCTATTTGCGGCGCCGAACCCGCATGGCATCGGTGCGTTTGTTGCGCCGGGTACGGTAGCCCTTGGTGGGTTTGCCCCAGGGTGTCACCGGGTGCCTTCCCCCCGAGGTTTTGCCCTCGCCACCACCGTGGGGGTGGTCGACCGGGTTCATGGCCACGCCACGCACCGTGGGGCGAATCCCCATCCAGCGCTTGCGGCCCGCCTTGCCGATGTCCAGGTTGCTGTGATCTGAATTGCCCACCTCGCCAATCGTGCCCAGGCATTCCGTACGGACGCGTCTGATTTCCCCTGAGCGAAGGCGAATCTGGGCATAATCGCCGTCTTTTGCGGCCAACACCACCGAGGTGCCAGCGGCACGGGCCAATTGGGCGCCCTTTCCCGGCTTCAGTTCCACACAGTGGATCACCGTCCCCAGGGGGATGTTGCGCAAGGGCAGCGTATTGCCCACTTTGATTTCCGCATCGGCTCCGGACATCACCTTGTCACCCACGGTAATCCGGGCCGGTGAGATGATGTAGCGCTTTTCACCGTCCGCGTAGATCACCAGCGAAATCCGCGCATTGCGGTTCGGGTCGTACTCGATGGTGGCCACACGGCCCGGCACACCGAACTTGTTGCGCTTGAAGTCGATCAGCCGGTATCGGCGCTTATGCCCGCCGCCCCGGTGCCGCACCGTGATTCGCCCCCGATTGTTCCGGCCTCCCGATTTCTTCAGGGGCCTCAACAAGGAACGTTCCGGGCGATCGGTGGTCAACTCCTCAAATCCCGAGACGCTCATGCCGCGTCGGCCGGGTGAAGTCGGGTTGTATCTTCGAATTGCCATGCTGTCTAAGATGCCAGTGTTTTAGTCGCCAGTGATTCAAGAGCCAATCATCCGATGGCCCATGGTGTCGTAACCTGTCGTGTCAAAAACTGATACTTCCTCAACATTTCCTGCGCAACCGGGTTTTCCCGTCCGGTCATGACTCCGTAATTTAGCCCTGGAGCCTTCTAGGCGCCTTCAAAATATTCAATCCGGTCGCCTTCCTTCAGGGTCACCACCGCTTTTTTCCAGTCCGGCCGGCGGCCCATGTAGCGGCCCATCCGTTTTTCCTTGCCGTGCATATTGATGGTGTTCACGTTCAACACCTTGACCTTGAACAAGTCTTCGATGGCCCGCTTGATTTCGATCTTGTTGGCGCCCGTGTCCACCTTGAACGTGACCTGATTTTTCTCGTCCTTCTGGATCACCGATTTCTCGGTGAGGTGGGGCGCCTTGAGCAGTTTTAGATTCATAGGGGCAACCTTTCCGCCAGGGCCAGCATGGCCTCCCGGGTAATGAGGGCCTTGGGAAACCGGAGCAGGTGATAGGTGTTGAGCTGACCGTGATGGATCACCGCCACCCCGGGAAGATTCCGGGTGGCCAGGTCGAGGTTGCGGCCGATGTCGTGGGTAACGATCAAGACCTCGGTTGCGTCCTGCCCTTGCAGCCAGGCGGAAAATTCCTTGGTTTTGTGGGTGCCGGGCTCAATGTCGTCCACAACCACCAGGTTTCCGTGCCGAATCTGTTCGGCCAGGGCGGAAACCAGGGCCAGTTTGCGGACCTTCTTATTGAGCTTGAAACTGTGATCCCTGGGATGCGGACCATGGACGACGCCTCCGCCCCGGCGCTGAACGGCCTTGCGGTCTCCCACACGGGCCGAACCGGTGCCTTTCTGGCGAAATAGCTTGTGGCGGCTGCCGTTGACCTGACTGCGGGTCTTGGCGGCATGAGTGCCCTGCCTTTCCCGCGCCTGATGGTAGACCACCACATCCTTGATCAGGAAGGGATTGAAGGGCGCCGTGGTGAATACCTCGGGCAACTCCAGGCCATCGGCCTTCGATCCATCCATATTTACGACGGGAATCGATCCCGCTTTCGCTGCCATGACCTTACCGCCTGATAAATGAACGTCTTAAATGTGTTCTCTGGTTCGCCGCAATTCCCAAACCGGGATTGTTTCGAACCCCATTGGCTGCCACTTTATTCCGGGTTCCTTCCCATTCAATCTCGGCGAGCAAACAGCCGGATTACCTGGAAGTTTCAGGGACCGCGGGCCTCGTCAATCCTGCTTCATCGTGATGTCCACCCCGGCAGAGATGTCCAGACGCATCAGAGCGTCCATCGTCTGTGGCGAAGGGTCGATGATGTACATCAACCGCTTGTGAGTGCGGGTTTCGAACTGCTCCCGCGATTTCTTGTCCACATGCGGGGAGCGCAGCACGGTTATCACGGTGCGTTGTGTGGGAAGCGGGATGGGGCCGTTGATTTCGGCGCCCGTCCGCTTCACGGCGTTGACGATCTCCCGCACCGTGTGATCCAGGAGATTGTAATCATAGGCCTTGAACCGCACCTTGATCCGCTGACTGATGGAACTTCCCTCCGCCATATTCGCTTCCTCGTTTCGCCCTGATGGGTGGAATTACTTCTCCACCTCGGAAATGACCCCTGAACCGATGGTGCGGCCACCTTCACGGATGGCAAAGCGCAACTCGGGCTCCATGGCGATAGGTGTAATCAGGGTGACCCTGATTTCCACGTTGTCACCCGGCATCACCATTTCCGTGCCTTCCGGCAACACCACCACGCCGGTGACGTCGGTGGTGCGGAAATAGAATTGCGGGCGGTAATTGTTGAAAAACGGTGTGTGGCGGCCACCTTCATCCTTGGTCAGCACGTACACCTGCCCCCGGAACTCGGTGTGGGGCGTGATCGACCCGGGCTTGGCGAGCACTTGGCCACGCTCGATGTCCTCGCGCTTGGTGCCCCGCAGCAGGACCCCGATGTTGTCCCCGGCCTGCCCTTGATCCAGCAGTTTGCGGAACATCTCCACGCCGGTAACCACGGTCGATACCGTATCCTTGATGCCGACGATTTCCACCGTTTCACCCACCTTGACAATGCCCCGCTCCACGCGGCCCGTGGCCACGGTGCCCCGGCCCGAGATGGAGAAAACATCCTCCACTGGCATCAGGAAAGGCTTGTCGATGTCGCGGACGGGATCGGGGATGTAGGAATCCACCGCATCCATCAATTCCATGATGCTGGCATAATCCTTCTCTTCTTCGCCTTCCAGCGCCTTCAGAGCCGAACCCTTGACGATGGGAATATCGTCACCGGGGAAATCGTACAGGCTGAGCAGTTCCCGGATTTCCAATTCCACCAACTCGATCAATTCCGGATCGTCCACCATGTCCACTTTGTTCATGAACACAACAATGTAGGGGACGCCGACCTGACGTGCGAGCAGGATGTGCTCCCGGGTCTGGGGCATGGGGCCGTCCGCCGCGGAGACCACAACAATGGCGCCGTCCATCTGCGCCGCGCCGGTAATCATGTTCTTCACATAGTCGGCGTGACCCGGGCAGTCCACATGGGCATAGTGCCGTTTGTCTGTCTGGTATTCCACGTGCGCGGTGGCGATCGTGATGCCCCGGGCTTTTTCCTCGGGCGCTTTGTCGATCTGGTCGAAAGCGGTAAAGCTCGCCAGATTCTTGGACGCCAGCACCTTGGTGATGGCCGCGGTCAAGGTGGTCTTGCCGTGGTCGACATGACCGATCGTCCCGATGTTGACGTGGGTTTTGGAGCGATCAAATTTTTCCTTAGCCATCTTTCCCTTCTCCTCTTTAAATTCTCTGAGCGGAGGTTATTGTTTGTTCAATGGCGGGCTGGGATTTGTTCCTATCAGCCCGCTTTTCTCGCCATCAATTCCTCGGACACCGACCCGGGCACTTTCTCGTAATGGGAGAATTGCATCGTGTAGGTGGCCCGTCCCTGGGTCATGGACCGCAGGGTGGTCGAATACCCGAACATTTCAGCCAGCGGCACATCGGCATTGATGACCTGAGCGCCGGAACGTTCTTCCATTCCCTTGATTTTTCCCCGGCGGGAAGAGAGGTCGCCCATGACATCGCCCATATACTCCGATGGCACCACGACTTCGACCTTCATCACCGGTTCCAGCAACACCGGCTTGCCCTTCCTGACCGCATCCTTCAAACCCATGGACGCGCAAATCTTGAAGGCCATCTCCGATGAATCGACATCGTGGTAGGAACCGTCGATCAGCGCCACCTTGATGTCCACCAGGGGATACCCGGCGAGCACGCCGGTGTTCATGGCCTCATTCAGGCCTTTTTCCACCGCGGGAATAAACTCGCGGGGAATATTCCCACCAACGATGTTGTTCTCGAACTGGAATCCCGAACCCGGGGGCAGGGGCTCCACCCTCAACACGGTGTGGGCATACTGACCACGCCCGCCGGTCTGCTTCACATACTTGGTCTCGATCTCGGAGGCGGACGTCATCGTCTCGCGGTAGGCCACCTGGGGCTTGCCCACGCTGCTCTCCACCTTGAACTCCCGCTGCATCCGGTCCACGATGATTTCCAGGTGCAGTTCGCCCATTCCGGAAATGATCGTCTGGTTCGATTCCTCGTCGGTATGCACACGGAAGGAGGGATCTTCCTGGGCCAGCCGCTGCAGGGCAATCCCCATTTTCTCGAAGTCGGCCTTGGTCTTGGGCTCCACCGCAATGTCGATCACCGGATCGGGGAATTCCATTTTCTCCAGGATGATCGGGTGATCCGGTGCGCACAGGGTGTCCCCGGTGTTTGCGTTCAATCCGATCCCCGCGGCAATGTCGCCGGCGCCAATCTCTTTGACTTCCTCGCGCTTGTTGGCGTGCATCCGCATGATCCGCCCTACCCGCTCCTTCTTGCCGCCTTTGGTGGGGTTGAGCACCTGCATGCCCTGAGTGACCTTGCCCGAATAGATCCGGAAATAGGTCAATTGCCCCACGAAGGGATCGGTCATGACTTTGAAGGCCAGCGCGGAGAAGGGTGCATCGTCATCGGTCTTGCGGGTCAGGTCTTCTTTTCCATCGACGGACACGCCCTTGATTGCAGGCACGTCGAGGGGAGAGGGCATGTACTTCACCACGGCATCCAGCAGGTGCTGCACCCCTTTGTTTTTGAAAGCCGATCCCAGCAACACCGGTGTGAACATCCCATTGATGGTGCCCTTCCTGATCGCTTTTTCGACCAAAGCAGGGCTGATCTCCTCGCCTTCCAGAATCTTTTCGGTCAACTCGTCATCGGCTTCGGACACCATATCGAGCATGGCTTCCCGGGCCGCTTCGGCCTTTTCCCGCAATTCGGCGGGAATTTCAATGATATCGTATTTGGCCCCCAGGGTTTCCTCCTGGAAGGTCACACCCTGCATCCGCACCAAATCCACCATGCCTTTGAACTTATCTTCGGCCCCGATGGGAATTTGCAGGGCCACCGGCCTGGCCCCCAGGCGTTGACGCATGGTGTCGAGGGATTTCTCGAAATCGGCGCCCATGCGGTCCATCTTGTTGATGAATCCCATCCGGGGAACATTGTATTTGTCGGCCTGCCGCCAAACCGTCTCGGATTGCGGTTCCACGCCGTTCACGGCATCGAACACCGCCACTGCGCCATCGAGCACTCTCAGCGAACGTTCCACCTCGATGGTGAAGTCCACATGGCCCGGAGTGTCGATGATGTTGATGTAATAATCGTTATGGTCAACCGTCCACTGGCAAAAGGTCGCCGCGGAGGTGATGGTGATGCCGCGCTCCTGCTCCTGCTCCATCCAGTCCATCGTGGCGGCGCCTTCATGCACCTCCCCGATCTTATGACTGCGGCCGGTATAATACAGGACGCGCTCGGTGGTCGTGGTCTTCCCGGCGTCGATGTGCGCCATGATACCGATATTGCGGTAGCGCTCGATGGGATATTGTCTTGCCACGGATTTATCTCAGCTCTTCAAGGGGTTGAATCATCAAACTCTACCAGCGGTAATGGGCAAAAGCCCGATTGGCCTCGGCCATCCTGTGAACGTCTTCTTTTTTCCTGATCGCTCCCCCGCGGCTGTTGAAGGCATCCAACAATTCATTGGCGAGTTTGGAATCCATGGAACGCCCACCCCTAGCCTGGGCGTGTTGGATAATCCAGCGAATCGCCAAAGCCTGGCGCCGGGAAGGCCGAACCTCCACCGGAACCTGATAGGTGGAGCCTCCCACCCGGCGGGACTTGACCTCCACGGTGGGTTTCACGTTCTCCACCGCGGTCTTCACCACCTCCAAGGGCGGCATTTCCTTCTCCTTGTCCCCGATATCCTGCATCGCATTGTACAAAATTCCGCGGGCCACACTCTTTTTCCCCTGAATCATCAGGATATTGATAAATTTAGCGATGAGCGTGTCCTTGAATTTTGGGTCCGGCAATATCTTGCGGGACTCTGCGGAATGTCGTCTGGACATGTTTTCTTCGTTCTCCTCGGCCCGGCCTTGGTTTGAGGCCTGGGATGAATGCGTAAGCGGCAATCAGCCGCGCTTGGTGCCGTATTTGGAGCGGCCTTGTTTCCTGTTGGCGGTCGGCGCCGTATCCAGGGTTCCGCGCACGATATGGTAGCGCACCCCGGGAAGATCCTTGACACGTCCACCCCGGATCAAAACCACAGAGTGTTCCTGCAGGTTGTGCCCGATCCCAGGAATGTAGCTGTTGACTTCAATGCCGTTGGTCAGCCGGACGCGAGCCACCTTGCGCAAGGCGGAATTGGGCTTTTTCGGCGTCGTGGTGTAAACCCTCACGCATACACCGCGCCTTTGCGGGCACGATTGCAGGGCGGGAGTCTTGGCCTTGGTCAATTTGGCTTTTCGCCCCTTCCGCACCAACTGATTCAACGTCGGCATGACTGATTATTCCTCGTTTGCACCAATGAACAAAATTTTTCAGTTCACTCTTTGTGGCCCATCATCGCCCATCCGGCATCATGAACCGTTCCTCTCCAGACACTTTCACTTCCGCTGCAATCGCCATCTTTGCGAGACGTCCCCGGCCGCCAAAGGGAATTTCACCCAGTGGCAACGCCCTGCCGGATACTACCCGGGAGCAACCGATCCGCACTTCCCATCCGGGAATTGTTCAGCATTCCGTGCCGAACCCGCCGGATCCGAAAGTGGCTATGAAGCTGGATTGCGTATCGTCTGGACTCGCCGTGGCATCTTTAAAAACCGGTATCTTTAAAAACCGTCCGGTTCAATCACGCGGCCCATTCACACCCCTAATCTTGGGATGTTCCAAATGCCCCGCGACCACTCAAGACACCACATCCTGCTAGAAACAGTTAACTTATCAGCAGCCACAATCAACCGCAACTCCTATTTATAGATTATAACCCGCACCCATGGCAAGACATTCCCTGCCTCTGACTGACGATTTTTCCCGCTGCCCTCCCTGGGTTTGGCTTTTTGCACTGTCCATGGCCTTTCCCTGGCTGCGTCTGGAGGTTTCTCTGGGGGTGTTCTACCCAGGGCATCTGGCCGGTGGTTTGGTGGCGGGGGGGCTGCTTTTAACCGGGCGCCGAGGGGGTCATCGTTGGGGAGGGTTCCTACCCCTTGTTCTCCTTGGGGCTTACCTGGCGGTATTGCTCGCGTGGCGCGGTCAATGGCCCGCAATGGTCATTGTCCTGGTCTCCACCTTGATTCACGCCCTCTGGGGGGCGGCCGCTTTTGAACTGGGCAAGCGGGAAGAATCGCCCCTGGCAGCCTTGGAAGGGCTGCTATTGTTGCTGGGCGCAAGTGTTCTCGTCGGATTGTCCGGGTGGATCCTCAGTTGGCTCTGGCCGGCGGGCTGCCTGATCTTCCCGTGCTTTCCCAGCCTTCCCGGGGCGGAGCCGTTCCTGGGTGGGTGGCTGACTCAAGGCCAATACGTGCTCTGGCTCCTCCTGGCGCTCCCTGTCCTGGGCCCGGCCCTGTTGCGTGCCTTCCGCGATCCCCGTGCCACAGGCGCCCGCCTCGCCCTCTCCCTCCTGGCCGCGGCCGCGGGACTGGGATTCATCGCGGGAGCCCCTCTTTGGGGCCTGTCGATCGGTGTCCTCGGGGGGGCTTTGCTTTTGGCGCGCCTTCCACCCTTCACCCGTGACGGGGATCGTCTTCTCCTCAAGGCCTTGGGATTCGGTTTCCTTTTCGCCCTGGTGCTGGTTTACGGCCTGGCCCCAGGGTATCTGGCCCGGTTGACAGCCCCTTTGGGGATCGATGGCCCTTTGCGTATCGAGGTGGCGGAACCCTTGCCCACGGTGCTGGCCTCCAATGGGGAAACGCCCATCACGCTCAATGTGATCAACGCAAGCTGGGGCGAACTGGGGGCGGTCAATGGCGACAACCCGGAAGGCGGGGCCCTTGCCATCGGGGCACGGTTGCGGTTGACCACGGGGCATGGAGCCGCGCGCAGCCTTGATCTCCCTCCATTGACCCTTGCGAGGCCTCTCCAGCCAGGGAGTTCGCTTTCCGTGATTCTCCCCCTTCGCCTGCCTCCCTGGGTGCGGGAGGGTTATCTATCCTGGTGGGCCCGGGACGGACTGGGGCAGGCCGTTGGCCTATCCAGGGAATCCCAGAAGGGATTCCGGTTCATCAATGGGGATTTCAAACGGCTGGAACTGGATGATGAAAACCGGCTGTCCGCTCATTCCAGGCGAGCCAGGGACTTTCTCGCCCTGACCTTCCCCACCTTGAAGCAGGCCCCGGACCGGAACAGTCTCCAAATGATTCTGGGCGATCTGCTGGATACTCTGTTCTTCTCTCCTCTTTGGGGAGAGGCCGATCCTCGTTATCCCCAAGCCACACCCTTCAATCCCGGCCGCCCGTTTTGGCTGGATCTCTTTCATCAGGCCGGACTGATCGGATTCGCCCTCGCCCTCTGGGCCTTTGGCCGTCTTTTCCTGCACACCCTCCAGATCGCGGGACGCATCCCCTATGTTCAAGGCCCGGCCTGGCAATTCCTGCCGATCTCCCTTTTCCTGTTCGCACTAAGCGGGATGTTTTCCAGCGACGTGGGCAGTTATCACGGGGTCTGGGCCTTCGTGTTGCTTTCCGGATGGGTGGAAGGCAGGCACGCCGCGCTGTTCCCCCGCGCCCTGTTGAAAAAACCCGCGAAAAAATCGGCATGGCCCCGCCTTTCCTTCCGCCTGCCCAGAATACGCCTGCCAAGGATATACCTGCCCAGCCCATGGCGCCGAAGGGCCCCTCCCAGGGCCAAACCCCGGCGCATCCAAAGGCGGTAAAGCACGCCCCTCTCTTGGGCGGGAGTTTCCCGGCAAGCCCCCCAACCTGCTTCCCCCACAGCGTCCTTTTTCCATTTCCTTTTTCGCGGGATTCTGGGCATAACCAAGAAGCGCTCCCATGGATGGGGCTGGGCATCTTCAGGCCCACCCTTCTACGTCCTATTCCAGGGAGCAACCTGCGTGGCCAGGAAGGCCGGCAGGGATTCGCCGTTGGAATCAAGGGCCGGGGAAAGGCCCATCCGGGACAGGATGACAATCCAGCACCGGTCCAAGGCGCTTCAATCGGGCAGGGAGGCCCATGGGATCGTTCAAAGCCCGACAGGATGTCGGTTCGTTGTGCCAACATTATTTCAAGTCGGAAAAGCGCGAGCCCATGCTCATGCTCTCCCTTCTGCGCCATGAATGGCCGGAAGTGGTGGGGGAGACCCTTGCGGCCAAGACCCGCCCCCTCCGCCTGGCCAAGCGCGTGCTGTGGATCGCGGCGACCGATGCCTGCTGGGCCTACGAGTTGCAGTTCGTCAAGAGCGACCT